>Ga0163162_10004077_pt1 | contig 14018 bp, 12 predicted proteins | sample S55metaG_FD_115310 | JGI IMG/M metagenome (GOLD analysis project Ga0163162, IMG submission 115310) | Switchgrass rhizosphere microbial communities from Kellogg Biological Station, Michigan, USA - S5-5 metaG | ecosystem: Host-associated > Plants > Roots > Rhizosphere > Soil | place: USA...
AAAGAAAGAAAAAGAACCAAAAAGAAAGAAACGCGACGACGGTTCCCTTTCTTCTCCTAATTTTCTTACTTGTTTTGAACTATAAGGGGTGGCCCGGAGGGCCGGGGTGGTAGTTAGGTCAAAATGGTTGTCTTTGAATCTACCACCCCGTCGCTGCGCGACACCCCTCCTGTTCCAGGAGGGGAGTTATTGCTTCTACTTCTCTTTCTCCTTCTCATCCATTCATTCACAACCAGGATTGGCGGCGAAATTAGTATCGCATCCGGCGGTTGGCGCCTCCGCGGTATTGTCCATCCTCGGGGGGCCGGCGGACCATCGGTTTGGCCTCATTGACTGTGAGCTGGCGACCATTGAGCTCGGACCCGCTCAGGCTGGCAATGGCCTTGAGCGCACCCTCCTCCTCCATTTCGACAAACCCAAATCCCTTCGAGCGGCCGGTCTCGCGATCCGTGATCACGTTGACGGATCGGACAGTACCGAATTGCTCGAAGACCCGTCGGACTTCATTCTCCGGGGTCTGAAACGACAAATTTCCCACATAGATTTTCTTCACCATACATTCTCCTCTTGAAATTGACAGAAGGACCAGTCTCAGGCCCCGTGTTCCCGACATTCCGCCGGACGAATCTCATAATGCAATTGTGATTCCGAAAATTCCGGGCACGAACTGCTGCCGAATCGCAGCTCGAATGGCGATGGATCAGGCGGCCTTTTTGCGGGTGTCGTGTATGTCGGTCGCTCCTTCAGACCGGAATATATTCAACGCTTCATCGAGATGTGCGGGGTCCGGGGAATGCACCGCAATCAGGATTTCACCCCCACTCACCTTTTGATGGAAGTGGGCTTCGACATCGTCGGGCAGTCCCATCGGTTTGAGTGCGCCGGTGCCACCCAGTAGTCCTCCGACGACGCCACCGGCCGCCGCGCCATTGATGATTGCGAGAAGGGGTCCGATTGCCAACGCCGGTCCGATTCCGGGAACGGCGAGCGACACCAATCCTCCCAATACTCCGCCAATGCCCGCCCCGCGGACGGCATTTTCTTTCAAAGAGATCTCCTTTGTGTCGGTACGGTCATGAAGAAAAATGGAGAGTTCCGGTCCGAGGCCGGCATTGCGCAGGTGGACAATCACGGCATTCGCCTGCGGTTCGCTCGGGCACAGGCAATACACTGCATCTGTCATACATTCTCCTTTTGTCGGCACGTTCCAGTGGATAGTCGCAAGTGGAATGCCCAAAACAAGAAACTGAAAGTTTTAGGAGTTTGACGAATTCTCTGTTGCCGTGGCACCAATCGGATGTGGGCGTCGCGCCGGTAGTTTGGGTAACAATTCCTCGGATGCCAAGCGGTGGTCTTCGAATTCCACCATTCGATCATCGAGCCGTTTTTGCAAGGCCGACGCGACCGTCATTTCCATCGCCCGCTTCCTGGCTGGATGACTGCTGATCCATGCCACCAGTTCCGTTCTCAGCTTATAAATATCGTGAATCTCCCCCATCGTCGTTTGCAGCGTCTTCAGCATTTTCAGGACAGTTTGGATGTTCCGTGTCCGGGAAAAGCCGAGGACTTCCGAAATCGTTTCGCTGGTATAACGAAGACCGCGCAGCTCGACTCTCATGTGGTGGAACCCTTTGCTATCCGGGCTGTCTTTCCAGGACTGATAACTACGCGACAGCGCTTCGTATTGCCGGCGAAGTACTTTTTCAAAAGCATCCCGGTAGTCGCCTTCGGTCCAGTTTCTGGAAAGTCGTTGGAGTTTGCGTTCGAACCTGTCGAATCGCCGATGAAGAACCCGTTTCGGGTGCTGCTTCAGAAGCTGTTCGAGTTGGCGACGATCGTGCGATTTCCCGCGTGTGAGAAACCTGGAAAATGCCCGCACCTTGCCGGAAGTGTTCAGACGGTCGAGAGCCAACCGCTGGACATCCATGTCGCGCAGCGGTCCCAGCCGATCCGAAATGCGCTCGAGCCGGCGAGTGACGCGGTCGCCTGGAACACCCGCCGACCACTCGGCAACACAAATGGAAGATGCCAGACGCCGGCTGGCGGATCTCATTTTATGCACCGCACCCGGAGATGAACGACGTTGAACCCGGGACCATTGCCTGGAGAATTCTTTCCATCGGTCGCGCATCACCGAATTCCAGCGTTTTCGAATGACGCGAGGGGAAGCGCTCATGGGTTGTTTCGTGGCGTTCTGCTCGACCGGCGGGAGGTGTCGTCCGGTCGGCTGGCCTGGTCCGCCGGATCCATTGGAATCGCTCCATCCTCTTCATCCGAGCTGCGTCCCTTATAGTCTCGTTCCACGGATTCAATCGATTCACGATCCGCTTCGTCGCCCATGTCATTTTCGATTTCGTTAATCGACTCGATGCTCGACAGATCTTTTTTGGGTTTCCTCTTGGAAGATTTCATAACCGGCCTCTGCGTTGGAATGCAACAAGACCAGGCATCAAGAATCTCTCGAAGTTTTATCCCCGAGATTTTCGAGAAAGGATTGGAATTGAACCTGAGTTCTATCCGGCCCGTCATGTTGCTAAGTTTTCACTTTGCATCGATTGTCGGGCTGTATCCCTTTCGTTCTTTCAGCCTGGTCTTCACTTTCTTATATGGCAATCGGCTTTCCAAATAAGGCATCTATACGTTTCGCGAACTTACAGTGTTGTGTTTTGCCTATAACGGCCATCCGGCACACCGCAAGTACCGCATAAGTGCCCTGGAGAGATCGCCGGTTCACCCCTTACAGTCCAGATGCCCGCAACCGCAGGCAAGGTCTGCAAGATTGCCGGCGTCTCGGCAAAAGGCGCTGCAGTACTTCTCCCCATCTTTAACCGGACACGAACAGGCGGGATGCGCACACTTTTCAGTATTAGCCATCGCGGACCTCCTGCTGTGGGAAAGCACATTGGAGGCCAAAAGAGAAAATGCCAGAGCGTTCCCGTCTGGCATGCCACTTGCGCATTGAAAGACACCAATAGGGCTCCGTCCAGGAGAAAACCATGCTCAAAACGACTGACGCATTCTCAAGCTTCTCGGTTAATGATCTGCAAAAGGCTAAGGCGTTTTACAGTCAACTGCTTGGCCTTGCGGTGTCCGACGCGCCCGAAGGGCTGAAAATTCACCTGGCTGAAAAGTGTGCGGTGTTCCTGTACGCCAAGCCAAATCACGTGCCGGCGACCTTTACCGTTCTGAATTTTCCAGTCGACAACATCGAGCAGACGGTGAGCGATCTCGCCAGGCGCGGCATTCGCTTCGAGCGATACGACGAAGGTGAAATCAAAACCGATGAAAACGGCATCGCTCACACGAGCGGCCCTAAGATCGCCTGGTTCAAGGATCCTGCTGGAAACATCCTGTCGGTTCTTGAAGAAAGATGAATCGCCCCGTCTCTAATCCAAAGGAGGTCCCATGAAAATAGCCAGCGTCATGACATCGAAGGTGGAGTCTATTGCGCCGGATTCAACGCTTCAGGAAGCGGCACAACTTATGAAGTCGCTCGATGTTGGATTCCTTCCTGTATGCGAGAACGATAGCTTGATTGGAACGTTAACGGATCGGGATATTGCGATTCGATCGGTCGCTGAAGGACACGATGTCGGGAAAACAAAGGTCCGTGATGTGATGTCCGCTCCTGTGTACTACTGCTACGACGATCAGGACATTTCGGAATGTGGGCACTCGATGCAAAGTCAGAGTGTCCGCAGAATGCTGGTACTCAATCGCAGCAAAGATCTTGTGGGCGTGGTGTCCCTTGGCGACATTGCAACCCGATCCGGCGAACAGCCGCTGGCGGCCACGACACTGAAGCAGATTTCCAGTGCGGCATGACTCATTCTTCTGGAGGTCCTCATGATTAAAAAAGTGAAAGAGGGATACAAAGTCCTTTCAGAAAAGACGGGTAAGAACCTGGGTGGTCCTTACAAAACCAAAGAAGAAGCCGTTAAACGCCTGCAGCAGGTGGAATATTTCAAGCACAAGAAGAAGTAGACCGTACAGGGCGGTGCCGGCCGCCGCGGGTTTTGAATGTGAGATTGTGGGCGGTCATGGACCGTCCACACCACGTTCCCATTCTTCGAAGTGGCGACTGGCAGAGTCCCAGGCTCCGGAATCCGGATTCGGCACTTCAACCATTCTCGATATCGATTCGCGCATTTCCATGCGGATCCCCGGAGTCCCGGCCAGTCGCAGAGCAAGCGTGCTGAGATCTTCGGCGAGCACGGCAAAAATGCACGACGTTATCGCTTCCGGCAAAGCCAGGCGCACGGCATTCTCCGCGATAAGCTGGCCATAAACAACCGTGGCAAAACACTGGCCTAATGCCATCTCCGACTGCATATCGTCCATCCGGACGCTTGCAATTTCCCGGAATGCTTCCACCTGGCGCCGGAAAGGCACAATACCCTTTACCGATTCCAGCGGCCGATATGCATCCAGAAAAGGAAGAAACCCTACCGAATGCATCGAACCCGCCCGGGCCTCCATAAGATAGGGGTTTTCACGGGACGGTGTTTCACCACCCACCAGCGACGGTGGCTCGCCGAGAGACGAATCCGATCGATCGAAATAGCGCGGAATAAACTGGACCGCCAGACCGAGATTGATGTGCATGCTTCCTTCAAGGCTCGGTATCAGCTGTATGTCGCGCAGCGCCATCTCAAAGTACCCGCTGCTTTCAAAACCTTTTGCGCCGATGCATTCCTGAAGCAGTGACATCACTTTCAATCCTTCCGTGCTCACCTTCGCTTTTTGGACGGCACAGAAAAGCAGATACCGGCGGTCAGCACCGGAAGCGGCATGGACGTAATCGAGGGCGCGATAGGCGTAGGCCTTCATCGCGATCAGTCGCAGCCATGCTCGGAGGACGTTCGTCTGGATATGAGCCATTTCGAGGACGGCCTTGCCATACAGTTTTCGCGTTCTGAGGTGTGTCACGGCTTCCTGCAGTGCGTGCTCGCAAATGCCAATGGATCCGAATCCCAGGAAAAATTTTCCCAGCGTAATCGTCCCAAAAACTGCGTCCCATGCATTGCGGCCTTCCGCGATGATGTCGCCTTCTGGAAACAGATGGTTCTTCACTTCGAACGAACCCACGTTCGCGGCCCGGACTCCCAGCGTGCGGATTTTCCCAAGGCTGCGAAATGCAGTAGCCTGTCCGGGCCGGAGAGCAATGAGCATGAATGGCGCTCGATTGGAACGGCCGATTGTCCCTTCCCCGCCGGATTCTTTGTGAGAGATCCTTCTGCCAAGAATTGAAATCATCGACGCGGCGTCCGTGTTGCCGATGTAGTACTTGGCACCGTTCGCGATGTAGTCGCCGGCATCCGATTTCGCGACGGTAAACTCATTGGCCATGAGATCCGATCCATGATCTTTTTCCGATACGCCGAACGCCATCACATTGCCCGCTTCCAGTGCTGCAACGGCTTCCTTTTTCAAATCCGCATTGGTGCCCATGAGAATCGAAAAGAGGCCAAGAAAGCTGACTTGAAGGCTATAGCCGTGTGCGGGACTGCAATAGGCAAACGCCTCCAGGAAGCGCGCGTACCGGAGCAGATCGAACCAATGGCCTCGACTCGAATATTGCTGGGGCGAAAGTATGGAGGCGTACAGCGCCTGTTCGTGTTGATACTCCATCCAATCGTCGTACCACTGCTCCAGCCGGTCTTCATCCTTAAGGGCCGGCAGCCCTTTTATTTTGAAAAATTCAAGGAGCATGCCGAGCGCAGGATCATCCATGTAGGAGCGATCGGCCGGACTGCTGAAAAAAGCGACAGGGTAGATGGTGTCTCGCCCCTTCCGGCGGCGAGACGTTTCCGATTGTTGAAGCGACATCGTATCTAAGCCGCCTTTCGAGGGACCGATTGCTGTTGCAACGCGCTGATGGCATCCATGATTCGCTTCAAAGCGATATCCCGGGCCTCTCTATCCCCATGGCGACCCGCCAAATCGTCAAACCGGATGGGTGGGCCGAATTGTAGCGTCACATGGTTGAATTGCAGGAAATCTTTCATCATTCCGGAGAACGGCCGAGTGCCGTGGATAAATGCAGGCACAACGACTGCATTGGTCATCAAAGCCAGCAACGCCACGCCCTGCCGGCCCTCATGCAGCTGGCAGTCGTCGCTGATTCGACCCTCCGGGAAGATTCCAATGCACCCATTATTGGAAAGCTCCCGTAATGCAGCTCGAATACCGGCCGTGTCATTGCCCGTCCGGTTGACCGGGATCACGCGAAGCGCGCGATAAATCATCGTCAACGGTGCCTGATCATAATATTCGCGTGCTTCCAAAAAGCGAATGAACCGGTATTTGCACGCGACCTGGAGGCAGACGGGATCGTAAACGGCAGTGTGATTGGCCACGAGGATAACCGGTCCCGAACGCGGAATATAATTCGCGTTGATGCTGCGAAATTTCTTAAATAACGCAAGATAGACGAGGGCCAGGTTGCGAAGCAACTTCAGGCCCAGCGGCAAAGCGGATGTTTGACGACGATACAGACCAACAATTCCAAGGCCGATGATGAGACCAGCAGGAACGAGCTCCACACGAAAATCGCTCATAACGCCTCCCTTGTTTGAATTTCTCCTTTCTAATCTTGAAAATGGACCGGAAATCCCTCCGTGCGTCCTATTCTGGGCACGTCCATTGCCAAATCGAGGCTTACGTGATCGAGCGGGCGGGGTCGGCGGATGTATCGTTGGTTCGAACACCTCGGATATTCATGGCGGCAAGACAGACCTGAAGGACGATCATGGCGTATGCGCGATCCCCTGCAGCCCACACGATCCACAAGATGTTGCTCAAAAGAAATACCCAGAAGCCCCAGTTCCTTTTGAACTTTCGCCTGGATGAAACCAGCCATGCGGCAACAACAGTCACCAGCATTGCAGGCCACTGCAACAGGCTCACCCACATCTCCCAGCTCAAAATGCCTGCCCGATTCCGAACACAAAACGTCGCGGGGGTTCGCCGGATCTGGTGGACAGATTCATTCCGAAATCGAAGCGAAACAGCATGAATGGCGTCGCAATTCGCAATCCGACTCCCGGTGAATACCGGAGATCCCACGGGCGAACGCTCTTCACGTCGCGATAAATATTCCCCACGTCAAAGAATGCGACACCTCCGAATCTCCAAAAAATCGGGAATCGGAGTTCCTGATTGACGATGAACAATCCATTGCCGGGTTCCAGTGTGAGCTGGTCCTGCCGGAACCCGCGCAGGGACGTTCCGCCGCCGGCAGAGAATTTTTCTGCGGGAACCAGATCGACGGCTCCAAATCCTCTCGCCAGACCCGCGCGATAACCACTGGCCCATACGAGATTCTTTCGAACCTGCCTGTAACGGAAATACTGAGCGAAGTTCTTCACGTACGTGAACGTTGTTCCCAGGCCTGGAGGCGCAACTTCAAAGCTGTTGGAAAAAAACGATCCGCGCGTGGCATTGAGGATGTCATCACGCGTGTCCCGCGAAATGGCAATATTGACTCGGCCGATGTTATACCGGAAATCCGTTACTGTCGGATCGCGCGGATCCACGCCCGGCCCGATTGCACGCACCTGCTGATACGTGAAGTCGTACGTCAGGATGTAGTAGTCCGTCAGACGCCATTGTTGCTGGCCGGTTAATCCCAGGAAATATTGTGTGGTTTCCGGAATGGTCCGGTCTCGCGTACGGAATAGTGTTCCCGTGGTGATCACGCGCTTGCCCATAAACTCCGGGAACGATCCAAACGCGCGCAAATCACGCTCCTGTTGCTGGGCCGTGACAGAGGCACCGACGCTGATACCGCGGCCGAACAGGTTTCCATACTTCAGTTCTGCATTCACTCCAAGTTGCCTGTCGCTGGTTTGAAGGCGATTGGACACGGCAAATCCGTACCGGAAACGCCAGGGGGCGTTCTCATTCAGGTGAATGCTGGTGGTGTAGCCGTCCTTGTCCGGATCGACTTTGATATCGACGCGCTTGAACAGGCCGGTGTCATAAAGTCTCTTGCGCGTGAGGTTGATCCGCGAATAATCGACCGGGTCGCCTTCGTGAAATTGAAACTGGCGATGGATGTATGAAAGATCCGTGAGCATCCTTCCATCAATGGAGACACTGTCCACGACCTGACGATCGCCCTCCTCGATTGCAAACGAAACGGTGACGCGTGATGACGTTTTATCCCAAGTGCTGGAAGGTTTGATCTTCACGTCGTTGTAGCCCTGTTGCCAGTACTCGGCGGTGATGCGCTGTCGCGCGGTCTCAATCCACGTGGATGTGAACGGAAACGGTTCCAGCGGCTTTTCCGCCTCGGGCGGGCGGCCCGCCTGGTCTTTCGGTATGACCTCCGTTGCGCCAAGAATGACGACATGCTGCAGATGCTCTGCATTGAAAAAAGTATTGCCGGCGAATTCCAGCTTTCCGACCATGTATTGGGCGCCGGGAGTGACATGCATGGTGAGGTGCGATTTCATTCCGTCGATCACCAATTCCGGGGCGGTGGCTTCCGCGGCGAGAAAACCTTTTTTCTGGAGACTGTATTCGACACGCTTCTTGAATTCTTCAGGAGCAGCCAGTACGTCTCCAGTGCTTTCGTGAATATCGCTGCGAATATTTTCCAGCAGGTCTTTTTCGGGCCCGATGATCTGCCAGTCCGGGTCCTCATATTTGACGCCCTGATCGATTACGAAAACAAAACGGCGCGTATCGGAATCCGGCGACTCTTCGCGATGCGTGACCTTCACCTTCAAATAACCGTGGTCTCGAAAGTACTTGAGCAGCCGGCTCTCGACTCCCCGCAATGCCGGAGCCTGGGTGAGGCTCTTTATCCAGATTTGCCGGATTTCCTCTTTGACCTTCTTCGGGACGATTGCGCCTTCATAGTCGAGAAGTATCTCCGCGCCTTTCGAGATCTCATATTCCACGTCGATCCTGCCGTCGGCGGAATTTCGATGGCCACGAATTTTCACATCCAGATAATTGCTCCTGGAATAAAACTTCTCCAGTTTTCTCACATCGTCATTCATTCGATAAGCACTGAAGGGCTTGCCAGGCTTTGTGAGTTTGCGCATCAACACTTTTTTCGATTCGCTGACGCCAGTAAACTTCACATCGCCAAGAACCAGTTCGGAGCGAGGCGCGATGCGTTTCGGAAGCGGCGGGCCGCCTCCGAAGTTGAGGGTCTGCTTTAATTCGAGCCGAACCTCACGCTGGTCCGTTTCGTTAACCGCACGGACAAGAAAGTTCCGGTACGGGTTGTACGCTGCAATCCACGCCTGGGAGCGCCCTCCACTTAAATTTTGGGAGAACGTAAAATTGAAATCCTTTGTGATGTTCTTGCCGACAACGAGTTTTGCGCTGATGTCCTGATCTGCAGCGAGGCTGACGGCGTCGACACGAACGGTGTCGAGCCCCAAAGCGGTACCGGCGGTATTGAAAAATCCGCTGAATTGTCCAGTCAGATAACCGGCAAGCTGCTCACGTGCGACTGCAAGGTGCGATCCCTGCAGTTCTTCAAATGTGCGTCCGGTCAGAAGCATGGAAATAATGTCGGACTCTGAAAGAAATGGATCCGAGGAAAACTCGGTTTTCAGAGTGCTTGGCGTGCCGCTGGCGCGAAGAGTGATGAGATATCGCTCGTCCTTTGCCTGGAGTTCATGAATGGCTTCGAAATCAAATTCCGGTTCAGTGCGAACGGCATTGTTGAATTCGATGATTCCCCGGTTGATGGCATAACGGTCGCGTCTTTCCAGCGGCGCGACTTCATCCACCGCAATGCCAGGTCCGAAATATAACTCGCCGCCCTCGTTGACCTGGGCGCGCCCGATGATGATCGGATTGCTGAGGCTTCCGCGGATTCGGAAATTTCCCGTGAGATCCAGGTCCGCGACATTATTCGAGATTGTCACCAGCCCCGGCGTTTGAACCGTCACGTCCAGCTCGATGTTATCGGCGTATCCGGGCAATGCGGGTCGTCCATCGGCCATGACTTCGGAGGCTTTTGTAATGCCCGAGAAGATCTGCTGCGATATGTCGATATTGTCGCGATACAGCGCGTTGACGATGTCGACATTTCCCTCAAGAGTGCTGACGCCATCGCCGGCGAGAGTCAACTGAGTATTGATTTCGCTCTGGAGTCCTTCCGGATATTCCAGCTGCACTTTCTCCGCGCGAAGTGTCAGTGACGAATCGTGCAGTCCGCTGGCGGAGAAACCCGATTTTCCGCTGGCTGTAAATTTTCCTCCGTTGAGGTCGGCATCGGCCTTCCGGATTTCCAAACGGTCTCCGAGAAGATCCATCTGAATATTGAGCTTGCGCAATTCCAGCGGCGGATTCTCGAGCTGGAGTTCCGTGTCGGCAATATGGATATAGCCATTGATGTTGGGCTGGCTCGTCGTGCCGCGAATGCTCGCTTCCGTTTGCATCCTTCCGGTAACGCTGGTGTCCGGCAGGAAAGCTTCGAGGATTCTCAGATTGGTATCGGCATTCACATCCAGATTGAGGGTGCCGGATTGTAACGCGGCGCTCCCATGGATCATCGCATTCGTGTCGGCGCCTTCGATGCGGAAGCTGTCGATGGTGAGCATCTCGTCTTTCAGCGAAATACGTACTGGCTCTGCCTGATGGATCTCGGTGTCGTGCACCAAAAGATCCAGCTGGCTCACGGAGGCTTGTCCACTGGCACCTTTCAGCGATGGGCCGGCCAGAGAAGCGGAGCCGTCGGCGGTGATGGTGCCCGAAACCGGACGATTGGCAAGAAGAGCTTCAGGATGAATGTCTGCTGCATGAAATTCGAGAGTTGCCGGACCCTTCAGCATTCCGCGTCCCTCGAGATCGACGTGACCGCCCGCGATTTCAGCCCGCATGCTGCGAATGTCGAATTGATTCTGGTTGAAAGTAACGTTTGTTGTGAAGGCAACCGGCTCGGTCATTTGCGGTGTGCGAGCGGTGGCGTTCGCGGTTTCGATTGTGCCATCAATGACAGGCTGTTCGATTGTGCCGGTCACGTTTGCCTGGGCAGCGGCTGTGCCGGTGAGTGTCAGCCCCTCAATGGGTAGTTGCGACAAGTCTGCTTTGATGTCGGCGCGCAGGCCATCGTCCAGATTGCCGTGGGCAGTGAGATGCACTCCATTGCCGTTGGCCGTCAGGTTTTCCACGGAAATGCGATCGAGTTTGAATGGCTGCGCCTGGCCTTTGGCTTCCGCCTTTCCCGACACAACGGCTTCGTATTGCGCATGCTGGATATGGCTGTCATTCGCGGTCAACGTCGCCTTGAAGGCAAACGGCGAGCAGAGTTGCACCTCGGAGACGAGGTTGGCAGAGTATTTTTCGCTCTTCGCCTGGACCGTCGCCGCCGATCCGACGGTGTTACCGGTCAGGCTGATGTTGCCGTGAGACTCCCCTTCATAGAAGACGTCGCGGAGTTCTCCGGTGAAATCCGTCGACGGCGTTTTGAGGTCGCCGCCCACTCCGCCACTGAGGAAAGCTGTCGTCGATAGCCCGTGAACATCGCGGACGGCAAAATTGTCGACCTTGAAGTTTGCGGCGACGGCGCGTGTTTCGATGTTCAGTGTTCCCTGAGCATCGAGACGGCCATCCATTTGGGTCGCCGCGATCTTGTCGAGCGTTACGATTTTGTTTTCCAACCGGCCACCCACTTCGGCGCTGTCGATATGCGTTCCACCGTAGTTCAATCCGGCAGAAACCGCCTGGAATTCTGCGGCAGGATTATCAACCGTGCCAGACACACCGGCCGAGATCGCGGCAAGGCCCGATGCCTCGGCCAGGACGTCTTCGACATCAAGCATAATCTGCGGAAGGTCACCTTGAATGCGTTTGGATTGCAGATCCAGGCGCAGAGAGGCACCATCCAGCGTGGAATGCTTCAAGTCGGCATGAACTTTTTCCAACCGGACAATATTGTTCTGAAGCGATGCATCGGCACTGCCGTTGAGTGGTCCGATTCCCTCATACGTGACTCCGCGCGCTTGAACAGATGCGCGGACGACGGGTGCTGTCAAAAGACCTCGGATATTGCCTTGCGCGCGGACGTCGCCATATTTCGTGTAGTTCGCCTGGAAATTGCCTTCAACTTTCTTGTCGAGTCCCGTTCTTACCGTCGCAGTCGCGCGCGTATCCGGAGCAGTCGCGGATATCCGAAGGAGGGCCTTTGCATTTTGGATTTCGATTTCCGACTGGGCGCGCCCGTACGTACTGACGAGGTTGACAGATCCGGTACCGCTCGTGTCGCTGAAATCCGACGCATTCCACTGAAGACTCACCGTTCCGCTGCTGTTGGCCGGAATTCCCGCCGGCCCGAGTTCCAGGCGTTTCCATGCGGCAATCACAGATTTCTTTTTATCGGAAATTTCCGCCGATGCGAGAACTTCAGCTCGGCCTTGCTGCGCGCGGAAATCCGTAATCTTGAGGATGCCTTTGTCGAAATTGACTTTGCCAGAAGCACGGATCTTCTTCCATTGACGGATGGTGAGCGGGTCGGTGGAAAAACTCACGTCGGTTGCGAGCGCCGGAGTCCATTTCAACTGGCCTTCAGCGGTTCCCGCGCCGTTGTATTCGGCATAAACTATTTTCCAGTCCGCAGGTCCGAAGTGCACGCCGTCATCGGAAAGTGATAATCGGATTTCACGGAGCTCCAGCGAGAGGTCCGGGGGAAGCGACAGCTTTTGATCGAATCGCAGGGATCCCTTTCCCTGATTCACATCAAGCGAGAATGCCGGAATCTGGAACTGCATGGTTTGATTTTTATAATCCAGCGAACCATTCCGAACGACAAGGCGATCAAATCGGATTTTGGGAAGAGGAGTGGGTTCTCCGGACGGAGCCGGCACCGAATCCGCCGAATTCACTTTGATTTCGAGATTATCGACTTCGAGATTCGTAATCTCTTTTACCGCGGAAGTAAATATATTCCACGGCAGATCAATACTCACCCGGGAGGCGTGCAGGCTCGTTCCATCATCCTCATACACAAAACCGTCCAGCGTTGCCTGCAGTTTGTACGGATCGAAATACATGTGCTGGGCGGAAAATTGGATACCTGCCGCTCTTGCAAGGCTTTCCAGCCGATGCAGCGTCCACTGCTGAAATGAATTGTTGTGAACAAGAATAACGAGAGCGCCGGATGCGGCAACGATAACAATTGCCACCCATCCGAACAGCCGCCGCACCTTCACGGCGATGTATCCGGTTGGGAATTTGTCCATCCCGATATCCGCCGACGACCACGCAGTGGAATCTCAGGACCCTCCGCCCACACTACCCATGGAGGAGCGTAAAATTCACATGGTTCGAGATATGGAATGAAAACGCCATTGAATTGACGATTCATACGGGCATAATTAAGCAATTTGCCATCCACGTTGAAGCGACTCTCCGTGTCAGGATGGATTCCGGTTTTTCGGCCACACAGTTGCGCTCGTCAGAAATATGGCAAGGAAGTTCGGCGGATTGGGCTGGAAGGAATTGACCCGGCGCGCCTGGACGCAATTCCGGGCGGACCGAATCCCGGATCAGTCCGCAATGCTGTCGTTTTATCTGCTGCTGTCGGTCTTCCCACTCCTGCTTCTTCTCATTGATCTTACGGGTTTGTTATTTGAATCCGGCCCTGGTTTTCAGCAAGCGGTTCACAAGTACTTTGCCCGTGTTGCTCCATCATCGGCGACCACCCTGATTGATAAGACTCTTGCCGAAGCCGCATCCAATTCGGGCCCCGTCAAGCTGTCGCTTCAATTGCTATTCACATGGTTGCCTGCCTCTCAGGGCGTGCTGGCAATCATTGATGGACTGAACATCGCTTACGGTGTTTCGGAACGACGCCGCTGGTGGAAGAAGTATCTCTCCGCATACGCATTGACGATCGTGTCGCTCGTTCTTCTGGCTTCAGGACTGGTATTCCTGATCATTGGCGGACATATCAGTGAAGTACTCGGGAATCGTTTCGGTTTCAGCCGTTTCTTCGACACGTTATGGCACATTCTGGACTGGGCCTTCTTTATCGGATTCGTTGTGATTGC
>Ga0163162_10004080_pt1 | contig 14015 bp, 17 predicted proteins | sample S55metaG_FD_115310 | JGI IMG/M metagenome (GOLD analysis project Ga0163162, IMG submission 115310) | Switchgrass rhizosphere microbial communities from Kellogg Biological Station, Michigan, USA - S5-5 metaG | ecosystem: Host-associated > Plants > Roots > Rhizosphere > Soil | place: USA...
ATAACCGAAAAATAATCAATTGGGAAATTCTTATCGCTTGCAATACGAATGGTGGAAAAATTTTTCCGGAGGTCATTAAAACAACAGATCCACTTGTTGAACTTTTTAATATTGCCCGAATTCATTTTATAGATCCGGATAGACATCCAAAAAAAGCAAAAGACAAGCAACGGAATAAATATTAGAGATATTCGTTTCGAAGGAGTCGCCGTTTCCTCTGTGGAATACAGAAGAATAATGATTAGCCAGTCAATTGCAATCAGTCCAATAAACATAGATCCGGTGACCTTTTTAAACATTAGCAAATACAGGTATAGCAAAAAGCTACTGATTAAAAAAATAGAACTTTTTTTCAAAAGACTGAATTCCTTGTTTGCAAAAAGAAAAAGTACGGTGATAAGAATACAAAATAGATAACTACGAGTATTAACAAATGTCCAATAAATGACTCTCCAGTCATTATGATAGGAAAAATCTCTTACCCTTTTTAATCGGGAAGTAATTTCCTTAATGCGCTGATCAGTGAAAAGAAGACTATCATAATAAAAACCACGCTTGAAAAATTCTTCCTCTACCGAATCCTTAAAAACACCAGATATACTCCCTTCACGATGGGGCGAGTTATTAAAATTAATCAATGTGGCCGATACATATTGCTGACGCTCCCAGCCGGGAATTCTTTTCTTATAATACTCCTGGTGAATAAAAAAACACAGCAGCAATAACGCCAATAGCCCGGATTTAAAAAATAAATACGGAACAGATTTTTTTCGGGGAAGCAAAAAAATAAACAGCCCAAAAATTAATTCAACAAAGAGCCAGGCATGAAAGCGTAACAGTCCCGAAACAAGTAAAACGAAAGATGGGAGGATGAATAAAGATGCCTTTAAGTCTCTTCGAAAAAACCGGTCCACTAGTAATACATTTCCCACGGCCGCACAAATAATGGACGAATTTGTAAAATTCAGGAAAAAAAGAAAGGTCACTTCAAAAAAAATGAAAAAAACAGCATAAAGGAGAAATGCGAATGCAGGTCTGAACATTCTTAAAAAAAAATCCAAAACCAATACACACGACAAAAAATGAATGGCCAACAAAAAAAAACTGTACCAGTTAAAAGAGGGAACAGCAACAAATAATCTCTTTATTAAGAGGCCCAACAAGAAATGCCACCCCCAGCTGTAATCAACCAATTCAGTGGGTGGTATGCCAAAAGATCCACTAAAGGAATACATCAAAACGGCATCGTCGCCTGAATTGTAAAGAGGCTTAAAACAAAATAATACAAAGAAGAAAAGTAAAAGGTTTACGACAAGACACAATGCAAATATCCTCTTATACAATAGGTTTTTGCTAATTATCCCCTTCATTAAATAAATTTAATCTTAAAGGAGGAGTCGAATGAAAAAAGAGGTATAATTATTAAAATTGCAGCAAGGGGAATATCAACAAAGACATTACGAGAAATAATCGTTCGCATTTTTTGATCTTACTCCGAAAGACCCAAATTTAAGGACCCGAAATTTCGAAAACAAAAAAACCAGATAACCCTGCTACCTTTATTTTTTACGGGATTTAGCTTCTATACTTAATAATGCTATCGTTGTGAACCAGGTCATGGAGATGGTTATCACGGTTAACACATCCAGGCCGCAATTGGAAGGCACCATCGACGAATCGAGTGTTATCGTAAATACCGACAGAAGAGCAAAGGCCCAAAGATCGTTATTCGTCCAGTTTTAAAACAGCAAGAAATGCCTCTTGTGGCACTTCAACATTTCCTATTTGCCGCATACGCTTCTTTCCTTCTTTCTGCTTTTCCAACAATTTTCTCTTTCGGCTTATATCACCACCATAGCATTTTGCTGTAACATCCTTTCGCAAGGCGGAGATAGTCTCCCTGGCAATGATCTTGGCCCCGATTGCCGCTTGTATAGCGATCTGGAATTGCTGACGCGGCAATAACTCTTTTAGTTTTTCGCAAAGTTTTCTTCCAAAATCCTGTGCACGGCTGCGATGGATCAAAGCACTCAAGGCATCTACCTTGTCACCATTTAGCAGAATATCCATTTTTACGATATCACTATCGCGGTAACCAATGGGATGATAATCAAACGATGCATAACCGCGTGTTTGAGATTTTAATTTATCATAAAAATCGAAAACGATCTCGGTCAAGGGCATTTCAAACATCAGCTCTACTCTTGTCTGCGTAAGATAATGTTGATTCAATAAGATACCCCGCTTGCCTAAGCACAAGGTCATGATGTTGCCAATGTATTCAGGTTTGCTGATGATCTGTGCCTTGATATAAGGTTCTTCAATGCGATCGGTTTTAACAGGATCAGGGAACTCAGTCGGATTGTTGATGATGACCTTTTCTCCCTTTGTAGTATAAGCGATAAAACTAACGTTGGGGACTGTCGTGATCACGGTTTGATCAAACTCCCTTTCGAGTCTTTCCTGGATGATCTCCATATGAAGCATCCCTAAAAAACCGCAACGAAAACCGAAACCAAGAGCCTGCGAGGTTTCCAGTTCATACGTTAACGACGCATCGTTCAGTTGCAGTTTATCCATGCAATCGCGCAGCTCTCCAAAATCATCTGTGTTCACTGGAAAAATCCCTGCAAACACCATTGGCTTCACTTCTTCAAAACCTTGTATCATTTGCGGATCAGGATTACTTGCCACCGTGATCGTATCACCTACCTTAACTTCTTTCGCATTCTTAATCCCGGTAATAATATAACCTACATCCCCGCAACCAACTTCAGGTTTTTCCGTCATTTTTAATTTCAGTATCCCGACTTCATCTGCTTCATATTCCTGGCCCGTTGAAACAAATTTTACTTTATCTCCCTTTTTTATACTTCCATTTAAAATGCGATAATAAACAATGATGCCGCGAAAGGAATTAAATACGCTATCAAAAATTAATGCTTGTAAAAGTGCATCAGGATCACCTTTGGGAGGGGGAATTCGTTCCACGATCGCCTCCAGTATGGCGTCCACTCCCAACCCCGTGCGGCCACTCGCCAATAAAATTTCTTCAGGTTTACACCCGATCAGCTCGATGATCTGGTCCTTGGTTTCTTCGATCATTGCCCCATCCATATCGATCTTATTGATCACCGGAATAATTTCCAGATCATTTTCGATCGCCAGGTACAAATTTGAAATAGTTTGCGCCTGTATACCCTGCGCGGCATCAACCAGTAGCAAGGCGCCCTCGCAGGCGGCAAGAGCACGGCTCACCTCATAACTAAAATCCACATGACCAGGAGTATCGATCAAATTCAGGATAAATTCTTCACCCGCTGAAACTTTAGCGGAGGCGGACCTTTTATAGTTGATCTGAATGGCATGGCTTTTAATTGTGATCCCCTTTTCCCGTTCCAGGTCCATATCATCCAGCACCTGGTCCATCATATCCCGTTCACTAATGGTATTGGTTGTTTGTAAGAGGCGGTCTGCCAGGGTGGATTTTCCATGGTCTATATGGGCAATGATGCAAAAATTCCGGATGTTCTTCAATGATTTTTCTTTTAGTGCGCAAAGGTAGTTAAAAGCTGCGAGCTGATAGCTATAAGCTACAAGACTTTGATACGTTAACGCACAAGCTTTATTCTGCTCTTTAAACAATTTTCACATTCATTGGATCGAGCAAATAGACGATATGGTCCTCTATTGCTTTTGCTTTTTCGATGAGAGTCCTATCGCGAACATATTTATCGATATTTGACGGCCGGTGAAGCAATTCCTTTTTGAAAACGCGGGCAAAAGGTGAATAATGAAGGGAAAAGTGCCAATCAAGAGTCAGCTTTTTAAAAAGTTCAGCATCGTTATAAACCAGTTGCCGGTAATGAACAAACATATATTGTTCTTCTGGCAAAAGTCGTACATGCCTCAGGATCGTTTTATAATAATATATCCAAATTTTTAAAAACTTTTCCGTATGAACCTCGAAAGGTTTTTTAAGCCTTTTCATTTTAAACAATTTCCACATCAATCTTGATAGTCCTTTCTTGGATTGAAGTTTCTCCCGGTCCACCTGCTGTTGCAGCATCACCATGGAATTTATGGTGGCTGTATAATCTCTGACTATTACAAGATAAAAAGCGAAGGGTAGTATTCGTTCGTAAACATCAAGAAACAAACAGGTCCTGGCATCTTTCCAGCCCCATTGCTGATGTTCCTTATTCCTCCTTTCAACCAGGGCTTTCAAGTCCTCTACTTCTCCATCGGTAAGTTGAGGAATAGGCCTATCTGTAAGACCAGTCGTTGAATAATGTCTTTTTTCAAGCAGATGCTCATGCATCTTCAGAAAATCAAAATCCTCGACCTGGCCCTGGATATTCGCGGGATCAGAACCGATAAATCTTTCGCCAATAAATAGGCCGCATCGTTGAAGCCACTGGGTAATGAGAGAGGTTGTGGAACGATGCATTCCTGTTATGATCAGGATTTTTGGATTCAGTTCATCATCCAACAATCCCTTTGTCGTCGTCGTTTTCATGAAAAATCATAGGGCACGGTGTTTCACATGAAAAAAAAATTGTTGAAAAAACCGAGCAATTTGGTTTTAGTATCGCCATGTCGGCGTAGTGAGCATTTACCCTTATAGTCCGCGGCAGCAAACGGGATGATATTAAATTTTTCTTTTTGAGAGTAAAAATGCAGCAGATAAAATTTGAATCAGGTTCATTGTATGACGACGGGAGAAATTAAAACTTTCTCATCGCAGATATTTTATTTTTTAGCGGCAAACTTTCCTACAAAAAATGGCTGCAAGCCGTAAACTACACGCTACAAGCGGGAGCAAGATCTCGCGGTAGCAGGAACTGATCTTATAACGTAAGGTTTGAAACTTCAACTAGCCAAATTAAACCAAACAATACGACCTTTTAGCTGCATGTTCTTATTCGTCTATATAAAAGAGCTTTTTTGCAACTTGGAAAATTCGTTAATTCGTCATCATGGAAATCTTTATACGCACTATCACCTGGCAGGACGCGGAAGCGGTCAATGCACTTTCAACTCAGCTGGGTTATGCAATGCCGCTGGCACAGACCCTGGCAAATATTAAATCGGTATTAGGAACCGAAGGACATAACACCTTTGTTGCCCTGCATGAAAACAAAGTTATTGGATGGATCGGCGTGGCAGAGGCCCTGCAAATCGAATCTGCTCCATTTTGCGAAATAAGAGGTCTGATAGTAGATGAACGATACAGGGGACGCGGAATTGGAAAATTGCTTATCGAAAAAGTGAAGCAATGGGGCAAAGAAACCCAAAAGAAAACGCTACGGTTAAGATGTAATATAACCAGAAAAGAGGCGCATTTATTCTACCAGCATCTCGGTTTTAAAGAGATCAAGGAACAAAAAGTTTTTGAGATGGATCTAAATTCCCAGTTTCACTCTTAGCTTTCTTGCGAGTTTACTCCTTATTAATTCATAACTCCGCGTAACATAAACTTCCCACTCCTTTTATTCAATTTTGAAGGATCGGTAACGAGTACCCATTTTGCCCTCGCCATATAAGGGGCCGGGGTGAAACCATTTTGACTACTTAGCTCATCAAATTGATCATCGGGAACCTTGAATGAACATGAAAAAGGAGGCTCCAGTGAAGCAACGCAAAACATCTTGTCACCAACTGAAAATACCAGGTCATTCCCCCATTTTATAGTCTCGGTAACCGCAGGCAGTGAAGAGCATATCTTCCGCAGCGCTTCTATATTCATCATTCAAATAATTTTATGATCGCAACAGGGTCCGATTTCGAAATTGAGCATTGAACAGTTTTTGATTATTCAATCATTGAAATATTCAATAATCAATATTCAACGCTCAATGTCCAATAAATCTTAAATGTCACTATTATATTTGATCACTTCCATCTTTCCATCTTCATATCCAATGATCGCCGTTTTTGCAATATTTATAAAGAGCCCCGTTTCCACAACTCCAGGGATCAAATGCAGTGACGTGTTTAAGGCAGAAGCATCGGGGATATTTTCACAATCGCAATCAAGGATATAATGACCGTGATCCGTAATAAAAACGTCGCCATTCTTTTTTCGCAAACTTATTTTCCTGCAAGATCCCGCTGCAATAATTTTCTTCGCCACCTGTTTATATCCAAATGGAATCACTTCGACCGGCAAAGGAAATTTCCCCAATTGCTTAACTAATTTGGAACCGTCGGCGATAATGATCAGTTCGTCGGAAGCGGCAGCTACTATTTTTTCCTGAAGCAAGGCACCACCCCCGCCTTTTATCAAACGGCCCTGCGGATCAATTTCATCAGCACCATCAATCGTCAATAATAACTTATCAATAGCGTTCAGATCAGAAACCGTGATACCGGCTTTAGCTGCGAGTTGTGATGTTTCAAAAGAGGTGGGAACGACTGTTATTTCCAAACCCTTTTTTACTCTTCTTCCCAATTCTTCAATCAGCCAGTACACCGTGCTGCCGGAACCAATACCAATGGTCATTCCCTGTTCTACAAGATCAGCAGCATATACACCCACTTTCCTTTTTATTTCGTCCCGGTACATAAATTAACTTCCTTTTTGCTGATCACTATAACCATCCGGAACGCCTGAAAAGATAATAGATAAGAATACATAGTCCAACAGTTACCAGCAATACTGCATAGAACCCAAAAGGCCATTCTGTCTCCGGGATAAATTTAAAGTTCATACCATAGAACCCGGCAACCATTGTAGGCACGGCAATAATGGCGGCCCAGCCTGCAAATTTTTTGGAAACGTCATTTTGTGAAATGGATATCAGCGAGAAATTCGCTTCCAACGCCGTATTCAGTAACTCTCTCGTGTTTTCCACCATTTCATTGATGCGAACTACATGGTCATAAATATCGCGGAAGTAAGGTCTTGTTTCATCTGAGATACATTTTATATCAAACCTCATTAACCGGTTACAAACATCAACCAATGGAGATACGGCTCTTTTTACCTCGAGTAATTCTCTTTTTAACTGGTATATCTGTTCAGTTGTTTCGCGACTTGGTTTTTCCTTGAAAACTTTGTCTTCAATTGACTCGAGCTCCATTTCCATTTGATGAACCACGGGGTAATATAGGTCAACGATAAAATCCATGACAGCGTAGAGTGCAAATCCCGGTCCCTTGTTTAGCATTTGTGGCGAGCTCTCACATCGCGAACGAACATCTGCATAAGAAATTGATGAACCATGACGAACGGTAACGATATAATTGGAACCTGCAAAAAAATGTGTTTCGCCAAATTCAATATGATGCTCCTTGTTTATTTGCGCAGTTCGAAGTACCACAAAAAGCGAGTCACCGTACATTTCAACTTTGGGGCGCTGGTGCGCGTTGTGTGCATCTTCAACGGCCAGGTCATGCAATCCAAATTCACGCTGCACCTGTAGCAAAACTTCTTCCGAAGGCTCATGCAATCCTATCCACACAAACTGGTTAAATTCCTTGAGAACTTCATGAACATGGCTAAGGTCGACATCGGCTTTACGCCGGCCACCAGAATAGGCCACGCAATTGACAATTGTCTTTGACGGAGTTTTACTGTAGGAACCGACCTCCATATCTGTGGATTAGCTTTATTAAGGTAATTTTTTTTATTAAGTAATTCGCTTTTTTATGTGAAAATAATCATGGATGGTTCAATGCCTTCTATAAGTGGTGACTACGAATCCATTTAGTTTTCGGAACTTTAAAACAAAAACCATGAACCGTAAAAAATTCCTGCAACAAGCGGCCCTGACCAGTGGTGGCATCGTTACCGTTCCTGTTTTTGCATTTGCTCAAAATAAAAATCCCGGCGATCCGTTGCCGCCGGAAAAGGTAAAAGAATTTGTAATAGCCGGCCATGGCAATTTTGATAAAGTAAAAAGCATGCTGAACGAAATGCCAACGCTCTTATACGCTACCTGGGATTGGGGAAATGGTGATTTTGAAACAGCCCTCGAAGGGGCAGGCCACGTAGGTAATAAAGAAATTGCCAACTACCTGATCGGTTTAGGCGCGAGAACTAACTTGTTTGTTTTAACCATGCTTGGCAAAACAAACATTGTGAAAAATTTCTTCGACGCGTTTCCTGAATATTTAAAAGCAAGAGGCCCGCATGGCCTTACTTTTTTCCACCATGCACAGGCAGGCGGCAACGATTCAAAAGAATTGCTCGATTACTTCCAGTCCAAAGGATTAACGGAAGATAAAATGGCCCTATGATAGAAAAGATTATTAAAAATAAAATCAGCTAACTTTAGCATCTCTTCCTATCCTTATTATTTTTTAAACTAAAATCGGTCTATGAGGAAACTAAGTTTATTTACCGCCATTCTGCTTTTTGCCTCGCAATTTGCATTGGCACAAAAAGATTACAAGGTCGTTTTTGATCTTACCAGCGGAGACACTCTTTCACAACAAACTGCCATACGCTGGGTAAATGAAATTATAAAGGCTGAACCAACCGCACAGGTGGAAGTAGTCATGTTTGGAAAAGGCTTGCCACTGGCTGTAAAGGACAAATCGGCCTTAGCCAATGATGTTATGAACCTCGCCACCAACAAAAATGTTGCATTTAAAGTATGCGCCATAGCATTGGCCAACCAAAAAGTTGACAAAAGCCAGTTATTGACCGGTGTGCAGACAGTACCCGACGGCATTTACGAAATTGTCAGTAAGCAAAGGGAAGGCTGGGGCTACATCAAAGTAGCGCACTGACAGTTTGAAATGTGAGATTTGAGCTTTTGAATTTTATCTTCGTTCATTACTCAAAATCATAATCGGAAATCATAAATTATTGAGGCATTCCTGCATCACGCCATTGTTTGAAAATGGCTATGGTGCTGTCGCTAAGTTTCGCGTGCATAAATGGCATAAATCCCTTGTCCGTGGGATTTAATTCAATACGACGAATAGCATCATCGATACTGGATTTCAAACCATCATAATTATCCAGCGCTTTTTTATTGCCACCTTTAGCGGGTATATGACAGGGAGAGCAGTGATCGGCAACGATTGATTTCATATTTACTTCATAATTGACAGCAGAAGGATTTGTTGTAGCATTAGCTGTCGGCTCCGTCATAGCTTTTTTCTTGCTGTGACAGCCTGCAAATACAATTACTGAAAGGCTGATAACACCTACCGGGATCAAGAATTTTTTCATTGGTTTCTAAATTTGGGTTTAAATATATTTAATAAATGAACGTAAACAACTCTTTCGCGCCAAATTTATATCGTGGAGAGTGAGAAAATGGTTGACCGGCATTATATTTCAAGGCTATTTTTTTAGATTTGATAAAAACCTATCATGAAAGCTATTGCCTCCAAACTAAATAATATCATTGACGATCATTTACCTTCTTTGCGATCGGTTGGCCAGGAAGAATTTCATTTCAAACCTTCTCCATCGAAATGGAGCAAGAAACAGATCCTGGGTCACCTGGTGGATTCCGCACAAAATAATATTCGCCGGTTTATTGTAGCACAATATGAAGACCGGCCGAAAATTGTTTATAACCAGGACCAATGGGTGGCGATTACAAATTACCAGCAGTACCAAACCACAGACCTCATTGATCTTTGGTATCTGCTTAATAAACACATTTGCCAGGTGTTGACATTTATGCCCGTTGAAATGAGTCAACAACAAGCACAAACCGAGGATCTCCATGACTTACGGTGGCTCGCAGAAGACTATATTAAACACCTGCTCCACCATTTGCACCAGGTGTTGGATCGTGAACCAGTAGTCTATCCATAAAGATCCAGCAAAGAGAATTGAATCAGGCAAATTTTTTGTCCGCTTAGTTTCATAAATTACATCTATGTTTCCAATAGGTGATGATAATTCAGACCGCACAATAACTCCTTATGTGAATTACATTATCATTGCCCTGAACATTATTGTATTTGTTTTTTTCCAGGGGATGAGCGGTGATAGTGCCTTTACCTATGCATTTGCTACCGTACCAAAAGAGATACTTACCGGAACAGATATAGCCACTACGCAGATCTTATCCGACCCTCTTGGCAACCAGGTAGCATTACCATTACAACCTACACCGGTCCCTGTCTACTTCACTCTTCTAACCTCCATGTTCATGCACGGAGGCATAGCACATATTGCTGGCAATATGCTTTACTTATGGATATTCGGCGATAATATTGAAAATGCCCTTGGCCATAGACGATATTTATTTTTTTATTTGTTCTGTGGGATCATTGCTTCTTTGAGTCATGTCTTCGCAACAAAACTCCTGGGGCAAAATCTTCTTATTCCAAGTCTTGGAGCCTCTGGCGCCATCTCAGGCGTATTAGGCGGCTATATCTTATTATTTCCAAGAAGGAGAGTTACAATGTTTTTTGTGCGGTTCATCACACATGTATCTGCTCTTTGGGCCATCGGTATCTGGATCGTTTTTCAAATAATAAGCGGCCTTGGAATGCTTGGCGGAACTGATACTGGCGGTGTTGCATATGCGGCCCATATTGGAGGATTTCTTGCCGGCTTGATACTTATCAAATTTTTTATCCCACGTACCAGGGTTGCATAAAACCGCTCTGTTCTTAATTACGTATACTGTATCAAACATTATTTTTCAATTAAAACAAACTTTATGTCATTCGTTTTCACTTTTACACCTGAAGCTTCAGGCATGACTTCGGGCAAATATGATGAATGCCTTAAAAGGCTGGAAGCCGCCGGAGCGGGAAATCCCAGGGGAAGGCTTTATCATGTTTGCTATGGTGATCCCAATAATCTCATGGTAACGGACGTGTGGGATAGTGTTGAAAATTTCCAAAAATTTGGAGAGACATTGATGCCCATACTAAAAGAAGTTGGCATCGATCCCGGTAACCCCGCCGCACATCCTGTTCACAACATTGTTGAGGCACCTGCTTTTGTATGATCACTTCGTTGAGCAACAATTGCTCCGGTAACCACTTGCCGGGCATTTTATTTCAAAGCTGTTTTTTCTAAATATCCGTTTTAGGGATTTGCCTTGTTGTGAGAGCATCGTGAACAATCAAAAAGATCAGGTTGCCGATCATCGGTAAGCAAACAATAGCAACGATCCAGAATATTCTCCTCTCGCCAGTGAGTTGCAAAGCCTTTCTGAAGCTTAGTACATAAAACACAAATCCAACTAATACTGCTGTTGCAACAACAATGATATGAAGAGCTGTTCCCCTTCCCGGAATTGAAATACCAACCAGGAATAATATGAAAGAAACGAACAACAGAATTATAAAAGAAAGATTTTTCATGACTGGTCTTTACCAACCAGTCACCATAATTATGCCTCTCTTTGATCAACACGAAGGGCCCTGATATGTAAAAATCAATTTTATTTGTTCATTTTACTTTTCTTACCACTTAAATTAAACCCATATTGTATACTTAATTTACCAAGGGCAGCCCAGCGAGAAGCGTTGAAATAAGCCGATATCCCTGTAAGTGCAGCCTGTCGCCACATCAAAGGACAAAACAGACCAACCTGCGTCCCTGGTGATTTCCTCCTGGCAAAAAATAATAGTGCTACGTCTGTGGCATGTTCATTGTCCTTCTTTATTAAAACAAATTAATATGATACGCAAACTAAAATCAGGGAAATACAGGTTGTATTCAAAAAAGAAAAACCCTAAAACAAACAAAAGAAGAAACCTGGGGACATTTGACTCGCTGGGCGCGGCACAAAAACATGAAAGAGATGTTCAATATTTTAAGCGTCATTAATAAATACGACCGCCTTCATCATCATCAAGCAACTTTTTTGCAAGGTTGTCATCAAACACTTCATGCTTGTTGGTGATCACCTGTCGTAACAAGTCATGAATGGTTATGACCCCTTTAAACCGCATGTTATCATAGGCCAGCAGATAGCGTGTTTTGTGAGCGTTCATAAGATTCATACAATACTCAACAGAGTCCGCTAATGTGACAATAGGCAAGTCAGTTGTCATCACTTCCTGAACGCTTGTGGTATTGCTTGCTCTTCCTTTTAAGATGACATTTCGTGTATAATCTCTTTCCGAAAATATGCCTTTATATTCATCAGCATCCATCACAACCAGGTAGCTGAGGTTGACGGAATTCAAAAGATTCAATGCATCGATCACAAGTGTGGATGGGCTGATTTGATTAAACGGTTTTGCTTTTGTGTCAAGAATATCTTCAACGGTTCGCATATGCTGTGTTTTTTCTAAGGTCGCATTTATTTCTATTATTGAGGCTGATTTTCCTCAGGTATCAGCCAAGACGCAAAACTTTATACACCATATACCCGACAACGGCGCCGGAAGTATTTAATATCACGTCATCTATATCTGTGCTGCGGACGTTGGTGATCAATTGCATCAGCTCAATAGATATAGAGGTCAAGAGACAAATGATAAAAACTTTGAAGAAACCGGACAGCTTCGGAAACAATAAAGGAATGTAAATACCGAGGGGCAACAACATTACCAGGTTGCCAATGACCTGGGTGCTCCCTATCCGAAATTGTTTAAACATCAGGAAAGGACGCAGGTTTATTCTTTCTTTTGTGTGAATGCGATGCACAACTCCATGCCACCAGCCATGCGCCGCCACTTCTCTGAATAGGATAAAATAACCGGTCAGGGTTAATACCATAAATACATAAACAAGAAAACTTGATTGTATGAATCCCTGTAAAAAGGTTTCCTGTTTTTTTTTATACACCCCCATGATCATGACAAGAAACATGATGCAAACACCAAAAGCAAGGCTCGCCTTACCGCGTAATCCCGCCACCGCATACGAGCTATGGTATATTGGCCTGGAATAAAGCAGGGCAAGAATGACGACGGGCAGCAGGATGGCGATCTTTTTCATCTTATTGCGACAATATTTTTTTAAGATCGGCTTCACTAACGGTCAACAGATTCACAGCAGGCAAACGACGGGTTAGCTCTTTCCAGTTTTTATTTGCGGCAAAAACTCTTTTAAGGATAGGTAACGCTTTATCCACCTGTTTATTATTTGCAAGAGTGATAGCGGTCCAGTATTGCATTTCAAGGTTTGACGGCATTAGTTGCATGGCTGCATTATATTCATTCATGGCCTTTACCATGTCATTCTTTTCTGTCGCCAGGTCACCATTGTTCATGTGTTCATAAGCAAGATGAGCAGTATAAAGTCTTCTCAATTCTTTGATCGGTTCCTTGCTGTCATCAACCCTGAGATCAACAGTTCTTTCATCCCAGGGCTTGCCTTCTGATTTGGCGGGCACAACGACCAGGGCGGCCGATTGCTGACCACGAATATCACCACCAACTTTTTGCGCGGCTTCCAGCGCCAGCAACATTTTTTCAGCAAGCGGTTTATTACCGCTTGATTCAAATGCAGCAGCCATAGCTTTTGAAACCTGGTCTGTGAGCATCATGTTCGACTGAACAGAAAACTGCTTTCCCTGTATTTGGGTAGCATACTGAATACATCCCTTACCGGTATGTGTTGCGACATTTCCCTTTGTATCAATAATCGCTACTTGTCTCACCTCTCTTCCTTCGTCATCTCTCAACAGGGCATCCAATGCTTCCTGAGCAGTTAAACCTCTGCGTAAAAGGTCAAGACCACGAATACCAAAAGACTTATTGACAAAAGATTGAGTAGCTACTGCCCCCACGCCAGCTTCTGCCCAACTCACCGTTGTGCCTACAGAAAACCAATGACTCTGCACAGCAACAGCCATTTCGCCAGTGATGGAGTCGCGGGCTACAATGGAAAAAGTATGAGCGAGGGGAAAAGAATTCTTATATACCTGGCTGAATAAAACAGAAACGGAGATCAGAAATAAAAACAACAGAAAAGCTTTTCTCATAAAATTAATTTTGGCTGGCTAAAATTATGATTTGACAGAGAACAGATGAAATTCAACTCATGCATACTACCTGCCTGAGCAATTTTTTTAAAAATAAACCAGCCATTGATGTCGGTGTTGTACAAAAATTTCTTGTGATCAACTTAA
>Ga0163162_10004081_pt1 | contig 14013 bp, 16 predicted proteins | sample S55metaG_FD_115310 | JGI IMG/M metagenome (GOLD analysis project Ga0163162, IMG submission 115310) | Switchgrass rhizosphere microbial communities from Kellogg Biological Station, Michigan, USA - S5-5 metaG | ecosystem: Host-associated > Plants > Roots > Rhizosphere > Soil | place: USA...
ATGTTTAATGTTGATAGTGAGAGTCAAGGTAATTCATATGAATTCAGATTGGCTAACATAAAATTAGCCATTCATCGACTGATAGTATATGGCAATCCATATGTTATTAAGAAAGAGAAAAATTTTCTTCTGAGTAGTCAACTACCAAGAAATGCGCTTAAATTCGTTATCAGCCCTATTTTACCTCTTGCTTGGGCATACATAAATTTTAACGCGGCAAGCCAGCAAATCGGTAATATAATAAGTAGCTCGATACTAGACAGATTATGTTCCTTTCCAGCTGTTTTCTTAAATTACATTTTAGAAACAATTTTAACTCAATCAGTATTGCTGACTACATATGATTCCCTTCTTTCATTTATAACTTATACCCATCAAAAAAATATTTCTTGGGCACTTTTTCCAACTTCACAAAGCGTTGCTAGCTTATGGGGATTAATAACTGCAGGTCTTTCGTTTTCAGCTCGCGCTCAACTGGTGCAAGATTTTACCGACGGTACCTTAAGGGAAATTCTCTTACCCCTTATTATCATTTTATCTATTTTATCTCTGTCAGCCTCCATGCAGGGTTTAATTTTTGATTCTATGCATTATTTAATTAGAAAATTTGCTTCCGGTAACGTAAGAGATTTATTTAGATTAAATTATGCTTTTGAAAAACTAGCTCTCTCTGTCAATATCGCATCTGATAAACAGCGCCTTGAAATTATTGAGGAGTTATCCGTAACCGAGTTATTAACATCAGCTGATGCAAACACACATTTACATAAAAACTTATTAACATTATCTCAATCGATTGAGAACAGTGAATCTGCTGATGTCAGTTCAGCTAATAACAGAAACACTTCTTTAAGTTGGCGCTCATTTTCTTTATTTGGTTGTTGCAAAAGAAATAATAATGTACTTCTTCAAGAAAGAAATAAAGATGAACCGGAAAAAATGGATCTTATAACCAAAGAGAATGTTACACCAAGACGTAATTTTGCAAGGCATGATAGATGTACAATATTATAAATTTTAGTTAAACAATTTGAATTTCAGGTATAGGAATAATATAACTACCCGAATAAATATTTAAATCTCGAACTTTTTTTATGATTTCAGAGCTGAAATTCCAGGCTAGAATTAAAATGTAATCAGGCTTATCTTGTAACAAGCTCTCAACAGAAACAATTGGGAGGTGAGTCCCGGGTGAAAGGTAGTTCTTTTTTTCCGGGGTGTCGTCTATGATGTAATTAATATCCTCTCTACCAAAGTTACAAAAATTAGTAAGAATGCAGCCTTTTGCAGAAGCCCCATAAGTGACAATTTTTTTCCCTTGCGATTTGAGATGATGAATAAGGTCGCATAAGTTGTTACGAATCGTTACTATTTTTTGGAAAAAATTTGCATAAGCATCCCTATGATAAAGGCCGGCTTCTTCTTCCATTTTTAATATACTGTCAATATTTCTAGTGTGCGACTCCCATTTGGTGGAAGTTTGTTTTTTTAGGTAAAGACGCAAACTACCGCCATGAATAGCGTATACTTCCACATCAATAACAGTAAGAGAATGGCGATTAAATAAATGTATAAGAGGTTTTAAAAGAAAATATGAGAGATGTTCATGATAGATGGTGTCAAACTCTACTTGTTCAATAAGCTTAAGCAGCCAAGGGAATTCTAAAATGAATATGCCCTCATCATCTAAGGCAATATTGATTCCCATTAAAAACTCATCCAGATCGTGCACATGTGCAAATACATTCATTGCTGTAATGAGCTTGGCGGCTTTATTTTTCGAATGCAGATGATTTGCTGTTTTCACATTCCAGAACTCAGCTATGGTTGGGATGCTTCTTTGAACAGCAAGTTGCGCTAGGTTTTTTGCAGGCTCAATGCCTAATACCTGTATTCCTAGCTGTTTGAATTGATATAGCATGCTGCCATCATTACTACCAATATCCAATGCTAACTCATTAGAACGTAAATCAAATCGCTTTTTGGCATTTTCAGCAAGCAATTGACAATGTTTGGAAAATTCGCCTGAAATAGATGAACGGTAGGCGTAATAAGTAAATAATTTAGCAGGATCTAATACAATGCTTAATTGTGACAAACTGCAATCAAGGCAATAATTGACACGTAGGGGATAGACTTCATCTTTCTGGCTTTGATAATCCGGTTTAACATAATGATTGACTAAAGGCATATATTCTAAATTTACGTATTGCTGCAGGCGTGTTCCCTTGCAAATTCGACATTCAGATATTTCTTTGTATCCCTTAGCAAAGCCATCATCATTCATGGGTGAGTATCTTCAAAATGTTATGTTCGAAATAAATACGATGGGTAGTATAATTACAATCATTTATTTCAGCAAATACATTCGATCTACTTTTTGCCTAGCATCAACCACGTATCCGCCACGGTATCGGCGCTCAATGACATGCATTCTATCCCCTCCTCTATTAACCACTTAGCAAAATCCGGATGAAAAGAAATTAAAAAACTAACTTTTGGCAAATAACTTAAAAAAATTCCATACCGCTGGGTCTTCTTCGCCTAAACACCAATTCGATATGCCGCGTAATTTATATTTTTTAACAAGTTCTAATTTTGCTTTGAAAGAGGCGGCATCTTCTACAAAAATATATTCGTAAAGAAAGTTACTTCTATAAATTGCATAATGAATCTTGTCTTCATCATCCCAGCGTAAAACAGCATTCTTGTCTTTAAGAATTCGAACCATATCTTTATAAGCAAGGTCTACAGAAATAGCATGGAACGGGTTACCATTTCCAGCATTCGAATCTTTATCCGTGTACCAATAGCCTGAATGCCACGGGATGCCGAGAGAAACTTTATCGGCAGGAATATATTTAAGCGCGTATTGAATAATTGTTTCATCCCAGCTTATGCCAGCCATAGGACCAGGCGTAGAAATACTGCCATGTTGATCATATGCCATTAGCGTGACGAAATCGCTGTATTTAGCTAGCGTTTTATAATCATAAACACCACTCCAACCTTCGTATCTGGCTTTAAGATAACTATTTGCTGGTGCTGCGTCGGTTAACATAGGAATCAATGCAATTGAAATTTTGAAACCATTTTGATGTAACACACCGGAAATTTTTTGATAGAAATGCGTAAAGGCATCGCGATCCATAAATGACATGCCTTCAAAATCAATTTGCACACCGTAAAAATTATTTTGTTTGCATAATTGTAAAATAGAATTGATAGCGCGATCTTGTGCAGCGGAATCAGTTAAAAAAAGGTGCGTAAGATTTCTGTCAAAATTTCCATTACCAACTAGCGGCATAATTTTTATATTTGCAGCTTTGGCTATTTGAACCATTTGTGGATTCAATGAGCCATATACCGTTCCTTTTTCATTAACATGAAAAGCTTGGGAGGAGAGAATATCTATTTGCGCGCTATGGTCTTTTAAATCATTAATCGCAATTGAACCTTGCGCTATTTCATTAGGAAACCCACGCCAAGTGTAGACTAGATTTTCAAATGCAAAAGCTTTCATGGCAATGAAAAGACTAAAAATTATAATTAACTTATTGAATTTTAATATATTTAATTTTAACAGCATTTGCTTGCCTCCTCTTCGCCCCATTAGTCCAACATAATCAGCTGTATTTCTCCAGCAATTTTGTATTGCCAGTAAATTCCCTTTGTGAGCCAAAAAACTAGATTTATAGCTCATAATACTTGCACTAATTGATTTTCTAATCGAGAAAACTAAACTTTACGACCGTTTAAGAGGTAATCTTAATGATCGTCAAGAAAAAGTTTTGGAACATATATTCCGTGAAGGCATAGATGGCTTTAAAGGCGACCTTAGCGCGGGAAATTATATCAGAATCACAGGCACATCACGTGCGACAGCAACAAGAGATTTACACGACTTAGTAGAAAAAAATGCGTTGTTTAAAACAGGCGAACTAAAAAGCACGCGATATTATTTAAAATTAAGCAAGTAACCCGTACAAAAAACGTGTACGGGCTACCTTTCCGTTATATTAACCCAAATCTGCCATTCTTTAACTTTGCCGCTTTCAAGTTTATATAAATTCATCACATCTAGCTTAACTGGTACGCCATCAGGTTTGTGTTTAGAAAATACGGCATTTTGTTCGACGCGAAAAGCAATATGATCTTCGTCTATTCTTGAGTTACCACTACATCCAGATTTTGATCTATGTTTCTTCTTCTCGCGATTAAATGCGGAACGAGAAAATTCACGCATAATCCAGCTATTACTAATCCAGATACCGCCATTTTCCATGCAGCAAAACTTTCTCCTAAAAATACGCTAGAGAAAAACATTGCGAATATTGGCACAAGTAAAGTAAAAGGCACAACCGTAGCAACGGTATAACGACTAAGCAGCCAACCCCAAACACCATACCCTACCCAAGTTGACATGTAAGATATATAAAGTAGCGCAATCAATGCTAACCAAGAAAAATGATGAATTGCATTTAGCATTTGCAGAGGCCCTTCTATCAAGAAGGAAAATATAAGTAACGGTGGAAAAGAAACTAAACTGCCCCAGGCTACTAATGAAAGCATATTTACATGCCCAAGTTTTTTAGTAATCAAGGTTCCTAAACCCCATGCCGCAGCGCCAGCAATTATTAATAAAAAGCCCGCTACTGTCATATCACCTTGTATATGCTGCGCAGCTAATGCAATGCCACTAAATGATAATACTGCACCAAGTAACTGCCAGATATTAGGTATTTCTCGCATAAAGACAGCGGCAAAAAAGACACTAAAAAATACGGCTGTTTGCCCTAATAAAGACGCCATACCTGCTGTCATACCAAGAGCAAACCCAGAAAACACCAGTGAAAATTGCAGTGCAAACATAACTAGTCCATAAGCTGCTACCATCTTAAATGGCGCATCAGGCTTTTGAATAAAAAAGATGGCAGGAATACTCGCGATAAAAAACCGGATAGAACAAAGAAATAATGGCGGGACTTCGTGCACACCAAGTTTAACAAAAATAAAATTGCCACCCCAAACGGCAGCGACGAGTATAGCTAATAAAATATGTTTAATTGGCATAGATGTTTACCAAATCCTTTCAACTTCATACAAATCAAAGCAATTATCATTACTAATGATTGGGGTGCCTTCAGTAATTGCTTGAGAAATAATAAGGCGGTCAAACGGATCTCTATGATGAAAAGGTAAATTAACAACTTCATTAATATGTCGAAAATTGATATCCAATTGTGAAATACCATTTTGGTGAAGCTGAGTTGGAATAAATTTATTAAACGGTTGGGTTAGTTCTAGTTTTCCTAAACTTAATTTAATGCCCATTTCCCAGATACTTGCCACGCTTAGTAATATTTCGTTGTCTTTATCTGTAAATATTTTTTTAGCTTTCTTACTTAATTTTGGCAGGTTACCAATTAACCAAAGAAATGCATGCGTATCTAGCAACACCCTCATCTATTTATAATCCTCAAAATCATCTAAGGGCTCATCAAAATCTTTTGATAATTTAATCATTCCTTTTGCTAGCCCCACTTTTCGTTGGTTAGTAACCGGATTGAATGCTGTTATTCGAGCAATTGGCTTATTATCTTTTGCAATAATAATTTCTTCGCCCATCATAGCGCGTTGAATTAATTCAGATAAGTGTGCTTTAACCATATGAATATTATATTGAGACATAACCCACCTCGTAAACTCTTATATAGTCATTTTAGATGACCAACAAGGAAATATCAAGCAAAGCGGCTTATATTTTTCCTATGCATTCGACATGTATTTTTTTACTAGCGGCTAAAGCGATGAAATCCTGTATTGCTTCAATCACATCATGATCAATACTTTTAGAACGTGAAAAATCGATAATGACTTCTGCACCTGCTGGTATGTTTCTGAATTCGTGAATGATACTACCTTTATTAAGAAACGATACATCTTCGGCGAGTGACAAATGAATCCGTTTTTTCTCGTCGGTTTCATAATGAAATATTTCATGCGAATTTCTATAATTGTGTCGCAGAATAACGAATATACCTATCATCATTCCTATGCCGATTCCAACGAGTAGATCTGCAAAAATAATTCCAAGAATGGTTGCTACAAACGGAATAAATTGCTCTACCCCTAGTTTATACATTTGAAAAAACTGCGCAGGCTTTGCTAATTTATAACCCACAATAAGTAATATGGCTGCCAGTGTTGCCAGCGGTATCATATTTAGCATTGATGGAATGAATAAAACGCAGAGTAAAATTAAAAATCCATGAAGAATTGCCGATAATTTTGTTTTAGCACCAAAGGTTATATTTGCGCTGCTTCTGACTATGACTTGCGTGATAGGCAAGCCGCCCAGTAATGCGCTTACGATATTTCCCAATCCTTGCGCTTTTAGTTCTCTGTCTGCGGGAGTAATTTGTTTTAGTGGATCCATTTTGTCAGTAGCGTCTACGCAAAGAAGAGTTTCAATACTTGCAATTAACGCAATGATAATGGCAGTTTTATAAACGTTCAAATTAAAAATTTGCGAAAAATCTGGAAAATAAAATTGCTGGTAAAATTCCTTAAACGAATTGCAAACTGGTATTTTGACTAGCTCATATGGTTTGAATGTAAAAGGCAACATTCCATTTTCAGAACACCAAGCAATTAAAATACCTAAAAATACGACGACTATTGGTCCTTGTATCAGCTTGCAAATTTTATATCGAGGTGCAAAATAACTTTCCCACGCAATCAATAGGGATATTGAGATAACAGCGACAATTGCTGGAGCAAACTGAGTGTGATGCATTATCCGCTCTATTGGCGTAAATAAACCATTCGCTCCTTCGACTATCATTTCGCTTTGGGTATCATCAAGACCCAAGGCATAGGGAATTTGTTTCAGAATAATGATAATACCAATACCTACTAGCATGCCTTTGATGACAGACGATGGAAAATAATAAGCAACTACCCCACCACCTACCATTCCTGCAATAACTTGTAAGATACCGGCTATCAACCCAGCCAAAAGAAATGTTTCCCAGGAATTGTTAAAAAGAGCCAGTGAGCTGAGCACTACGGCTGATAATCCAGCAGCTGGGCCGCTAACACCCAAAGGCGATCCGCTGGCAATCCCCACCACAATCCCACCCACAATACCGGATATAATCCCGGCAAAAAGCGGGGCACCTGAAGCAAGTGCGATCCCTAAGCATAAGGGAACGGCGACAAAAAAAACCACGATACTAGCTGGAATATCATATTTTAAATTTTCAAAACGTCCATTCATTTGAAATGCTCTCTTTACAATGTCTTACGCAGTTTTTAGGCCAAATTTTATTTGTTTACGGTATAAAATATACAATTCATTTTTAATGAAATTCTCTTGATTAGCAAATAGAAAATTGTTAAAAGCAATAATCAAACTTTCCGCTTTTGCAGGTTTATTTTCCTTGCTAGGACAAAGAATATATTTGCGCACCACCCCGGATGAAATATAAAGCATTTCATCCGGGCTACCTTTGGTCAAGAACGAGAAATAGAATGATAAAAGATATTATTCAAACTTTTTTACCCTGGCTTATCTATTTTGTATTGTCAGGCCACACACTCGAGCAAATGAAAATAGCCATCGTAGCTTCCGCCATTGTGTCGCTGTTATTTGAGCGAAATGGCCTAAAGAAAAAATTTATCTTAAGCTGGGTCACTTTATTATTTTTTATTTTCATGTTTGTCGCTGTGGTCATTTTAAATAGTTCATGGGTAATAACCCATGCCTGGGTCTTATCGAATAGTGCATTAGCATTTATTGCCTGGTTCTCAATCTTAATTAAGCGACCATTTACTTTACAATATGCAAAAGAAAAAGTTTCAGCCGACAAATGGGATCATCCAATTTTTTGGCGGATTAATTATTTGTTAACGATGACATGGGGAGTGATTTTTCTAATTGGCGTTTTAGCAAATATTTTACGTTTATATTATAAAAATATTAACCCCTGGGTTTATGAATTATGCACGAATGGCGCTGTTGTTTTTGGTATTTGGTTTAGCGTGTGGTTTCCATCGTGGTATGCGGGAAAGAAAAGATAGTTAAGCACAATAATCAAATTTATTTATTGATACCATAACTGTAACTTATGACATTTTAAAACTTAAATTAATGAAGTGATATTAGAAAAAATTACCGGTAATATAGCCCAAACAAACGTGGGGTATTTATGAAAAAATTGCAGCGAGTTTTTTTAACAACAGCATTAAGCGTCTTAACTATGAGTGCCAGTTATGCGCAAATCAAAACACATCCTACAATGGTATTAGTGCACGGCGCGTTACTGACTAGCAGCTCATGGGCACCTGTGCAAAGCGTGTTACAAAACAACGGTTATAATGTAGTCACTGTTGATACGCCTGGCCGTGTCAATGATGGAGTCAAACCACAAGAAGCTACTTTATCCGCAGCCGTCGCCAAGGTTTGTCGTGTCGTAAATTTGCAAGCCAAATCTGTCATCTTAGTTGGGCATAGCCAAGCAGGCGCCATCATTACAGAAGCAACTGAACAATGCGGCAAACATATTGCCGGATTAATTTATGTAGCAGCCGTTGTGCCAAAATCCGGTGAAAAACCGTTTGATATGTTAAGTGAACAAGATAATAAAAATTTTGATCTATCAGCACCACTTGATGAAAAAACTGGTCTTTCTATTCCTAACCCTAATGGCCCCGTTAAGTCATTATTTATGGGTGATGCAAATGAAGCAGATGCAAAAATAGCTATAAATGCCATGGTACCCGAATCAATTACGCTAGCTTATAATGCACTGAATTATGATGAAAAAAACTTTCAAGCACTGCCAAAATATTATATTAAAACAGCGCAAGATTTAATTATCGCCCCTGCTAGCCAAGATGCTTATATTAATCGTGAAAAAATGAATGGCGTCATTATACTCCAAACCAGTCATTCACCATTTGTTTCGCAACCAAGGTTATTAGCAGAAAAATTAATGGAAATAAACGATAAGCTCAGCAAATAGCTTTAGTAACTTCCGAATATGGCATTGGCTTCGTTCGTATGATACGCCCAATAGCGATCGCCGTAAGACCAGTGCCAATATTCAGTTGGGTAATTAATAAATCCAACGTTTGATAACGCATTACTCATCACATTTCGATAATGACGAGCTTGGTCGGAAATCATAAGTGAATCTGTGAGCGAATAAGAGCCATCGTCTTCCATCCAATCTTTTGGATGTATCCCCATATCTACAGCATTACCTTTATCATCCAGCAGATAAACATCGATAGCACCGCCGGTGGAATGTGGAGGAACGTTGGTTGAACCATCTAAGTTAGTAACTGGCGAAATCAACTTGGTCGTTTCATTAAAAATTTCTTCGAGCGACCAATGCGGATATTGTTGTTCAATCAAAGTAAATCGATTATCAAATAACATTTTTTGCAACGCCAAACTTCGATAACATTCGTAAAGACAAAAATTCAAACCTAGTGGTAACAGCGCTTGCGCCTTTTTCAACATGTCATAAACAGATACGCGCATTTTTGTGTAATCATAATTATTGGGAATTTCAGGAGATGGGCCGTAGGCAATATCGTTTTGTTTGATGAGATTAATCATTTGGTCATGATTTTCTTCAATATTAATTGCTAATACGCGTGGATCTGCGATTAAAACGATATCCATATTATTTCCCTTTTTATTTTTATTCGAAGAAATAATATAAAAGAAAGCTACTTATTTCAATATATATAAAATTATAAAAGATTTTTCTTTTTGCAAAGATGTAAAAGCCACTTTACATCTTCCATGATTTTAGGATGAGCCATCGCTTGATCTGGGTTACGATAATATTTTGCTGTTCCTTCATAGCAGCCAGTTATCGTACCATGTTTATCATGCCAGAAATAAAGATAAACCAATTCTGAATAATTAGTTTCGGCTTCACTGATAGCGCCTAAAGAAATTACATCAGCTATTTTTATTACGGCGCCCAATTCCTCTTTCAATTCTCTAACCAAGGCATCGATTGGCGATTCATTAGACTCAATCCCACCACCGAAAGTAGCCAAGCAACCAGGAAACGTTGGGCTGGTTAAGTCCCGTTGTTGTAATATTATTTTTTTATCTTTGCTTAATACCAAACAACCCACACACGCACGCGAAAACAGCTGTGGATCAGCATTATTTAAATGGCGAATTTTAAACCCAGATAAAGGCCGCATAAAGCTATTATAACGTTTTATACCGTTAAAATCGTCTTACGCAACTAAGCATTTGTTTTTACTGTTGAGATAATCTCTTGGCTAACTTCATTTAATAGCGCTTGCTTGGCCGATGTGTTGCGCCATGCTAAGCAAATAGAACGTAGCGGCTTTGGCGACTGAAATGGAATATATGCTAAATTTTTAGCTGAGTGGCAAGCAAATTTTGGCATTAACGTCATTCCTACACCTGCTGCTACCATGTGTCTTAATGTTTCTAAACTGGTAGCACGAAAATCTTGTGTTTCTGTTGCTTGTAATTGTTGGCAAAAACTTAACGCTTGTTCGCGCATACAATGCCCTTCTTCAAGCAATAGTAATTTTTTATTTTCTAAATCTTTCTGCATAATGATTTTAGCTTTGGCTAATTCATGTGTTTTAGGAACAGCTAGCAAAAATTCTTCATCAAACAAATGCGTGGTTGTTAGTTGTTTTTCAGCGAGTGGCAGCGCTAAAAATGCTGCATGAATTTTTCCTAGTTTAAGCTGATCTATAAGTACTGCCGTTTTTTCTTCGAGCAAATAGAAAGATAATTTACTAAATTTTTTAACTAATGCTGGGATAATTAAAGGTAATAAATAAGGTGCTAAGGTAGGAAAAATTCCTATTTTTAATTCACCCGCATAAGGATCTTTAGCAGATCTTGCCAACTCATGCACCGCTTCTACTTGATTTAAGATATCTTGCGCTCGTTTCACAATGTTCAAGCCACTTTCTGTAATTAAAACTGATTTATTACTACGCTCTATCAGTTTAATACCAAGCAATTCTTCCAATTTTTGAATTTGCATACTAAGCGCAGGTTGGCTCACAAAACATTTTTCAGCAGCTTTACCAAAATGTTTGTGCTCAGCCAGTGCGACCAGATACTTTAAATCTTTAATATTCATGTAGTTAACCAATAAGTTAAATTGATGGTTATTATAATATCAATATATTATGTTTATCAACCCTTTTTCGCTATCTTAGTGACTATTGAATATAGGAGCAAACAAACATGTTAACTATTGGTAAAACTTTCCCGCAATTTAATTTAAAAGGTGTGGTTTCTGCAAACATAGAAAATGCATTTACCCAAATAGACCATACAACTCAGCAAGATAAATGGCGCGTATTTTTCTTTTGGCCAAAAGATTTCACTTTTGTATGCCCAACTGAAATTGCAGAATTTGGAAAGTTGCATCAAGACTTTTCCGATCGCGATGCACAACTTTTTGGTGTCAGTACGGATTCTGAATTTGTCCATTTAGCTTGGAAGCAGCAAAAACCAGAATTATATGATTTACCTTTTCCTATGCTTGCTGATATCAAACGTCAGCTATCCCAAGATCTTGGCATTTTAGATGAAGCCGAAGGTGTTGCGCAGCGTGCTACTTTTATCGTCGATCCACAAAATATTATTCGCTTTGTCATGGTCACCGATTTAAATGTAGGTAGAAATCCAAAAGAAGTATTACGCGTATTGGATGCTTTACAAACCGACGAACTATGCCCTTGCAACTGGCAAAAAGGCGATAAAACATTAGAAGTTGCTTAACTCTTTAAGGAGATTACCTTATGCATATAGAAAATGTTGCAAATAAATTACCTGAATTTGCTAAAGATATTAAATTAAATTTTGGCCAGGTCTTGAGCGAAGAAGGTGCACCTGATTTATCACAAAAACAAATAGCTTTTATTGCATTGGGAGTAGCTTATGCTATTAAAAATTCGCCGCTTATTGCAGAATTAGAAGCAAACAATTCAAATTTATTAGAAAGTGAAATTAAAGCCATAAAATCGGCAGCAGTGATTATGGCAATGAATAACATTTACTATCGTTTTGTTCATTTAACTTCAGATAAATCTTTTGCAACTATGCCGGCAAAACTACGTATGAATGTCTTAGCGAACCCTGGCATAGATAAGATTGATTTTGAGTTAATTTGCTTAGCTATTTCCGCCATTAATGGCTGCGGCATGTGCATAGATGCACATACTAAAGTGTTAATTAATAGCGGGATTAGCAAGCTCGCGATTCAATCTTCGATACGAATTGCCGCTGTCTTAAACGCCACAGCGCTTGGCATAGAAATATAACAAACCTCTTCTATACTTAAATAGAAGGAGTGGCCAATGAGCTCACCGACTAGTATATATTTTCATATTCATGGCACCGCATTGTTTAATCCTACTTATAACAATGCGGTTTCAAAAGCGCTCACGAAAATTTGTAAAATAAAGGCTAAATTTTCACATCCTTCTTTGCAGACGAGTGGCACAGAATTAAAATTATTATCGTTAAATGATATTATCATCCCGTCTGCGTGCTATCATTTTCGCGATATTTTTGAAACCCTCGTGCCAAATAGCGAAAATCGATATTATGTGCAATGGAGTGGTGATATTGGTATGACAGCTTGGGAACATACCGCAGCATTTATTTATCATGAAATTTTTAAATTGCACCCCAATGAGCAACTCTTGAATGTATATATAGTAGCTCATAGTCACGGCGGACAAATTGCTCGCTTGCTAGCCCACAAATTAGCAGCGCATCAAAACATTTTTCTTTACATTGCTACTATTCAAACACCACTTAGTCGTAATCCACTTTTATTAATGCCAACAAATGTTAAAACCTGGCAGCATTTTTATCATAAAAAAGATGTTAAGGCGCGCTACGGAGCGCTACTCATGCAAAGTGAAATTGATTTAGGTCAACGTTCGCTTTATTCACTAGCTATTTTTTCAGCAATCGCTGGGTTTTTTAAGCATTGGTATTACCAATCATACGTGCACCGCATAGAAGATTTAACCACTAAGCTTCCTCTCGGACATCAATCCCATGAGATAACTTTTCCTTTGTGGGATAAACATAATGGCCCCTTAAAAAACCCGGCTTGTGCGAAATTAATTAGCCAGACTTTTTTAAAAGCCATTTACTTACATTCAACAAAGTAACCCATGTCATTGAATATTTATTGGTCAAATATCTCCTAAAAACTGTTCACATTTACCTTAATGTGCTATTGTTGCGCACTCAATCGATAAGAGATGCTAGGCGTGCGTATTTTAGTGATCGAAGATAATCAAAAAACGGCGGATTATGTTTGCGCCGGTTTGAATGAAAATTTTTTCATCGCCGAATCTGCTAGTAATGGTCAAGAGGGCTTATTCTTAGCTTGCCAACATAGTTATGATCTTATTGTCTTAGATGTCATGATGCCGCAAATGGATGGCTGGACGTTTATAAGAAAATTTCGAGAAACAAATCAAAAAACGCCGGTAATTTTTCTTACCGCACGCGATAAAGTCGAAGAGAAAGTTCAAGGTATTGAGTGGGGAGCGGATGATTATCTGGTTAAACCTTTTGCTTTTTCCGAATTATTAGTTCGAATACGCTCTTTACTGCGCCGCGCGCAAATACAACAATCTGATGTATTACAGGTTGCCGATCTTAATATAGATATTCAAAAACATATTGCCATGCGTGGGCAAACTCGATTACATCTTTCTGCTAAAGAATTTATGTTGTTATTGCTGCTAGCTAAACGCAGCGGTGAAGTGCTATCAAGAACATTCATTGCTGAACAAGTGTGGGACATTAATTTTGATTCAGAAACAAACGCTATTGACGTTGCAATTAAACGTTTACGCGCTAAAGTTGATGGCAACACCGAACACAAATTAATTCATACCATACGCGGAGCTGGCTATGTTTTGGAAAAAAGATAAATCCTTAGTTACCAAATTAAT
>Ga0163162_10004085_pt1 | contig 14005 bp, 6 predicted proteins | sample S55metaG_FD_115310 | JGI IMG/M metagenome (GOLD analysis project Ga0163162, IMG submission 115310) | Switchgrass rhizosphere microbial communities from Kellogg Biological Station, Michigan, USA - S5-5 metaG | ecosystem: Host-associated > Plants > Roots > Rhizosphere > Soil | place: USA: Michigan...
AGATGGTGCAGGTACCTTTGATTATAAATGTTCCGTTACGTTCAGGAACGTACCTGCTGGAGATCGATTTGCTGCAGGAGAGTGTCTCCTGGTTCGGAGCTAAGGGCTCACACACCTGGCGAGGCAAGGTGTTGGTCACAAACTGATTCGGGTGGCAGCTGGGTGGCTCCCAAGGGCCCCCGGTCGAAGGTCAGAACCGCTGTTTACGGTGTGGACAAGCCGATTTTGGGTCGGACCCGGCGCGCGTCATACTCGTCCGTGAGTTAGACGCAAATCGTGGAATCATGGCCAAATTATTCCAGTAAAAGCTCGTTGACACTTACAAGCCCAGCGGGCTAAACTCGAAAAGTGCCCTCGTGGGTTGTCCAAAAGCAGCCGCGATCAGATTAGGAAGGCCGCCTCACTATCGGTATTCTTTCTGTAGTATCAGCAAGGAGCTTAACAACAAGATGAGACTTCTCTTAGCCACGTTAATTATCGCGCTCGCTGCTTCCGCCGGGTTCGGTCAAGCCCCTACACTCCGAATCGTTTCGGATGATGGTAACAAGCTCCCTTCCGAGCTCTTTTACGGCAACATCAAGGTCAAACCACTCCGACTCAGACCCGGCACGAACGTTCCGATCACAATCAACGACGCAGACTTCTTTGTGAGCACTCAGTACGTCGATTTTCTGAGCAGATTTCCTGACCAGAGCGGTTTTAATTTCTGGACAAATGACATCACAGTGTGCGCGGCTGATCCTGCCTGCACAGAGGTGAAGCGAATCAACGTTTCCGCAGCGTTCTTCGTATCGATTGAGTTCCAACAGACCGGTTTCCTCGTTTACAAGATGTACGAAGCGGGATTTGGCCTGCCTAGTGGCTCACCGGTTCCTGTCAGGCGAGAGGACTTCATGCCTGACACCCGAACCATCGGAAATGGTGTAATTGTTAATCAGCAAGGATGGGAAGCCGTTTTGGAAGCTAACAAGAACGCTTTTGCTTTGGCGTTTGTACAGCGCCCGACGTTTACGGCGCAGTTTCCAGGTACGATGACTGCGCAAGAATTTGTAAACAAGCTGGACGATAACGTCGGAAATGTTCTCTCGAGTTCGGAAAAGAGCAATCTTGTCAGTGTGCTTGGCGGTTCACCAGCCGACCCGACTAACCGTGCGAATGTACTTCGTCAAATCGCTGAAAACTCAAACCTGACTCAGCGTGATTTCAACAAGGCTTTCGTGCTGATGCAGTACTTCGGCTACCTCAAACGTAATCCTAACGATGCTCCGGACAGCAACTTTGACGGCTACAATTTCTGGCTTGGTAAGTTGAACCAGTTCAATGGCAACTACATTCAGGCGGAAATGGTTAAAGCGTTCATTGCGTCGAGCGAGTATTTGAACCGGTTCTAGTTAATTCTGCATTGGAATTAGAAAAGGGAATCCAGTTTCTGGATTCCCTTTTTGTTTTGCTGGGAACGCAGGCGTCCTCGCCTGCTGATTCGATCTTAGTAACGTAGCGGGTAGCTAACAGGCGAGGAGCCTGCGCTCCCCGCACCAGCACTACGGAATGAACAAGAACCTCCGGTTGTATTCAGTCGATTCGATGAAGGCCTTTACCATCTCCGCCTGAACGAAGTCGCCGTGAAAGTCGTTCAGCTTCCCGAGCCAGAATTCGTATCCCGTGTGGTTTGTATCCGGGGCATCATTTGGACTGCGCCTCAGATAACCGAAGTACTGCATCAGCACAAACGCCTTGTTGAATTCGGCGGTTTGCAAATCCTGGTCTTCAGCTACTCCGCGTAGCACCGCTGCTCGCCTTGATAAATCATTGGGGTTAACGCCCAACAAATCAATCAGGCTGCTTCTTTCAGAACCCGACAGCACGCTTCCAGCATTCAAGTTCATCTTATCGACTATCTGCGTAGCGGTCATTCCACTCCCAAACGCTGCTAGAAACTCCGGCCGCTGAACAAACGCTAGTGTAAATGCTTGCTTGTTCGCCTCGAGCTGTCCCTGCCAATCCCCGATGCCGACCTGAACACCCTCGCTAATCTTCTGGGTGTCAGGCAAGAACTGGTTGAAGGTCACGATGGGAACAGGCAATGTATGGGCTCCGCCAATTGTGGAAGTTCCCTGGAAGTCACCGAATGCAGTCTTGTAAATCCTTTCGACGAGATAACCGGTCTGCTGGAACTCGATCGACAGGAAGAAGGCTCCCGAGACGTTAATCCTCTTCACCTCGATGCATTGAGCGTCCGAACCGCAGTCGGTGATGTTGCTTACCCAAAAAGCCAGGCCCGATGCATCTGGTTCTCGGTTAAGAAAATCGACGTAATGTTGTCTGACGTAGAATGCCGGAGTATTGAGAGGGTTGACTGTGCCGTTCGTGCCGTCGTTATCGTTGATGGTGAGAGTGGCGACAGATGTTGCACCGAGCGTGGCTCCAGTGGGATTGCTGAGAGTGATCGTAAACGTCTCGGCTCCTTCAGCATAGACATCATCAATGATCGGAATCGAAACCGTCTTTTGCGTTTCGCCTGCCGCGAACTTCAGGCTACCGGCACTGGTTAAATAATCACTTCGACTCGACGCGCTCCCGGTATCGTTGGTTGCAAAGTTGACAGTCGCGACGCTGGTCAGATCACCGGAACGAGTTACGTTGACTTGCAACGACCCAATGTTTTCGTTTGCGTTGAAAGTCGAAGCAGCTAACTGAATCGTACTGACTGTTTGAGCACGAGGTGTGAAAGTGATCTCTGCTGCGTTTGTTAAATCTTTCGGATTTTGTTCGTCGGTATGTGAAGTAATGACGTAGGCCTGCTGCCCTCCTCCTCCAATGCCAACGGTTGGAAACAGGGCGACGTTCCCGCTTCCGTATCGAGTCTTGATGACCCCATTGGTGTTCAACTCAATCTCGAAATTAACTGGAGTCGTACCGGTGCACACGTTGCCGTCAAACTCACAGGGAACTCCCTGAAAGCGATAGATAACTTTTCCCGGGTTCACGACGACCTGATAAACCCCCGCATCAGCTCTTGAAGATACTCGCAAATCCAGATCATCCCAGAGTCCGGCAATTGCCCTGTAGCCTCCGAGTTTACCTGGAGAACTTGGCACATCGTCGGCATCTCCGTTATCTCGCGTTGGTGGCGGCGCCCCAAAGTAGAGGGCGCCATTCGTGGAAATAGTCATACTGTCGTAAGTGGTGCCGAAAAACGGAAACGTAAAGCCCGGGGGAAATAAAACCTCATCGTATTGGTCGTCGGCATTTGAACCCACGTTCGCACCGCCCGTCGAAAGAGCCACAGCGGTTCCTGTTGAAGTTGTATAAGGATCTCCAACTGACTGCGGAATACCAATCGGCAAGGTAACTGGTGTTCCGGCATTTCCAACATTATCAAACTCGAGCAGCGACAATGTTCCTGACGTATGACGATATGGAATCGTCACATTAGCAATCTGCCCGGAACCTGATGGCATTGGCACCAGGCCTTTGAGCGGGATGACGGTAGATCCATCGGTGAAGGTCAGTTGATAAAGGGCTGCCTGACCTGCCGCACCATCATCGCCTGATGCTGTCCAACCCACATTGATTGTCCGACCATTCTGTGAATTGATATGGAAATTGGTAGCTGCTCCAGGCGCTACCGTGTCGTTCTCAGCGAGTGATTGAAAACTGTTTCCCACATTCAATCGACGGCCGGTCAGAGTCTTATCCATTAAGGACGGACGAACGTCACCGTTAAGCAAGAGCAGGTTTTTCACCTGGGCAACGGTAAGGTTTGGATTCTGTGCCCACAACAAGGCGGCGGCTCCGGAGACATGCGGAGTCGACATTGAAGTGCCAGTGAAGAATGTGTAGGTGTCGCCGTTAGCGTCTGTGAAAGCGGGTTCACACGGTTTGGGTAACGGGCCTGGATTCGAACAATGCGGCGTTGTACTCAGAATAGTGTCGCCGGGCGCGGCTAGATCTACGCTGGCACTTCCAAAATGTGAAAACGTTGAAGCAAAGGCATCAGATTGATCAGTAGCGGCGACAGCGATGACATTGGGAGCGTCGAAGCTCGATGGATAATGGGGAACAAGATCGTTATCCGGCTCACGCGTTCCGTCATCAGTTGTGTTTCCGGCGGCCGCAACAAAAAGGATTCCCGCGTCATTCAGTTCATTTATTGCTTGCAGAAAAGCGTTAGTGAAGCCTGCTCCGCCGAAGCTCGCATTCAACACCCTGATGTTCGCACCTTTTGTGTGAACCGGTGCTGTCTCCCAGAGAGTGCGCATCTGCTTCGCGTAGTTGCAGGCTCTAATCGCATCGACCGTGTCGCCAAAACCTTCCGAATCCAAAAACTTCAAAGACATCAAACCAACCGACCAATTAACCCCGGCGACACCTTTGCCGTTATTGCCAACCGCACCAAGAATTCCTGCGACGTGAGTGGCATGCGTCTCAGTGTCTGCTCCAGTGAACAGCGTCCCATTGTTATCGACGAAATTATAACCGTGCACGTCGCCAGTGATTCCACTAACTGCACCCGGCATCGGGTTTGTCCAGATGTTAGCTGCCAGATCAAGGTGATTCGTATCGATTCCTTGATCGATAACACCAACGACAACGCTCGTGCTACCTGTATTCGTGTTCCACGCTTGTGGTGCACCAATCGTTGTCATGCTGGACTGTCGACCAGCTACGAAGTGTGTGTCATTCGGAGTAACGTCGGCGTGTATTATGTAGTTTGGCTCGGCGTACAGAACATCAGGCTGTGCACGCAGAGCGCTAATTGCGGTCAAGGTGTCGCCTTCACTCACTCGAACGACTCTCAATCCTGGAAGCAACTCGGAGCCGTCAAAGTTTTCAACCTTCATTGACAGCAATTGACCACTTTTTGCTGTGAGCTTTTGCACTCCCGTTCGATGGGCTGCCATTGATTCGCTCTTGTACCGAACGATTACGTCGCCAGGGACATATGCGGGACGACGCGGCTTTTTTGAGGCAGTTGTTTGTTGAACTGTTTCCAACTTAGCGCGCGACGGTGATGGGAAAATGAGTGCGGCAGCTACCAGTAAGCCCACAATGGTAGTGGAAACTACGCTAAGAAGTACTCGCGTCTTACTGGTCGAAAAGCTGTTCGAGAAGTGAGAAATAGACATTGAACACAGTTCTCCTGAGACTGACCTTCGTAAAATTTTCTGTCTTGTCGGATTCAAATCGGATAGCTTGCGTGTAGATGAACTAAAGGACGCCGACTCCCGAGGACCGCGTGGCCAAGAAACTAAGCGACGAAAATATATACCAATTCAGGTCAACGTTACAGCGCAAAAAAAAGAAAGCAGTCAATCTCTACATCCTGAAAGGGTGTAATAACCTGAAATGATGAAGAGCGGGAAAATTCCAGACCGATGTGGCTTTGGAGACTCGTGCAAAAGTAGTCCACAAGTTAAGCCCACTATTTTCAGGTCGGGAAGGGGACCCTGTCCCCGCTGCTGCACAGACTCTTATTGAGCGGGGACGGGGTCCCCTTCCTCACCTGAAAATTAGTCGACTACTAGTGCCTTCATTGAGTTTTGCAAGAGCTCTCTAGCTTGTCGGAATCTGCATAACCTAATTCTTTCTCGCGACAAGCTAGTAGAGCATATCGGACAAAGGACGTCTTAGGGTCCGAAGCGGTGCCGGTACTCGTCAGACGAGATGAAAGCCTTCACCATCTCGGCTGCGATGTAATCCCCGTTAAATTGATTCAACTTCGTCAGCCAGAAATTGAAACCACTGAAGTCAGTGTCCGGTGAGTCGTTTGGATTACGTCGCAGATAGCCGAAGTACTGCATCAACACAAACGCCTTGTTGAACTCAGCGTTCCTCAGGTTGGTGTTCTCAGCTACTGCACGCACTGTTTGCGATCGCATCGTAAAGTCGGAGGGTGCCGGAACCAGGTTACTAATTAGAGTATTCAGATCAGTTGCCGATAACACCCCACCCGCGTTGGTATTCAGTTTATTAACAAAGTCCGCAGCAGTCATAGAGTTTGGATACGCAGCCATGAAGTCAGCCCGCTGCACAAATGCCAACGTGTACGCTTGTTTATTGGCTTCCAACTGCGTCTGCCAATCGCCGACGTTTACCTGCACACCCTGTCCGACCCGTTGCGTATCACGAAGGAAGTCAGGCAAAACTATTGGCACAGGCGCACCGGTAAGATTGCCGAACGCAGACTTGTAGACCCGGTAAACCAGATATCCAGTCTCCTGAAACTCGATGGACACAAAGAATGCCGCCGAGACGTTGATCCGCTTCACGTCGACACACTGCGTATTTGTCCCACACGAATTGACTTCATTGGACCAGAAGTTAAATCCAGAAGAGTCTGGTTCTCTATTGAGGAAATCAATGTAGTGCTGCCGGACAAAAAACCCGGTGCTGTCAATCGGATTCACGCCAGTCTCCGCACCGCCATCATTAATAGTCAGCGTTGCAGTCGACGTTCCTAGTGTCGCTCCTGTCACATTACTCAAGGTCAACGTGAACGTTTCAGCGCCCTCAGTAAATGCGTCATCGATGATTGGGATCTGAATGACTTTGTCAGTATCGCCCGCTGCGAAAGTCAACGTGCCTAATGTTTGAATGTAGTCACAACGCGCGGACGCAGCCCCAGTGTTTGTAGAGCATGGGCTATTACCTGCTGTGTCGCTCGTCGCAAAGTCCACTGTTGAGATACCCGATGAGTCGCCAGTGCGAGTCACATGAACCTGCAATGAACCGACGCTCTCTGAAACGGCGGCCGGAGTCACAACTTGAATCGAAGCTGGAGGTGTAGATCCTGCCGCTGTCCAACCAATGTCACGCAACAACGACAGCGTCAGATCTCGAGGAAGCATAACGCTATGGTTAAGATCGTTACTGTTATTTGGTTCCATCAGCTGATTCGGGAACATCGAGGTATCAAAGTGCGACACGGAAGATCCCGACTCCAACGGATTGGGTGCGTACATCTTTGCCCTATTCGCCGGGTCGGCTCCTGAAAACGTTGTGTGATCAAGAAACATGGAGGCGTTAATCGTGCCTCCTAACCCCGTGCGAATGTTATTGGCGTCGTTCAGGGCAAGACTCACAGTGGGGATCGTAATTGTGGGATCGAAACCCGTCATGCCTGGTGCATTATCAGGATTCACACTCGAAGCAACGTTTCCAATGATCACCCCGATTGCGCCTGCGTCTTGCGCATTCTTTACCTTAACGGTGAAGTTACATGTGCCTCGATCAATGAAAGCAATTTTTCCAGACACACTTCCGCCTACTGCAGTGCAGCCGTCAAATGGAAGTGTCTGCGCAACGTTTGCGGTGATGCCTGGTGAAGACACTGGAGGTCCGAAGTCAGCAAGACCAATGACGTAGGTTCCAGCAAGTGTTCCAGGACTATTGATTCTTAGAGTAGGGTTACCTAGAACACTCGGCACATCAGCTGTAACTTGCGGACCCGCCCATACAAGATTGCCGGTGTTGATAGCGGACGCGACACGCTCGCTATTCGTCATATCGATCCAGAGTTTGCCGGTCGTGTCATCGCGTAGAAATCGATCGTAGATGCTGAAGAATCCGCTGTTGGGTGCGCCAGTTGAAGTACTGGTAAACGTTTGGAATCCGAGGCCATGTCCGAATTCGTGTAGCAAGACGCTTACCAGGTCGACACCGTTTCCTTCGTTTCCATCAAAGCCGTAATACCACGGGCTACTTGAGAGGCATCCTGGAGTCCCCACATTCAGGTTAAATGTCGCGTTTATCTCCTGAGTGGCGCCGTTGAGGTCTGAATTCGATAAAGCATTTGCCAGCGACCTGCTGTACCAGGTATTAGGAAATGGAGCGTTTGGAAAATCCTTGGACATACCTGAACTGCCCGCAGAACCAAGCACGCCTGAACTGGTGGTGCACGATTGCGCTGCCCACCCGGCACGAATAACGATAGGTTGATTGCTGTTTAGGGTTGCGCCCCAGATCGACGCGGCAAACTGGAAAGCATTCAATCGTTGCTGGCCGATTGTTGTTCCGTCATTGCCACCGACGGGAGCAACGGGAGTTGGATCATTAAAACCTGTGGTACCTGAATCAGCGTTTTGAATAGTTATCGTTACGTTTCCAAACGCGGACGATGACGTAATCATGCCAATGATGAGGATGAGCAACAAATTATGAAGCCTGGTAAAAATATGGTTGCTCATTGTCTTACTTTCTTCGCTGGCGTTCTGAAAGGTTGAGTGGCAGCAGCGCTGGAGGGACCGGTGGTCTTGGGTGCTTCGACACCTACTAGCTGCGGATCAATTCCGAAGAACTGAGCAGCAGCAAGGGGTTCATCCACACACGACTGTTCAAGGGTGCCGTCTGCGTTGACCCGCGCCACTGCGACATTCTGGAAACGTCCCTGAAGATCGATGGAGACAGAGCCGTCCGGATGCTTTTCCTGAACTAGTCCCTCGGTCGATTTGTTCAGCATGGTTTTCAAACCGTCAGCCAGTTGTTGCGCTTCCGCCGGAGTCAAGGGTTTGATCTGACCTGTCTGCGGATCGACTTGAACATCCCGCCCGGCAACCTTCACCGTTACATATTTCTTTCCTGCGTTGGCAGATGCAGCTTTAGTCGAGGCGGGAATAGGAAGTTGGTTATTTGCCGATTGTTTCGAGAGAACTGTTATTGCCGCTCCAACGACGATTACTGCCGTTACACAAATCGCAATGATTGCGAAGCGACGATTGCGCACAGGCGCCTTCGCTGGTTGTTTTCTCTTCCGGTTTTTCATTGGTGCTCCTTACAAGGTAACAAGCCGGTGGTAAAAATTCATGAAAGCCGAAGCATTGAGGACGCCGACACGCCGAAGCACGTCGGACATCTAGTGGTATCGCAGATAATGAAGGGCTTTGCTAAATGCGTACGCCGGGAGGAGAGCCTTTTGCCGAAGCCTCGTACCCGGTCATTGTAGACCAGGATTGCCGCGCCTCAACAAACTAGAATCTAAAGATTGCGGTCCAGCCGTGTCAATAAATACTGCTCCCAACTTGTAGGGGCTTTCCCTCCGTGGCAGACACTTTGCCTTCAAAATCTAGATCGAGGGGCGCGCCCACAGGAGGGACGTCCCTAGGAATTGGGCCACGACCAAATGATGAGATTGGTGGAGTTTGAGTTGCTCAGTTATGAGCATTTAGGGAAAGGCTCTGCGTCTTATTTCGAGTGCTGTCCGATTTGCTCAGTCCCAAAGGTTCCAATTCCGTTCAAACGGAAACTGAACACGACACGATTCTCTTTGCGCAAGCCTACGTTGAAGGTCGAAAACTGTGCAGTGATCGCACAACAGTCCCAACTGTGACCAAGCGTTGCGGTTGAATTAATCAATGAGCTGTCTTTTCGTCCTGGACGTTTCTGAAAGTCGAAAAAGAACGACGCGCCTCCAAACCAACCCTTCTCGCGATTGCCGATAAAAGCGGATGGACTCCACTGCGAACCTCGCAAGGTTCCTGCTTCAAAACCGCGTGCGTCTGCAAATTGCGCCAGGTTTCCAAGTAGCGCGATTGCTCTCGTGTAGTAGAAACTCTGAAATATCTCGATTCCCGTTCTCGATAAACCAAACGTCGTCGACATAGATCGAATGCCACCCGAGTTTGTGTCAATGTCTGTACGAAAATCAGCAAACAAACTACGCGCTGGTCGGTAACGGGTATCTATGTTGATTGGAGAGAAACGCCTGGGAACGCCTCCGTAGACAAAACCAGACAATGTATTAAGTGGATAGAATTGATTGCGCCGTCCCGGAATCAACGCGCCACCAAAAAACGGATCGAAGAAATACTTTGCACGTACCGTGATCGTAAGCGCTTCATACGGCTGACTGGCGATTGATTTTTTTGGTTCTTCCTTGGTCGCCTTTACGGCCGCCGCACTAACATTCTCAGTTGAGCGTCGCGTGAAGAATCGGTTGGCAACGCCAAACTCAATCTCGTTCGTGTCGGCGATCGCATCAACGTAATCGAAGCGAATGATTTGATCGAAGTTGTTGATTCCTGCGAGTCGGCGGTAAACCATGTAAGGTTCGATTACGTGTCGAAAATAGAACGCCCCACTCGGGCGATGAAAGTCTCGTGAAAATGCGGGGGGTCTGACATCAAACTCAAACTCGCCATATGACCTCGTTATATTCTGACTCAGCACGTCCCGCGTATTCGGATCCAAAGAATTCGAATAGAAAGTGACGCGTCCGTCTCCCGATGCGGTCAGATTCCAGCCGGCAAAACTCAACGGCAGATCAAAACGCGGATGCACATCGAGTCGCTGAACAATTGTGGGTGTAATGATCGGATTGCCACCGACGTCGCCGACGAATTGCACTGAATTATCGACGGATTCCTTTCGACTGACTCCCTCAGCCGCACCTTCGAATGAAAAATAGACGGGCACCTTGTCCAGAAAACTCAAAATCGTAGGTCGCTTGTCGATCGTAACGCTCGGCAACTCACGAATTCGAATGCGAGTGTTTGTCAGCGACGTCACCTGCGAGCGAGCGAGAAAGTTGAAACTGTATTCTTTGTAATCTTTGTTGATGAAGACCTGTGAAGTTTCTTCTGGTGATATCGCCTGCTGAATGTTGTCGGAGAAAACCTGTCGAAAAGCGAGGCTCGAAGTGATGTTTACGTCGGCAGCCGCCGTGAAACCGTTCTTGAAGTAGTGAACCCCGTCAGCGTAGAAGCTTGAACCACCCTGGTCGGGGTGTTCAGCGTCTGCCTTCGGACCAAACACGCGATCCTTCACGGCATAGAAGCCAGTATTAAAATACGAACGTGAGTTGGCGCGAGTGCGAAGGTCACCGCCGATACCGTAACCACGCTCAGTGTAGATATCGTTACGAAACGTGAAGTCGGCGGAACGTCCGAGTGTAAGGTAATACGCATTTGAAAGTCTGAAGCCTTTTGATCCCGAGCCTCCAAACGTTGGAGTGAGAAAACCTGACGCACGATCGCGATGCTTGATCGATATACTCGCGTAAGGCATGTAGAAGATCGGTACCTGTTTTACTTTGAGCTGCGGCGAGTAGATACGGACGCGGTCGCCGGTTTTGATTCTCGCCTTCCCCGCATGAAAGCTCCACCTGGGTATATCCTGATCGCAAGCCGTGACCTGAACGTTCGTCGCGACAATCGTGTCGAGACTTATCTTCTCTACGCGATCAGCAGTGAAATAGAGCCGTGTCCCGTCTTGAGTTTGATTTGTGTAGCCGGTGGAGTCGATGAAGTAGCCGGTCTTGGTTCTGTAGTTCCAATCAGCGCGTGAACCGGTGATGCGCTGCATGTCCGCTTGATCGAATACGACGCTACCTTCTGCCAGCACTCGATTCTCTGCTTCATACACAGTCACTTTGTCGGCCTGCAAACGATAAGTGCCAATTCTGACGTCAACGTTCCCTTCATAGACTGCAACACGAGCGTTGTCAGGCCCGGAAACAGTCTGTTTAGTTGCGTCAACTTGAAGCTGATCCGAAGCAACACCTTGCGCGGCGCTCGGTCGACGTGCAGGCTGTTGCACAGACTGATCGGGATTCAGCGGATTGACATTCGGAGTATCGGTCATCGGGTTAATGACTTTGCGATCGACCGGATTTGTTTGTTGCGAATAAGACGTATGACAGGCAACGGCGAGTATCACGCTCGCCAGGAGCAACCGAATGGTGACAGACAAACCGCTTGAGCAGGAGGCGGAAAGCAAAAGCGAGTGAACTCCGACCATGGATAGTGCGAGCGTCGAAGATAGAAGAACCGCCGCACGTTGTTAATAGAGCGAAGGGATGCTAGCACGGAAGCAGGAGGAGCGTGTAGCGGAACGTTTTTTTAAAATTGGACTTTGGTGTTTCGTCTTCGGTCTTGGGTTTTGGTTAATTTGCAGCAGTAAGAAACGAAGGAGCGCGGTTAGACCGAAGACCAAAGGCCAGAGACCTTTTGCTATTATTCCCGTGAATGCCCACCTCTCTAAAACTAATGATCGTCGCTGGTGAACCGTCTGGCGATGCTCACGCAGCCGCATTAGTAGAAGCCTTAAAAGAAACCGCGACAAACATTGACTTCGAATTTTTCGGTGCTACCGGTCCGTTAATGCGAGCTGCCGGCGTCGACACGATCATCAACTCCGACTCGCTCGCGATCATGGGCATAGTGGAAGTGGGGCGGGTCTTCCCGAGATTTATTCGCGCCTTTCGGACTTTGAAAGCCGCTGCGATCCTTCGAAGACCGGATGCAATCGTTCTCGTTGATTGGCCGGAGTTCAATCTTCGCCTGGCAACAAGTCTTCGTAGGCAAGGATTTAAAATCGTCTATTACATCAGTCCTCAATTATGGGCCTGGCGTCCCCGAAGAGTTAACAACATCAAACGCGACGTTGATCTACTACTTTCTATCCTTCCATTCGAGGCAGAGTGGTACAAAGCACGCGGTGTTGAGCATGTGGAGTTCGTCGGGCATCCGCTTTCAGGAGAGGTTAAGGCGCATCTGACGCGAGATCAGTTTTGTGAAACACATCAACTCGATCCGACTCGACCAATCATTTCTTTCTTACCTGGAAGCCGTCATAAAGAACTGGTTCGAATCCTTCCGCCAATGCTTGATGCAATTGCAATGATTTCGCGCGAACGAACCGATGCGCAGTTTGTCGTTGTAGTAGCGCCGAGCCGAAGTCCAGAAGAAGCGAAGGAGATCGTTTCAAGACACGCTGAGACGAAAGACCTTCATTCGATGCTCACACTGGTTTACCGCGGAACGCGAGATGCGCTGGCCGCTTCAGATGTGGCAGCGGTGGCAAGTGGGACTGCAACGTTGGAAGCAGCACTGCTTGGTACTCCGATGGTAGTTGTCTACAAGGAGTCAGCGATCAACTGGCACACGCTGGGCCGGCTAATCAACGTGGAGCACTACGGACTCGTCAATCTGGTTGCGGGTAAACGACTCGCTACTGAGTTGATGCAGAACGATCTGAATGGTGGAACCTTGGCAGTGGAGTTATTGAGCCTGCTTGAGCCAAAACAAAATCAAACAATGCGCACCGAACTCTCTCGCATCAGCGGACGACTGGGTGAACCCGGTGCTTCACGGAAGGCTGCAAGGGCAATTTTGGAAGAGCTAGGGAGGCAATAAAGGCCGTTCAGAAAGGAGTCTTTTATTCAGACTTCTTTTCCAGCTCGGCAATGCGAGCTCGCAGTTGTCGAAGTTCTTCTCGCATTTTCGGTAGACGACCCAGGTGCGCATTCATTCGTTTGTATTCATCCAGTGGCTGCACTGGAATTCCCCACCACACTCCGGGTCGAACGATCTTACCTGGCAAAATTCCGGCCTTCGAGCCGATGATTGCGCCCTTTTGCACGCGCGTGTGATCGCCAAAACCAACCTGACCACCAATCACCGCTTCATCTTCGATCACGACACTCCCGCTGATTCCAGTTTGCGCTGCGATAACAACTCGCTCACCGATGTCGCAGTTGTGACCTACGTGAACCATGTTGTCGAGTTTTGTTCCGCGACCAATTCTGGTTCGACCAAGTGCGGCCCGATCTACGCAGGTGTGTGCCCCTAGTTCAACTTCGTCCTCGATAACCACAGTACCGATTTGCGGAAACTTGTGATAGCCCATTCGACCTCGAACGTAACCAAAGCCGTCAGCGCCAATGCAGACCGCGGCATGGAGAATGACGTCGTTGCCAATGGACACGTTGTCGTACAAAACAACGTTTGGATGAATTACACAGCGGGCTCCGATTGAAACGTTATCTCCGATTGCTGTACCAGCCTCTATCCGCGTGTCAGATCCAACAATCGAATACTCGCCGATGCACACGTTTGGACCGATATAGGCTGTCAAAGCGATATCCGCAGTTTCAGCCACGAACACTGACGCGTGAATTGTTGGTTCGCGATGTTTGGGAGGATTGAGTGCTGCCCCGATGATCGAAAATGCCAGTTTCGGATTTGAACTTTCAATGATTGCGTTAGTCGTAAAGCCAGTTCCAGAT
>Ga0163162_10004086_pt1 | contig 14005 bp, 7 predicted proteins | sample S55metaG_FD_115310 | JGI IMG/M metagenome (GOLD analysis project Ga0163162, IMG submission 115310) | Switchgrass rhizosphere microbial communities from Kellogg Biological Station, Michigan, USA - S5-5 metaG | ecosystem: Host-associated > Plants > Roots > Rhizosphere > Soil | place: USA: Michigan...
AACCCAACCTCGGCCGGATCTATCAAAGATAACAACATGCTATTGCCCATTCCGCAATCAGAAATTGATGTAAACAAAGGCGCAACACTAACGCAAAACCCCGGATATTAAAACTTACCTAAGCCGCTGCATTTGCGGCGGCTTAAGTTGATGTATTATAAAGAGAACTAAGTATGATAAAAAAAGCGATCCTGGTTACTGCAATTGTATGGAGTTGTGTAAATGTCGCCAATGTAAAGGCACAGCAGGCGGCAACTACCACGCAAAAAACTATTGCCCTGCAACATGGTGCACACCGTATAGGCCGCAGAACAGATGCCGATATGGAAAAATGGCGTGCTTACGGTTTAGGGCAGTTTATACATTGGGGTTTATATTCCATACCTGGAGGTGAATGGAATGGTAAGCAATATAATGGCGCTGCCGAATGGATAAAATCATGGAAAGAAGTTTCGGCCACAGCCTACGATTCATTGATGTATCAATTTAATCCAACCAAATTTAACGCAGACTCATGGGCTGCGACGGCTAAGCAAATGGGGGTAAAGTATGTAACCATTACTACAAAACACCACGATGGCTTTTGCTTATGGCCAAGTAAGTACACCAATTTTACCGTTGCTAATTCTCCCTATAAAAAAGATATCATAGGTCCGCTGGTAAAGGCTTATGACAAGCAGGGTATTGACGTGATATTGTACTTCTCCATTATGGATTGGCACAACCCCGATTGGCGGTATGATATTAAAACCCGGGAGGATAGCATTGCTTTTGACCGGTTTAAACAGTTTACCCGCAAGCAGTTGCTGGAGCTGCTTACCCTGTATCCCACAGCCAAAGGTTTATGGTTTGATGGTACCTGGGATAAATCATGGGTGAAACAAGCTGCTTTTGCCGATTCGCTTGAAAAGGAGATGAAGGCAATGCATCCCGGATTGATCATTGGCAGCCGCTTTAGGGCCGATGAATACGGTAAACGGCATTTTGATTCCAATGGAAATATGATGGGAGATTACGAGCAAGGCTGGGAACGCAAAATACCGGAGAAGATAGAGGATGTACACGGAAATGATTGGGATTGTGTAATGACCGTGCCTGAAAATCAGTGGGGATACAGCAGGGTATGGAAAGGCCACATCAAAACTACGGATGAATTACTGGAGATGCTGGCCAAATGCGTTTCGCTCGATGGTAATTTTGTACTCAATTTTGGGCCCAAGCCCGATGGCACTTTAAGAAACGAAGAATTGGATCTCGCCAAGGGAATAGGAGCATGGATGAATACCAACAGTGAAGCTATTTACAATGGCGAGTACGCAGGTCTTGTCAAGCAGGACTGGGGATATTATATAAAAAAGACAGGTTCCAATAAAATCTATATGCTGGTATTTAATGTGCCTGTATCTGGTGCCTTAAAGGTCGTAATGCCGTCCCGTTCGGCCATTGGCAAAGCATATGATCTTGGGAACCCCGCCCAAAACTACGTACCTGAGGAGATCGGCACATCAGCCTGGTTTATCCACCTGAAACAGCAAACATTTAAACGCCCTTTTGTAATTGTTTTAGAAACGGCAGATAACAGTAAAAACAGCGGAGCGCAATATCAAAAAGCCAAAACATAAGCCACACATCATATCAAGTTTACATTTATGCGTACTACAAAAATCATCCTGTTTTTAATAATAAGCCTGTTTCCTGGTTTAAAAGTTAATGCATTTCAACAGGCTCATGATACTAATAGTCCAAACCTATCTCGGCAGGTTATACCCTTTAACCAGGACTGGCAGTTTAAAAAGGCAACTTATAAAACCAATATAGCTATTGCAGGCAGCGAATGGGAAAACGTTACTGTACCCCACACCTGGAACAACAAGGATATTCAGAAAGGGAAAAACTTTTACACCGGCGATGCCTTTTACCGTAAAAACCTTGTAGCCCGGCAGGAATGGAAGGACAAACGGGTGTTCATTCGTTTTGAAGGCGTAGGAACTGTTGCCGATGTTTATGTTAATAATAAACTGGCAGGTACACATAAGGGCGCTTATTCGGCGTTTTGTTTTGAGATCAGCAACTTGTTAAGATATGATACTACCAATACCGTTTTGGTAAAAGTAAATAACGAGGAGCGGCCGGACATCATCCCCATCAACAATAAACTGTTTGGCGTTTATGGTGGTATTTACCGCCCCGTAAGTCTTATTGTTACCAGCAAGATCAATATAACAACAACCGATTATGCATCGCCTGGTATTTATATTAAGCAGGATGTGAATAATAAAAGGGCAGGAATTTCGGTAACGGCTAAAATTGAGAATAAAGAGCGGCAAGTACAGCAGGTTACGGTAAAAACTATCATCCGGGACAAAAGCGGCATCATTGTTAAGCAGGTACAACACCAGCAAAATGTACAGCCCCAGGGGATAAATGTTGTCGATCAGCAATTGCAGCTAAATAATCCGCATTTGTGGAACGGCCGGAAAGATCCTTACCTGTATTCGCTTACCACGGCTGTTATTAAAGATGGTAAAATAATAGATGAGGTAACACAGCCCCTCGGTCTCCGGTATTTTTCGATAGTTCCGGGCAAAGGTTTTTACCTGAACGGCCAACCGTATCGTTTGTATGGTGTTTGCCGCCACCAGGAGTGGCAGGACTATGGAAGCGCCCTGAGCAACGCCCAGCATAAAAGCGACCTTGATATGATCTACGAAATAGGAGCAACTTCCATCCGTTTTGCACACTATCAGCAGGCCGAATATATTTATGCTAAATGCGACAGCATGGGTTTTGTGATATGGGCTGAAATACCCTTTGTAAATGCGGTTTCCACACAGGAGGGGGATAATGCCAAACAACAGCTAACCGAACTCATCAGGCAAAATTATAACCACCCATCTATATACAATTGGGGCTTGCATAATGAGGTGTACTCCGGCTCGCCGGACGGCTTTGTGCCGGTTTTAACCAGGGAGTTGAACGATATTGCCAAAACAGAAGATCCTGGTAGGTTTACCGCCAGTGTAAGCGGTTACGGGGAGATAAACCGGCCATCAAACCTGGCTGCGGACATACAGGGTATGAACCGCTATTATGGCTGGTATGAAGGGAAGATCCCCGATCTGGAAGATTGGGTTACCGGGCTGGAAAAAGATTATCCAAATTATAAAGTTGTACTTTCAGAGTATGGTACCGAAGCAAATGTAAACCAGCAGCAGGAAAATGTAGGCGATAGCGGTGATCCGTCTGGCCAGTTTTGGCCCGAAACTTTTCAAACAAAATTCCACGAAGTGCAATGGGGCATTATCGAAAAACATCCCTATCTGGTAGCGTCGTATGTATGGAATATGTTTGATTTCTCGGTGCCATCGGCCAATGGTGGTGGCGTGCCCGCCCGCAATATGAAAGGCCTGGTTACTTATGATCGTAAAATAAAAAAGGACGCCTTTTACTGGTACAAAGCCAACTGGAGCCAGGAACCTGTGCTATACATCAGCGGCCGCAGAAATACGGATAGGGTAGAAGCGGTAACTACTGTAAAAGTATTTGCCAATACTTCAAATGTTACGCTTTACCTCAACGATAAAAAAGCGGGTGAGGCAGAAACGGGCACCACCAAACATGATTTCGTATTTAAAAACGTCCACCTGGTTAAAGGCGTAAACCAGCTCAGGGCCGAAGGGTATTTTAACGGGAAATTGCAAAGTGATTCCATTGAATGGACGCTGAAAAATTGAAGGCAGAATTTTTTTAATTAAAATATATATAAAGAGGATTTCATCTGCAATACGATCGTTTATGAAAGAAGTGCTGTTGTTCAATAGTTAATACTACAATAGGCCCGCACAATGCACTTTACAACCCGCCTGCCGGTCCGTCATGCAAATAATGAAACCAATTAAAAAAAGCAGTGCCGCCGTCTTGTTTTATATTATACGAAAACAACGCAGGTCGCACTGCTTTCCAATAGTTGTAATCGGATAGTGTGCACACATCGCCTAACTGAACAAAAGTTTTACCATCCAGACTATACTGCATTACGGTATTGTGGTCAAGGTCGATAAGCAAACGGAAAAAGATCCTTTTCTGTTTAATAGAAGACCCTTCTTTAAGCTTACCATTGTTATCGGCATAAACATTCAGGGTGCTATCCGTTTTGATCAAGCCTATTTCGTGAATGTAGTTACCCAACAGGCATAAACCTGCTTTTTGACCAGGCATCATCCCATCGGCATATAACACCGTGGTGATTTCTCCTTTCCGGCCCATAAGCTTTTGGGTGATGGTGTTTTTAGCGTGTTTATTATCCGGCGATTGCATAGTCGTAAGCGCCAAATAGCCTTTACGTTTTTTCAGCGACCATTTACCATCGACAGGGTTATGGTTCCATTGCCATTGCAGGCTAAGAGTAGGTCTGTTAAACTCATCAGATGCTTGTGGGGCGATTACGGTAGTCAGCTTTTTTACTTTTGGTTTGGGCCAAATACTTACCGGCTCGCCAATGCCATTGCCATCGTTATCAATGCCGATGAACGGCCAGTCGTTTTGCCATTTTACGGGCTCAAGATGGCAGATCCGACCGATGGCTCCTGCATCCTGAAAATGGATGAACCAGGCTTCGCCGTTTTCCAGTTCAACTAAGCCACCCTGGTGAGGACCGTTGATATTGGTTTTGCCTTGTTCCAAAACAATTTTCCGTTCATAGGGGCCATAGATACTTTTCGAACGTAGAGCAGTTTCATAACCGGTGCCCACTCCGCCCTCCGGAATGATGATGTAATAATACCGGTTTTGCTTATAGATTTTGGTGCCTTCGGCAACCGGCCCTTCGTAAACGGTTTTGCCAGAATCGAGCAGATGCTTGCCGTCTGTACTCATTTTGTGAATGATAATAGGCCCGGCCCCTAAACGACTATGACCGAGGTAAGCCTGCCCGTCGGTATCCCAAAACGGGCAGGGGTCTTCCCAGCCACTTATTCTTTTCAACTCTGTTAGCGGCTCCCATTTTCCGGCTGGATCGGTTGCCGTGCTCATGTACAGCCCTTCATCCGGGGTGCAGAAATAAACATAAAACTTACCATTGTGATAACGGAGCGACGGTGCCCAACTGCCGCTTCCGTATTTATCCATGGTGTTGTACTTTGGGTCGAGATTGAGGCGATTATATACCTGCCCTATGATCCTCCAGTTTACCAGGTCGGAAGATTTGAGCACTGGCATCCCCATAAAATGAAAATCCGAACAAACCATATAAAAATAATCTCCCACGCGGATTATATCCGGGTCTGAGTAGTCCGTATTGAGGATGGGATTTTTATAAGTGCCGTTTAACTGGTCGCCCCAGGCTGCGGGATGCCTTTGCTGGGCATTCAGTTGCTTGGTAAAGGCAATCAGTGTTAAAATTAAAACGACTACAACGCTAACCCGGATTTTCATCATACATCATTTAGTTGGGAACAAACCCTGTATTATTTAGTGTTATTGTACGGCTCAGCTATCAGCTTAATGCCATCTTTACCTAAAACGGCAGCATCAAATTCTATTTTCACAGTTTTGGTTTCGCCCTTCAATAAGGTGAAATAGTTATCACTCATAATAGCAGGCAAGATCTGTTCACCGTTTGATGCCCGAATAGCTTGTACCCGCACCCCAAACGCTACTGCCTTTGATGATGACGGATTAGTTATCTGCGCAGTTATGTAATACCTGCCATCAGCTTTAACTGTTTTATAACTGGTTTTCAAATCAACCTTAGCCAGGGTGTTCAGCGCAGTATAATCTTTGCGTTTGTTGCCCCGCCAGTAAAAATTATCGGATACCAGTTTGCCTGTATTATCGGTTAGTTTCAGTTTGATGAAATGCACATCCGAAAGACCTTCACTCGCTACATCGCCCTGGTAAACTTCAAAATTATACAATGAATACCCCCAATAGGTGGCACGTTCAACTCCCTGCATTTTAACATAACGGGCAGTTACTTCGGGGAACATGATCTTTTGTTCGCCTTGCCTGCCATCGTCAGTGCTGTAAACATCATGCCAGTGGCTGGCATCTGTTGATACCTGGATCTTAAAAGATTTGGCATAAGCATCTTCCCAACTCAGGCCAACACCATTAACTACTTCTTCCTTGCCCAGGTCGATGTAAACCCATTCGCCATCGCTGTAACGACTTGCCCAGCGTGAAGCTGGGTTGCCGTCATTTATCGCGGACGCATCGCCGTTGGTTGATGACGAGCTTACTACTTTTTTATTTTTGGCGAGATCGGCCTTGTACTGGTTAAATTTCAGATCAAATATGGCACCTGCGCTATTCGCCGAGGCATTAACAATTTTTGACTGGGTGTACTGCTTCACCAATGTACCATCTAAATTATAAACATCGGCAGTAGCTGTTAAATCATCAGCATCCTTGCGGGTTGTGTTGACCACTTTAATAGCATTGGTTACCGGGTTCCATTGAATGTGCAGTGGTTCGCAGGCTTTTTTTACCCCCCAGTATGCCCCAGTAAGGTCATAGTAATAATCATAAGTTTGCCATACCATAGACGGGTAAGCTGACTGGCTCATCCAGGTCATCAAGCCCGATGCATCCTCGCCCATGGCATCCTGCCAGCCTTCAAACATAGCCTTGTTGCTCTCTAAGCTTACAAACTGGGCTTTGCGGCAAAAATCTTCAATACCTTTTGGTGCACCGTAACCATTGGTAATGCTGGCTTCATAACTATCCGGCCCGGCATTAAATGCCCGCGGACCAAAAAAGTGCTGGTCCCACATTTCATTGCGCGGCCACCAGTTTTCCTTAGGCATAAACTTTTTAAAGCTTTCAAAGTTCACAAAAACGGCAGTACCCAGTTCAGTACGTAAACCCCAGCCTTTGTTACCGCCTAAACCGGTTGGATATGCGGTAAAATAGTAACGTGGATCTTTAGCATCCCAGGGACCACTGCCTGTAAGGTTTTCGGCATGTGAGTTGGGTTGGTACCAGCGGTCGCCGCCATCAAATGTTGAAAGGTCTTCTTTTAGCCATGCACTTAAAGGTTGTTCAGGCCATCCTTCGTTGTCCGCACACCAAACGGCAATGGCAGGATGGTTCCTGAAACGTTTTATTTTCTCGATAGCATTAGCGTTAAATGTGGTGATATCTGCAGGCAGGTTAGGATTCGCGTTCAACCAGAAATCGTCCCAAACCATAATACCATACTTGTCGCAGGCGTCATAAAATTCCTCATCAGTAGTCGAACCAATCCAGTTGCGGATCATATTAAAGTTCATCTCCTTGTGCAGTTTTACCTTATAATCATACTCCGCGCCGCGACAGCGTAACAGGTATTCGCTCATGCCCCAGTCGCCGCCTTTTATAAATATTTTGGTGCCGTTTATAGCTAAATGCAGCACACGGCCAATGGTATCATAAGTATATCTTTTGATACCAAATTTGATATTCTGTACATCCGAAACCTCATCGCCAACAATAACGCTTAGTTTGCAGGTGTATAAGTTAGGCTCGCCATAGCCATTAGGCCACCACAGTTTAGGGCTGTTGATTATCAGTTGTTCAAAATCGCGCTTGTTCAGCTTTACATCGGTAGTGCCGTTAGCATCAACATAAACCTTTTTCTGAAACTCAATATTGCCAGGAGTAATTATGCCTTTTATAATAGCTGCCTGTGAGCTTGAAGCATTGTTTTTTACTTCGAGATTAACCGACAGATCTGCACGGGCATTGGTTGGCAGGTTAACACGGATCCATGGATCTTTAATGGTTAAATCGCCGGTATTACTCAGGTAAACATTATCAGTAATGCCTGAGTTAAGGCCTGGCACATAAGGCATCCAGTCCCAGCCGGCACTCGATACATAGTTGGGGCTGCCCACATTGGCTAATGGCTGTTTGGGGATATAAACCAGGGCTGTAATCACATTTTTTCCGGCATGGTTTACCAGGCCGGTTATGTCAAATTTTCCGCGCTGCATAAAACCATCAAGGGTGCCCAATAAAATACCGTTAAGATATATATCAGCCTTGCGGTTAACGCCCCTAAAGTTGAGCCAAATAGTTTTTTTGGTATAGCTTGCTGGTACACTAAATTCGGTACGATACCAAAAGCTACGATCGTACTTGGCCTTATCAACCTTATAAATATTATCGCCAAAGTTGGGGTCTTTCTCCAAACCGGCAGTTACGTATGAGGCAAATGTTGTACCGGGTATAATAGCTGTAACCCAATCGCCGGTATTATAACCGGCGCCTTTAATTTTTGAAGCATCGGATATGTCGGCCTGAGGTTTTACTTTCCATTGTTGTCCAGCCGAACTGTTAAGTGATACTTCATTGATTTGCGCTCGGGCTTCGCCATAAAAACATGTAATAATGACAATTAAAAGTTGGCGTAAAGAGAAATGTTTAAGCATTAGGATTAAATTATTTGATGGGGATTTCGGCTTGTGCTATCGAAAACTGATATTGTTGGAATTGTATTTAAATCAATTGCTCCCCGGTATATCGGGGGGCAATTGAAAAATGAACAAGATTATAAACTTCTCAGCTTAACACCTTTAAATTGTAAGTAAGTATATGACTGTGTGCTTACCACCCATCCAAAAGTAACGGTGGTAGTTGTGGCGAGGGTAAAACTAAGCGTGTGTACACCGCCCATGTTATTTTGATCACCTTTGTAAATAGCCAGCGGGTTGCCCAAATTGCTGATGTCAGGCAGCGAATTGCCAGCTGCAACAATTTCATTGGCATTAAAGGTGCCTCCATAGCCGGCAGTTTCTATATCAAGCGCATAGCTGCCGGAAGGCAAGGTGATGGTTTGATAAACTTTGCCGTTGTTTACGCCGTCGCCACTGTAATCTTTGGCTTCAAAGTGGATACAGCCATTATTATCCCATGACCAGCCGCCGCCTTTACCTCCATCCTGGTTCAGCACATTACTGTTATACTGCCAGTCTTTAGGTGTGCCCCATTTATTGGTGCCGTTATCGCCCCGTACAAAAGGATAGCCTGCATTTTTGATATACAGCGATGTAATATCACCTATACGCCTCACCCTCGGAAAAAGGGTAGGAGTTGCTACCGTAAAAGTATCAATGGAACCTCTGAAAGGCAGATAGCTTGACTGGTAAGTAACATCGGTGCCAAACTTAAAATCATTGATGGTTACTATCGAGTCGGTTGGTTTGAGCAGCGTTGTTTGCGTTTTGCCTGCATTATCTACATAGGTCACCACCGTTTTGGTATTTATAGTTACCGAATCAAGCGTGATCTGATTAAAGTTTAGCTTAACAACACCAGTTGTGATATCAACTGTAAATGGGTTATCGGCATTGTAACCGCGGTTAAAAATGCCTCCTGCATAAACAGCACCGTATACCCTAACCCCATTAATGGTTTTTGAGATAGAGATATGCCCGTCATTATCAATAGAATTTACACTGAAATTATAGGTGCCTTCTGTTAGGTTAGATACCAGTACTTTCACGGTATCAAGCGGGTTATGGCTGGTTGCATTAACAATTAATGAATCCTGCTTGTTATTCCAGTAAACTTTATATTTAACGATTTTCGGGTCGGGACTTGGGTTCCATACCAGTTGGGTACGTAGCTTACCTGCCCTGTAATTTGCGTTGGCAATTACACCGGGATAATATATTTCGCCGCCCTTTATCAGCTCTTTGTAATTCTCGTTCTTTTTTGAGCAGCCCCACACGGCCAGCAACAACAGCAGCCATGTTATATTTTTTATATTGATCTTCATTTGTTTGTCGCTTAAAAATTATTGAGGGATTCCGTAAAAAGACATTTCTTCAATGTAAGTGTAATCCAACCCAAACCAGGTTTCGCTTACTACAACACGCAGGTATTTGGCCGCCGGACTGCCAAAAGGCACATCAAAGTTTACACCGGCATCGGTAAATGCCTGGTCGGCCGCGTTGGTTTGTCCCTGCGGAAGGCCCGAAGGAGGATCGGGAAAGCGGAAGGTGCCCAACACTACCCAATCGCCGCTTACTGTACCTGCTGGTTTACCGCCCGGCGTAACCGCATCGGCGGGATTATCCTTGTTTGATCCCCAGATGCTGAATACTTTAGGGTTTGCATAACCATAGCCCCTCGGCCACATCAAAAAGTGGCTTAGCTTGTAGCTTCGGCCCACACCAAATGTACCCTGTACCAGTTTTTGCACCGGGCCAATAGTGGTTTGCCATGGTGCTGCGCCGCCTACTTCCTTGGTAAAGCCATCCCATAAATAGGGCAGGATACCGCCATAGCCTATATAAGCATCGCTTGGTGTGAGGTACTGGAAAAACTTGCTTTTATCCAGCAACTCTTCATATAAAGGAGTAAGGGTAACCAACAATGTATCCGATGCGTTCCCAAATTGATCGGTTACAAAGGCACCGAATTTTGCAGGCGTGGTGCTAAACCCTCTTACCGCATAACTTATGGTATCGGTACTGGTAAAATACCTGTCTTTAATGTTAAACTTATTATCGGCAGGGTCAATAGTTATTACGTTGATACCAACAGGTCTTTTGTCTTTATTTATTGTTGATAGATGAATCCCGCCAAAATCGGCTGCTATGGTCAGGTTTTTCCTTATTAGCTGATAGTAGGGGGTATCCGGATGAACGGTGACTGTAACTGCGTCAGATTCTACATTAGCCCTTGTTACGGCATGCAGGGTGATAGTATAATCCTTACTGCTTTGAAAGCCATCAACCCTGATGGTATCCAGGAAATAACTGGATTTAGTTTGCCTTGTTGTTTTGCCGTTGATATTATAATCGGCAACTACATAAAGCAGGTTTTGTGACGATGGCAAAGTATAAGTTAAAACTGCGCCGCCGTTAAAATTGCGAACTTTAACATTGGTAACCACGCCAGGTTTTGTTTTATCGGTACTTTCAGGAAGTTTATAGTTATCGCTTTTTGAACATGAAAACAAGCATGTTGTTAAAAGCGCCAGTACACATAAAAAATGTACAGGCTTTATATGATTATAGCTCATAGTGTCTCTTAGTTAATTATTTATCTAATTAAAAAACCGTTAAAATCCTACCAGTAAGGGTTTTGAACAAGGTTGTCGTTCACCACAATGGAGTTGTTCCAGATAGGCCACAGATAATCCCTGGTATTGAATACCGGGATCTCCACGTTACGGGCACGGTAATAGTTAATAGCCTGGTCTTCGTAAATGCTCCAGCCTGTTAACGGTGTGCTCAGTACTCCCTGCAGTTCCTTCCAGCGGCGAAGGTCCCAGCCGCTTTGGCCTTCAAAACAAAGCTCTATCCGGCGCTCCTGGTGAATAATAGCCCTTAAACCTTCTTTAGTAGTTGGTTTCGATGGGTTTTTTGAATAGGCTGCCCATGAGTTAACGACACCATCCAAGCCGGCACGTGCCCTGATTTTATCTACATAGGATATCGCATCGGCAGTAGGACCGTTTACTTCATTTAAGGCTTCGGCATATAGCAGGTATAAGCCTGCCATACGCATAACCGGCATTGAAAAGTCAGTCCAGTTAAAGCCATCATCATATACGGTGAGGTAATTGGCCAGCTTTTTAGGCCAGTAACCGGTAATGTTTGATTTTTGCAATGTTTTAGGACCTGCAAGTGAAGTTACTCCGCGCGCTGGTACATAGTGCGCTATCTTTGCGTCCAAAATGCCATCGCCAAACCAAATGCCACCATCAAAACCTATGCTGCCGTAAAAACGGGGCTCACGGTCAAAATGGGCTTTAATGGTTTGATAGCCTTGCTTTATGTAATAAAAGTTTGCGGCATCGCCGGTGCGCAGCTGGTTACGGTCGGCATAGTCCCAGCTTTTATCCTCATCAATAGGTACGCCTTTGTTGGTATAAAACAAATCGGTAGTTGAAATAGGCACTGCAAAATAAGCCGGGTTCTGGTTATCGTTCTGATTGGCCTTTTGAGTTAACCTCGGTATGCAATACTCCTGTCCGTGCCAGATATTGCTCAGCGACCAGATCAGTTCAGGATTGGTATCCCATTTTTGGGTAAGTGCGTTTTGACAGGTTAACACCCTTTTTAATGAATCCGGCAGGTTTGACACGCCCGGCGCAGGCACAAAATTTGTATTTAAATGCAGCCCGGCAGCTTCGCACATATCGATAGCAGTTTTACATGCAGTGGCCGCTTTTTGCCATTTAGTGGCATCAAAGGATGTTGGGAAAAGGTTTTTACCGCTTTTATCTTTAAAGTTCGCGTAATCAGGGTTGCCGTTAAATAACGGGCTCGCGGCCGTCATCAATACCTCGGCTTTTATTGCCGCCGCCGCAGGGCCGGTTATCCTGCCCAGTTCTTTGGCCGGGTTATCAATTGTAGGGGGTAGATCGGGGATGGCCTGGTCAAGCAGACCTACAATGTAGCTAACCACGTCATCAACCGGTTGGCGTTTAACCTTCACCTCGGCTGTTGAAGCTTCAACCGGCAGGTTCATATCAATAATAGGCACCGGGCCATACATCCTCATCAGGTAATAATGGTAATAAGCCTTCAGGAATTTGACTTCGGCTATCCAGCGCTTTTTGTCGGCAGCGCTCAGGTCGGCAGGCTTATCAATATTTTCAAGCATGGTATTGCAGCGCCTTATGGCAACAAACATAGCGGTACCGTTAGCCCTGCCATCCCAAAAATTTAAACCGGGTTCACCAACATTTTGGGTGCCTGTAATGAGGGTATAGCCTGTAATATCCAAAGGATTATTAGCCAGGTTAAGCGGAAAAATGATCTCGCCCGAAGTGGTAAAGCCTGCGCTCCTATTTAGGTCATTTAGCTGCTGAACAGATGAATAACAGGTAAACAGGTAGTTTTCAGCCTCGTTCTTACTTCTGAACGCATAATCAATTGTTCCTACATCGGGTGGAACAACATCAAGGTATTTTTTACATGAGCCGCTTAATACCATTAAAAATAATAAGCAAATATGTTTATAGTTAAATTTCATGATACTCTTCATCTCCTTATAAATTAACATTCAAGCCAATATTGTACACCTTTTGGATAGGGTAGTTAAATCCATTGCTTCCCAGTTCCGGGTCCCAGAGTTTAAATGAGCTCCAGGTAATAAGGTTGAGGCCATTAACGTATAACCTCAGACTGCGTAAGCCCAGCCTTTTTGATACAGATACCGGCAGCGTATACCCAAACTCGGCCGACTTAAGCCGCATGAACGCGCCATTGCGTAACCACCAGGTACTTGGCTGTAAGTTGTTTTCGATGATGTTGCGGGTTGTTCCTAAACGCGGGTAAGTAGCGTACAGGTCCTGGTGCTCCTCGCTCCAGTGGCTATCTGCAAATTGTTGTAATAACTGGGTATTGCCATAAATGTAGTCCTCCGTACTTTGCACAAAAGGGCTAACCTGGTTAGGGTCTACAAAGAATGAAACCCTTGCCTGCCCCTGGAAAAATGCCGAAAGGTCAAAATTCTTGTATTGAGCAGATACACCGTACCCGTAAACAATTTCAGGTACCTGCGGATAGCCCAAAAAGGTTTGATCACGGTTATCGATAACACCGTCGCCGTTCAGGTCGCGGTATTTGATGTCGCCACCTCTTGGCGCTTTGCCTGTAGTTGAAAAGATCTGCGTTGGCGATGCAGCAGCTTCGGCATCATCAACAAATAACCTGTCGGCAATATAGCCGTACCCAATACGGATAGGTTGACCAACAAAATGACGATATGCTTCAGGGTAGTTAGGCTCCTCGTAATAAGTATATTTATCTGTTGCCAGGGTGAAGTTACCGCGTCCGGAAATAAGCCATGAACTTCCAATGCTTTGCTTATAGTCAAAAGAAAGATCAATACCTTTTGAGTTGGCTTTACCTAAATTGGCATAAATATCGGCTTCAAGCCCTGACGTACTTGGGATATACGAGCGTTTTTGCAGGATGTTGTACCTGTTATAATTATAAAACTCGGCTGTGATATTCAGTTTTTTGAACAATGTCATCTCCAGCGCAAGGTTTGCCTGTTTTGA
>Ga0163162_10004088_pt1 | contig 14004 bp, 14 predicted proteins | sample S55metaG_FD_115310 | JGI IMG/M metagenome (GOLD analysis project Ga0163162, IMG submission 115310) | Switchgrass rhizosphere microbial communities from Kellogg Biological Station, Michigan, USA - S5-5 metaG | ecosystem: Host-associated > Plants > Roots > Rhizosphere > Soil | place: USA...
CTGCTTCGTGCCGGATGCCAAGGACGGCCAGCCACATGCAATGCATGGGATGGTGAAGGAGTTCACGATTCAGTAAGCTTCACCCCGGCTCATGCGCACACTCCGCGTCATCTTCGTCACCTGGATTCTCACCGACTGCGGAGTTGCGCTCGGCTGGGTACTGACCCAGTCATTCGGGCGGCAGACGTCGTTTCTCGCCAGCGTGGTTCTTGGCACGCTGGCGATTCTCTTTGCCCTCAAGCAACTGGTCCGGCTCGGGTGGCTGAATCCCGAGCGTCGGCGCGGTGGTTCGATTGGTGGGCTGTGCGGATTCGCGATCGCGGCGCCGTTGGCGGCGATGAATTCCGACCAGCCGCTCATCGCGTTGCTCTGCCTGGCCCTGGTTGGTGTCGCCGTCATTGCCGGCGCCGGACCGAGCGCACCGCAATAACCCCTGGAGATCTCGTGAACTTCCGTCCGCTGGTCCTGCTCGCCCTGTTCGCGGCGCCGCTCACTGCGCAACTCAAGCCGGTTCCAGCGCCGAGTGCCGCCGATCGCGCGAGTGTCGAGCGACTGGAGCGCTCACTGGCGCACGACTCGATGGAGGGGCGCGGCACCGGAATGCCAGGCAGCACCAAGGCTGCGCGCTTTCTCGCCAGTGAAATGGCGAAGATCGGCCTGACCGCGGCGGGCGACAGCGGCTTCTTCCAGAAGGTGCCGATGTACGTGCCGCTGCCGCGTCCGGCTGATACCAGTGCGAATGCTGCTGGCGGGCGTCGCGGTGGCGGCGCGGGCGGTGGTCGCGCCGGCGGGGCGACAGGCCTGCCGGCCGGCTTCAGGCTCGTCACAGCGCCGCGTGCGCCCACCGCGTCAACCGAAGCCGTGGCCTGCCTGCCGAAGGATGGACGCGGACGGACCGCGTACGATATCCAGAAGGCCGCATACGATTCGCTGCTCCCGATCTACCAGCGACGTCTCGCGGCCGGCGACACGCTCGATCCGCTTCCGGCACAGGGTGGCCGCGGCGGTGGTGGGCGCGGTGCAGGCGGTCCGGCGCCAACACGGCTTCCCTCACTTGCCGATCTCGACACGGTGCCACTCGAGCGGCGTCGCAACGCCGTCAACGTGATCGGGATGATTCCGGGCAGCGATCCGGTGCTCAAGAACGAAGTAGTGCTGGTACTGTCGCATTACGATCACCTCGGCATGCGTGCACCTGCGACGCCCGGTGGCGATTCGGTGTACAATGGCGCCGATGACGATGCGGCCGGCACGGTCGCCGTGATCGAGGTGGCCCGTCTGCTGAAGAAGGCCGGGTCGCCCAAGCGCACGCTGGTGTTCGCGAACATGACCGGGGAAGAAGTGGGGCTGATCGGCACCAACTGGTTCATCGCCCATCCCGTCTTCCCGCTCACGCAAATTGTTGCGGGCTTCGAGATCGAGATGATCGGGCGTCCGGATTCGCTTGCCGGTGGTCCGGGCAAGGCGTGGCTCACCGGGTACGAGCGTTCAACGATGGGCGACATGCTCAAGCAGTACGGCATCGCGATCGTGCCGGACATTCGCCCGACCCAATCGTTCTTCACGCGCAGCGACAACATCGGACTCGCCCGTCGCGGCATCGTGGCGCACACGCTGTCGACGTTCAACCTGCACACCGACTACCACCAGCTTTCCGATGACGTGGACAAGGTGGACTTCAATCACATGACCGGCGTGATTCATTCCGCGGCGGAAGCGGTACGCCACCTTGCCGATGGCCCGAAGCCGGAATGGCACGACGGCTGCAGCCCCCAGGCGCCTGCCAGCGCAGCGGGGCGCGGCCGCGGCGGCAAGTAGTCATGGATCATGGAGTACTCGGCGCGGCGATGATCTTCATCGCCGCGTTGTTGTATAGTGCGGTGGGGCACGCGGGTGCGTCGGGCTATCTCGCCGTCATGGCGCTGCTCAATACGGCACCGGCTCAAATGCGACCAACCGCACTGATCCTCAACATCGCCGTCGCCGCCATCGGTACCGTACAGTTTGTTCGCGCCGGCTACTTCCGTTGGTCGCTCTTCTGGCCGTTTGCACTCGGATCGATCCCGGCTGCATTTCTTGGCGGTTCCATCACGCTCCCGGGAACGTGGTATCGGGTGATTGTTGGCGCGGTGTTGCTGCTCTCGGCGTTGCGCTTCGCGATCACGCTGCGTGCGCCCGACGAGGCAAAGCGTCAGGTGCCGCTGCCGCTTGCGCTCGCCATCGGCGTTGGCCTTGGCTTTCTCGCTGGCCTCACCGGTGTGGGTGGCGGAATCTTCCTGAGCCCGGTGCTCCTCATCGCCGGATGGGCCAACCTGCGTACCACCGCCGCAACATCGGTTGCGTTCATTCTTGCCAATTCGATCGCCGGGCTGGTGGCGAAGCCCGCAGCAATCCATGCCGTGCAGGACATCGCACCGCTCTGGGTTGTCGCCGCGGTGATTGGCGGGCTGCTCGGCTCATACCTCGGAAGCAGGCGGCTGCCGAGTCCTGCGTTGCGCGCGGTACTGGCCGTGGTGCTGGTGGCGGCGGGGCTGAAGCTGATTACCTGACTCCCTCCACCTCCAGCAGCCTGACCTTCCGCCACAGCCCGCCGCCGTAGCCACCAAGCTTCCCGCCGGTATTCACCACCCGATGACAGGGAATGATGATCGCCATGCGATTGCGTCCGTTGGCGCTGCCGACGGCGCGTACCGCTTTCGGGTTTTTCACCGCGCGGGCGATGTCGGCATACGAGCAGGTGGTGCCGTAGGGAATCTTCCGCAGTGCGTTCCACACTCCCAATTCGAAGGGCGAGCCTCGCATCACCAGTGGTACCGTGAACTCGCGGCGGGTACCAGCGAAGTACTCTGCGAGCTCGGCAAAGAGTTTCGTGAGGTGCGCGTGCTTTCCGGCGACGACTGGCCCATCGAACCAGCGGCGCAATGACGGCGCCTGCTGCGTGAGGCGTGCGATGTCACCGAACTCGAGCAGGACGATGCCTTCGTCCACCGCAGCGGCGACCATGGTGCCGAGCGGCGTGTTGACTGTGGCTGCGATCACGGGTTCTCCTCCGCGGGCGCGTCCTGGAGGCGCGCCGACCAATCGTGAAAAGGCTTCGCGAAATCCGCTGTGCGATTCCCACGCCGAGTCGATAATCACGCGATCGAGTGACGCGCCGTCGCGCAGCCGTTGCTGTGCGGCGGCCAGTCGGCGCGCCCGGAGCCAGGCGTGAAACGTCATCCCGAATTCGCGGCGGCAGTGTCGCCGAACGCGCACCGGATCGAAGCCCGCCGTGGCGAGTGTGGCGTCGCTCACCTTGGCCGTGCCGGCGGCATCGACAAAGCGGACGAGCGTGTCCCACCAACCGGGTTCGGTGGACTGCTGCTCCGGCTTGCAGCGCAGGCAGGGGCGGTATCCCTCGCGAATGGCGTCGTCCAGCGTGGAGAAGAAGATCCGGTTCTCCGGCTTGGCCGGGCGGGAAGGGCAGGTTGGCCGGCAGGCAATCCCGGTGGTCTTGATGGCGACAATGAAGAGTCCGTCCCAGGCGGGATCACGCCGGGCGACGGCGTTGAGCAGCGTGCGACGAGACGGGAGCTGGGTGGCGATTTGCATGGGGTGCAGTCTAGCGGGCGGGGTCATCGTGGTGCCACCGGCGATTGGACGACGAATCGTGCTGGTTCGGGAAAAGGCCAAAGGCCTAAGGCCTAAGGGAGCGCGCTTCGGCCTTAGGCCTTAGGCCTCTGGGCTCTGGGCTCTGGGCTTATCTTACATCATGTCCGACGAACGACGTCTCCAGGTCTACCAGACCGACCAGATCCGGGTCACCTTCGATCCGAACATCTGTCGCCACTCCGGCGTCTGCCTGCGGGTGCTTCCCGCAGTGTTCGACGTGTCGCGGAAGCGGTGGATTCAGCCCGATCTTGCGTCGTCGAACGAGGTGATGGCGGCGGTGGCGAGATGTCCGTCCGGGGCGCTTCAGTCGCAGCTCGTCACGTCGGTGATGCCGAGCACCAAACGTCCGGACGAGCCGACTTAAGGGCGCAGCAGGTTGCGCCCCTGCTACTGCGGCGTGTTCAGGATCAGGTCGCTTGCCACCTGGAATTTCCCGTCGACAAACACCTCTACTTGATACGTACCCTTGGCCCACTTGGCGCCGGAAGCGAAGCGGAGCCCGATGTACGTGAAGCCGGCGGTGTCGGCTGCACCGGCCTTGGCGCCCACCGAGTCGAGCGTGGCGGTCTTGGACCGGATCCGCGCGCTGACGTCGGCGCCAGTCGGGAGATACTGCCCCTTCACGCTGACCAGCACCGAATCTCCGAGCTTGAACTGCTGGGTGACGCCGCCGAAGATCATGTCGTGACGGTCCAGGCTGTGCCCGAGGTTGAGCGAAGCGACGTGCGGCAGCTTGGGCATGTTGGCAATCTGCGCGGCGGGTCCGGAGGCCAGGGCAACGGCAGTGGCGCTGTCAAAGTCGGAGCTGCGAGCGCCTTTGCGTCCGCAGCCCGTAAGGGCGATGAGTGCAATCAGGGAGATCGTAAGCTTCCGCATCGTCGGCATCTGGGTCAAAGTTCGGGGGAGCCCCGGGTGGCGCCCCGGCGAGGAAGCTACAAGGGGGAGGCCGGATGGCAATAAGACTCGCCGTGTTCGACGTGGCCGGCACCACCGTGCAGGACGGGGGCGGCGCGGTGCGACGGGCAATGCGGGACGCCATCGGCGCGGCAGGGCTGGAGCTGCGGGAAGGGGCGATGGAAGGGGTTAGCGGGATGGCCAAACCGCAGGCAATCCGCACGCTGCTTGAGGGACATGGCCGCGAGGAGCTGGTGGGGCGTGCCGACGCGATTCACGCCGATTTCGTGGGGCGGATGCGCCGGTACTATCGCGACGACCCTGGCGTGGCGCCGGTGGCGGGCGCCGTGCAGACGTTCGCGGCCCTGCGCGAAGCCGGGGTGCGAGTGGCGCTCGATACCGGTTTTTCCCGGGTGATCCTCGATGAGATCCTCGGGCGCTTTGCATGGGACGGTGCCAGTTCACCGGTCGACGCGACGATCACCAGCGACGAGGTGACGCGCGGCCGTCCGCATCCCGACATGATCGACGCGCTGCGCAAGCGACTCGGCGGAATCTCCCCGGCCGAGGTCGCCAAGATCGGCGATACGCCAATCGACTTGTATGAAGGAACGATGGCGCGCTGCGGACTCGTGGTTGGAGTGCTGAGTGGTGCGCACGCACTCGATTCGCTGATGCAGCATCCGCATGACGCGCTGATTCCATCGGTGGCGGAGTTGCCGGGGTTGTTGCGGGAGCGGGGGATGATTTAAGCATGGGCCTAAGGCCTAAGGCCTAAGCCGAGAACCTTAGGCCTTGGGCCTTAGGCCTTCGCCTCTCGCCTTCGGCCCGCGGCCTGCGTCCTTCACCGCCTTCCGCAACACGAACTCGATCTGACTATTCAACGACCGCAGCTCATCGCCCGCCCACTTGGCGAGCGCGGCGTGCAGTTCCGGTTCGAGCCGCAGCAGGAACGGCTTCCGCTCGCTCATCGGGCTAGTAGATCGAGCCGGTGTTGACCACAGGCTGCATCGGCTGTTCGGCGCAGAGCGTCACGAGCAGGTTCGATACCATCGCGGCCTTGCGCTCCTCGTCGAGACTCACGATTCCCTTCTCGACGATGCTCTTGAGCGCCATCTCCACCATCGTCACCGCTCCCTCGACGATCAGTCCCCGGGCCGCGATGATGGCGCTCGCCTGCTGGCGCCGCAGCATCGCATTCGCGATTTCCGGGGCATACGCGAGATGCGAAATCCGCGCTTCGAGCACCTTCATCCCGGCCTTCTCCAGCCGCGCCTGCACTTCGGCCGCAAGTTGATCGGAAATCTCGGCGGCGTTGTGACTCAGCGAACGCTCGCCTTCCACGTGCGCATCGTACGGGTAGCTGGTGGCAAGGGTCCGCACCGCTGACTCGCTCTGCACGCGCACGTAGTCCTCGTAGTTGTCGACCTCGAACATCGCTTCGGCCGAATCGAAGACCTGCCACACGACGATCGCACCGATCTCGATCGGATTGGAGCCCTTGTCGTTCACCTTGAGCTTGGCCGTCTCGAAATTCCGGATCCGAAGCGAAATGCTGCGCTTGATCAGGAACGGGTTGGCCCACCAGAGGCCGGGCTGGCGCACCGTGCCGACGTACCGGCCGAAGAGGGTGAGGACCTTGGCCTGGTTGGGCTGCACGGCAAAGAAGCCGGGCAACGAAACGAATGCGCAAAGGAGGATTAATCCCGCGGCCGCCAGCATCGGGGCATTCTGCTCGACGACGTTCCGCGAGAAGAGAAAGACTCCGCCGGCCGCCGCCACCAGCAGTATCAGGAGTGCCGCGATCCCGTTCATTGCCTTGCGTTCGATTTCGTTCGCCATGATTCGATCCGGTTGAATGACATCGAAATGATATCATATTGGTATTGCCGGCGCAAGGCGGTGGCGGACTTGGGACTTGGGGCGTGGGACTTGGGCTGCGGCTGCCCGCTTAGCTTCCCGGCGTGAGATTCTCGCCGTTTTCCTTGCTCCTGCTCACCGCCTGCCTGGCCGACCCGACCGGCCAGGCCGCGTTGACGCCTTCCACGATTACCTCCCTGTCCATCGTTCGGTCTGGGCGGACCAACGTCTCGCTGCTTGGCGGCTGGGCGGTGGCGCCGGACCGGGCGTGGGCAACCGGCCAGGCCGGCGTGATCCTTGGTTGGAACGGAACGGACTGGAGCATCGAGAGTACTCCAAACCAGGAAACACTCACCGCGGTCTGGGCGGCGGATGCTGCCACGGCGTGGGCGGTCGGATCGGGTGGGGTGATCCTGCACCGGACAGCGAGTGGCACCTGGGTCGCTGACTCGAGCGGAACAACCACTACGCTGCTGCATATTTGGGGAATCGATCGCGATCGGGTCTGGGCTGTGGGAAGCAGCGGCACATTGTTGCGACACACTGCGGCTGGCTGGCGCAGCATTGCGCTGCCGATTCCCGCCGAGGTGTGGGGGATCTGGGGGACGTCGGAGGATGCGCTCGTCGCCGTGGGGCAGAATGGCGTGCTGCTCGAGTGCTGCGATGGCGGCCTCTGGCGCAACGTCGCCTCACCCACCAATAACGGACTCTTCGGTGTCGCCGGCGACGGTGCCGGGCGCATCGTGGCCGTTGGCGTGAACGGCACGATCGTGTTGCGAGAGAATGGCAGTTGGCGTGTCGTGAGCGCGCCAACGTCGGTCAATCTCTTCACGGTCTGGAGCGACGCTCCCGGACACTTCTTCGCGGCGGGTGATGGCGGCAGGATCCTGAGTGGGGATGGCGCAACCTGGAGCCTCGTCCCGGTGGTTGGCGCGCGTGAAAACCTGCGGACGATCATGGGTGCAGGCGGTCGTCATTTCGCGGTGGGCTGGTACGGCACAATCCTGGACGATGCGAGCGGACACTGGAGTCCAACCCTCGATGGCGGCGTGCTGTACGATGTGCATTCACCATCGGACGGGCCGGCGATCGCCGTCGGCTCGGGCGGTCTTGCGTATCAGCGATTGAACGGAACCTGGCAGAGCCTCGTCATGCCCACCACCGCTTCACTCTACGGCATCACGGGGATCTCTTCGCGCGCCCGCCTCGCTGTGGGCGACAGCGGCACGATCCTGCGCTTCGACGGCTCGACCTGGCACCGTGAAGCATCGCCGTACGACGGCCTGTTGCGGGCCGTGTGGTGGTCGCCGGACAATCGTGCGATGATCGTGGGGAACGCCGGTACGGCGCTGGCCTGGGATGGCGCCGCCTGGCGCGCGACCACCACGCACTCTGGCGCCTTCCTTCGTCACGTGTGGGGATCGGAGTGGGCAGACGTCTGGGCGGTGGGCGACAGCGGCACCGTGCTGCGCTTCGACGGGAGCGAATGGCATCGACTCGCCTCGCCAACCAATCGCCTGCTGCGCGGTGTGTGGGGACGCTCACCGCGCGACGTCTGGGTGGTCGGCGACTCCGGGACCGCACTGCACTGGGACGGTCGCGACTGGGCCACGCTCACCCCGCCAACCTACGATCCGCTGCGAGCGGTGCATGGCATCGGCAGCGACATCTACATGGTGAGTGCCAACGGCAATGCCTACAAGTGGGACGGCATGACGTGGACGACACTCGCCAGCGGACTTCCGGTCCTGCTCGTGGGAATGGATGAACTAGATGGAAAGTTCATTGCGGTCGGAGACCTGGCGTCGATTCTAGAGGGGCATTAGCCGACAGGGTTAATAGCAACTACGACACAGCGGGAACGACAACTACAAAACAGCGGAACAACAAAGGCGAAACACGGCGGGAAGGATGAAACAGCGGAAAAAAGCGGACCAGCAGTTCCGCAGTTTTCCGTTGTTTCATTTTTCCCGCTGTGTTTCGTTGTTGCTGTTCCGCCGTGTTGCCCTTGTTGTTCCCGCAGTGTCGCAGTTGTAGTTCCCCTGCTGTCTTGTTCCCGCTTCTTCGTCGTTGCTTTTCCCCCTACTTCTTCGCCTTCCACTCGCCGCTCAATCGACCATCAATCAGCTTCCTTCTCGGTGACACAACGTTGGCAATCAGGATGCCGGCCACGAGCGAGACTGCGATCAGTACCATGCGAAATGCGCTTTCCACGCCGACCATCACGTTCTTGTCGAGTAGTGAAGCGAGCGAGCGCAGTCCGACGCTGCCGGGCACGAGCAGCAGCAGTCCCGGGACGAGCGTGATCTGGGATGGACGATTGGTGAGTCGCGCGTACCAATTGCTCCCGACGCCGGTGAGGAGTCCGCCCACGAACGCTCCGAGTTCGGGGCCGAGGGCATTGGAACCGGCATAGGCACCGCCGAATGCCACGATGCCGGCGACGATGACCCACGGTACGTCGCGCGGTTCGGCCTTGAGCAGGACGGCAAAGCCGAGTGGCGAAATCAGCAGCACGATCGCGAGAGTCCATTCCGGGAGCGGCATGATGGTGGACGAATGCGGCGTCCCCATCGCGATCGCTGCCGTCTTGGCGCCCACTGCGATGCCGAATGCGATGCCCAGCAAAAGGACCAGTGCACCCATCAGGCGTGCGGTGCCCGAGGCGAGGTGCCGCGACGAGAGCTCGCGCATCGCGGTCGTGAGAGTGAGCCCGGGGATCAGCACGATCACCCCGGACAGCGTCACCAGGAAGACGGAGACTGGAAAGCCCGCGTGCGCGACGGCGGTTGCCAGCACTGAGGCGGTGAACGCCGCGATCAACTCGAAGACCCGGTTCAGCGCATTCGTACGCTGCGAGAAGAGGGCGAGCGCGCCGATCACCAGGCCAATCGCGGCGGAGGCGACCACCTCGTGCCACCCTCCGCCGAGAAAGCGCGCGGCGCCACCGGAGACCACGCCGAAGGCGAGCGTGCGCAGCGCCGGGCTGTAGCGCGGCGGCGCTGCCTCGATGGCGTCGATGCGAATCGATCCCTCTTCGGGGGTGATCAGCCGGTTGAGGACATCGCGAGTCACCTCGTCCACTCCGGCCAGCTTGCCGAGGTCGGACTCGGCCGGGTCGACCCGGATCATGAACGTGCGCTGATCGTCCTGCGGCCCGAACGACGCCATGATCGACGTTGGTGTCGAGAAGAACTGCGCCTCGAGCGCAAGCTGGTCGCTCGCCCGTTCCAGCGCCTCTTCGAGCCGATCGGCGGCATAGCCGGAGGTGTGGAGGGCGCGCCCCAACCGGAGAATGAAGGTGATGCGCGGATCGTGGTGTATTTTTTCGGGAGCGGGCAGCATCTTGGATGATAACGTGGAGGCCCAAGGTCCAAGGCCCAAGGCCTAAGGCCAAAGGGTCCCACTTAGGCCTTAGGCCTTAGGCCCCAGGCCCAAAGACCATACTGGAGTTCCGATGAAACGATCCATCTTGCTCCTTGCCGTATTCACCACCGCCTGTGCCACCAATCCTGTAACCGGCAAGACCCAGTTGATGCTGGTGTCGGAGTCGCAGGAGATCTCGATGGGGAAGGCAATGCTGGCGCAGACCCAGGAGGAGACCGGCTTCTATCCCGACACGGCACTGCAGAATTACGTCTCGACGATCGGCATGCGCATGGCGCGTGCCTCGGAGCGGCCAGGCCTGCCGTGGGAATTTCACGTGATCGACGACCCGGCCGTGAACGCCTTCGCCGCGCCCGGCGGCTACGTCTTCGTGACCCGCGGCATCCTGGCCTACCTCAACAGCGAGGCGGAGCTCGCCGCCGTGGTGGGTCACGAGACGGGCCACGTCACGGCGCGCCATTCGGCCGCGATGGTATCGCAACAGCAGCTCGGGCAGCTTGGCCTGATCGGCGTGTCGCTCTGGAAGCCGAAGCTCGGCGAGGCGCTGGGCACTGGTGCATCCCTCTACTTCCTCAATTTCTCGCGCAACGATGAGCGCCAGGCGGATGGACTCGGTCACCGCTATGCGTTGCACTCAAGGTACGACATGCGCGAGATGCCGAAGACGTTCGTGACGCTGCAGCGTGTGAGCAATACCGGGAGCTCGCGGATGCCGGGCTTTCTGTCGACCCATCCCGATCCGGGTGATCGCGTGGCCTACACCAGGGCGTGGGCCGACACGATCTCGAGCTTTACAGGGCTCGCCGTCGATCGCGATCGCTACCTCGCACGAATCAACGGCATTCTCTTCGGCGAGGATCCGGAGCAGGGATACTTCGATGGGCAACGCTACTTGCACCCGGTGCTGAAGCTCCGTTTCGACATGCCGACTGGCTGGCAGGGCGTCAATCAGCGGTCGCAGGTGGTCATGGCCGAGCCGAACGGCGCCGCTCAGGTGATCATGGCTGCGGCCAAGGGGAACAGCGCCGACGACGCGGCTCGCGTCTTTCTCGCCAAGCAGGGCATCCAGAGCCTGAATGCACAACGCATTGTGCTGAATGGCGAAGCCGCCATGGATGTGCAGTTCACCGGTACCTCATCCGATGGCCAGGCGTTGCGCGGGGAAGCACTGTTCGTGCAGCACGGCGGCGGGGTATTCCAGCTTGTCGGTGTTGCCGGCGCGACGGCCTGGGCGCAGTTCGCGCCAGCGATCTCGCAGTCGCTGCATTCGTTCGGGCCCACGGCGAACGGCCAGCCATTCCACCAGCGCAAGTACCTGCGCGTCGTGACGATTCCGCGCACCACGACGGTTGCCGAGCTGGCCGCACAGAGCGGCGGCGCGATCTCCGTTCAGGACCTGGCGATCATCAACGGCGTTGCCGAAACCGCGACCGTTGCCGCGGGGACGAAGTTCAAGACGGTGGGCTACCGCTAGCGCGGGCCTCCGCAGCACGGGCGTGGCCGGCGAGTCCTTCGATGCGGGCGAGGGCGGTCACATCGCGAATCACCGCATCGGGATCGTCGATCTCCAGCCAGGTTCGCACTCTCAGGAAATCGAGCACCGAAAGCCCACCGGTGTAGCGCGCACTGCGGCCGGTGGGGAGAACATGGTTCGGACCCACGCCATAGTCCCCGAACACTTCCGCGCTTCGTTCACCCAGGAAGAGCGCACCAGCATTTCGGATTCGCGCGGCGAGCGCCGACGGATCCTGCACCACGAGCTGCAGGTGCTCCGGTGCCAGGGCATCGCACGCGGTGACGAGCTGGTCGAGGTTTTCGCAGAAGATCGCCGCACCATTTTTCAGTGCTTCCCGTGCGGTTGCGGCTGTTGGTAGCCACTCCAGCTGCCGTGCCAGCTCGCGCTCCACGCGATCGGCCAGCGACGGATCGGTGGTGACCAACGTTGGTATCGCATCGGCGTCGTGCTCGGCCTGTGCGAGGAGGTCACTCGCGATGATCGACGGATCCGCCGAGGCATCCGCAGCAACCACCAGCTCCGACGGTCCGGCGAGCATGTCGATGGCGACATCACCGGCAACGTACTTCTTGGCAGCAGTGACCCAGCGATTTCCCGGTCCGACGATGATGTCGCACGGCGGCACCGGAGCAACGCCATAGGCCAGCGCTGCAATGCCTTGCGCCCCGCCAATACCGATCACGCCATCTGCACCGGCGATTGCCGCTGCCGCCAGCATCAACCCATCCGGCCGCGGCGTGGCCACCCAGACCTCCGGCACGCCGGCTGCTTTCGCCGTGACCACTGTCATCAGCAGCGAGGAAACGAGCGGGAAGCGTCCGGCCGGCGCATAGCAACCAGCGCGCTGCATCGGGAGCACCGAATGCCCGGCGCGCCCGCCAGCCACCGCCACGGAGATATCGGTGAGGCTCTCGCGCTGCGCCGTGGCAAAGCGCTCAATCCTTGCCGCGGTCCGGATGAGCAGGCTCCGGGTTGGCTCGTCGAGGGCCTCGCCAGCGACGGCGAGTGCTGCGCGGTCATGATACCACGGTGAGCCAGGAGCCCAGTCGCCGAGTCGTGCGGCATGTTCGAGCAGGGCCGATTCACCGCGACGACGAACGTCATTCACGATCGTTGCGGCGGCGGACACTGTCGCATCGTCGAATCCGGGGGCGACAACAGACTTCAGTTCGTTCGCCTTGATGCGGCGCAACAGTGGCGCGTTCATCGGATTCCTCCCTCAACAGGTGCGAGCCACGACTTGGCCACCCCGGGCCGACGTGTGACGCGAAGTGCGCGGCGGCCGAGTTCGCGCTCGACATCGGCAATGCCGCCCCCGGATTGCAGCAGCTTCACCAGCGCGAAGTACCAGAGGTCGGCGGCTTCACGGATGATCTCATCCTTCGAAGTGGCGCGGCCGAGTTCCACGGCTTCTTCCGTCAATTTTGCCTCGAGCAGTTGCGGATCGGCCAGCAGGCGATTGGTGTATGACTCGCCGGCTGGTGTGTCGATGCGTTGCCGGATCGTGCGCGCAAGCGCATCGATCGGCGAGCCATCATCCCAGCAGGTGGCGCGATTGCGATGACAGAAGCCGGCACCATGTTGCCGCACCGTGAAGCGAATCGCGTCGCGGTCGCAATCGAGCGAGACGCGCAGCAACTCCTGCGTGGCACCGGACGTTTCGCCCTTGGCCCAGATCCCGCGCTTTCGCGACTGATAGATGCCGCGACGGTTGGCAATCGCCTGATCCAGCGATTCGCGGCTCGACCACGCCAGCCCGAGGGCGAGACCGCGTTCATCGGTGACGACGGTGGGGAAGAGGCCGTCAGCGCGATCGCTGGTGAGTGGTGCGGCAATCGCATCTGACAGCGAGAGCTTGTCGGTATAGAGAGCCATTCCGACCTGTGCATCGGCACCCATTCGATCGAGGTCGGCGACTTCCTCCGCTGTTGTAACGCCGCCGGCGATCGTCACGCGCGAGGTTCCGGCAGCCGCCACGATCCGGCGCGCAAACTCGAGATCGGTGCCGCCGAGCCTCCCTTCGCGCTCGACGAAAGTCACCATGAACTCACCGGCGAACTCGCGCAGTTCGGCGATGCGCTCCAGCACGCCGCGACCGGTTCGCGTCTCCCAGCCGTTGACCACCACTTCGCCATCGATCGCATCGAGTGCGACCACCAGGCGCTCGCGCGGCAGCTCCCTGAGCAACGCCGGATTGGCGGCGGTGCCGATCACGATCCGTTCTGCGCCGGCATCGAGCCAGAATCGCGCGCGCTCGAGGTCGCGGATCCCGCCGCCGACGCGACAGGGTGCGCTCGCGCAGAGGCGGCTGATGAGTTCACGGTTGTCGCCAACGCCGCACGCCGAATAGAGGTCGATGATGGCCACCTCTCCGGCAATGGAAAAGCGCGTGAGCCACGGGAATGGATCGCCGGCATCGAGCGCCTGTTCGCGGCCGCCGATCAGTTGCACGGTCCGACCCGCGATGATGTCGATCGAGGGAATGATCACAGTCGCACCTCCACCCCCGCCGCGCGGAGGAGTGCCTTGGTTTCGGTAATGGTTGTGTCGCCGTCGTGGAACATCGACGCGGCGAGTACTGCATCGGCACCGGCGGCGATCGCGGCAATCATGTCCTGCGCAGTCCGCGCGCCACCCGAGGCCACCAGTGGAACGCCAACCACGTTCGCCACCTGTTGGAGCAACGGCAGCTGGTA
>Ga0163162_10004090_pt1 | contig 14002 bp, 10 predicted proteins | sample S55metaG_FD_115310 | JGI IMG/M metagenome (GOLD analysis project Ga0163162, IMG submission 115310) | Switchgrass rhizosphere microbial communities from Kellogg Biological Station, Michigan, USA - S5-5 metaG | ecosystem: Host-associated > Plants > Roots > Rhizosphere > Soil | place: USA...
CAACGGTTATGGCGAACGATGTGGTAATGCGAACCTTTGTTCTGTGATTCCTAATTTGGAACTGAAGCTTAGTCGAGGAGCGATTGGACCAGAGCGCCTCAAACGGTTACGCGAAACTGCTAACCTTGTCAGTGAGATGGCCAATCTAGCGTTGCAATCAAGTGCCGCATACGTGGGAGACAGCGCCTTTGCTCACAAGGGCGGCGTTCACGTCTCGGCGGTGGCACGAAATCCGGTGACGTACGAGCACGTCCAACCGGAATTGGTCGGCAACCGGCGCAGAGTGTTGGTCTCGGATTTGTCAGGACGAGGAAACCTGATAGCGAAAGCGCAGGAACTTGGAATCAATCTCGATGGCGAACAAGATGTGTTGGAAGAGCTAAAACGTCTCGAGCACGATGGTTTCGAGTTCGAGGCGGCCGAAGCGAGCTTTGAATTGCTCGTTAGAAGGCTGCGTAGTTCTCCGGAACAGTATTTTGAGCTGATTGGTTTTCGAGTGATAGATGAGCATCAAGGGAATAAGATGCCGTTGAGCGAGGCGAGCGTGAAGATCCGAGTTGGGGATCATGAAGAACACTCTGTTGCGAGCGGCAATGGTCCAGTGAATGCTTTGGATCGCGCTTTACGAAAAGCGCTGACAGAATTCTATCCGTCGCTGAGGGAAGTTCATTTGGTTGACTATAAAGTCCGCGTGTTGAGAAGTTCACTCTCCGGCTCGGCGAGTTTGGTTCGCGTGCTGATTACATCAGGTGATGGCAATAAGAAGTGGGGGACAGTAGGTGTGTCGGCAAATATTGTAGAGGCGAGTTGGCGCGCACTCGTTGATTCAGTTGAGTACAAACTGATGAAGGATGGGGCTCTAAGCTGTTGCGACTCTGCGGTGAGGTAAATCTTCAACGCAGAGTCGTGGAGACGCAAAGAACTTAGCTATTAAGCGCGACTACTAGTGACAGCTCGCGCGGGGAGTTTCCAGTCGGGCCGGACGTAATGACACGTGTAGCCGTTCGGGTAACGTTCAAGGTAGTCCTGATGCTCAGGTTCTGCTTCCCAGAAGTCACCCGCGGGAGTTACTTCAGTCACAACCTTTCCCGGCCAGAGACCTGCGGCATTCACATCCTCAATCGTCTCCTCAGCAATTCGCTTCTGCTCGTCATTGGTATAAAAAATCGCCGAGCGATAACTAGTCCCGCGATCGTTGCCCTGGCGATTCACCGTTGTTGGATCGTGGATTTGGAAGAAGAATTCCAACAGATCTCGAAAACTGATTTTTTGTGGATCAAAGATGATTTCGATCGCTTCCGCATGGGTACCATGATTGCGATAAGTTGCGTTCGGGACATCTCCTCCGGAATAGCCAACGCGTGTAGAAATGACTCCGTCTTTGCGGCGAATCAAGTCCTGCATACCCCAGAAACAGCCACCCGCAAGCACTGCACGTTCAGTTGTAGAATTCATATCTAGATTTCCTCTCATCGAGAGTATAGCTTACTTGACAAGCCGGGTTGAACCAGGCCGACGGTAACAAATCCAACGCCGAAGGTGTTCGTAAGTTCGAGCGAGCCCAGGACCGGGCCCCCGTGCGGGCAGCCCGCATGGGGTGGTAGCGTTGAGCTTTGGCAACGCTGGGACAAGATGTTCCGGTATCCGATCAACCTGAAGGGGTTCGCTAAGCATTAGCCAACACCTTCGGTGTAAAAGATCTGCGCTTGCCGGAGTTGGCAAATAATCTTGGCTAAAAAACAAGAAGTTGTCGGCTGTTACACAGTGAGAGATCGGTTAATAAACTCAAATTTATGGCGAGTTAAAAAGAATCTATTAGTCACCTCTAGTGCGACGGCGCTAGAGTTCTATTGAGAGCTGTGCAATTGCCAGAAATTCTCATCCTCATCCTTGTCCCGAGAGTCTCAAACAATACCGTTGGATGGAGCTAAAGATGTCTTTCGATCAAAGTAAGTGGGTTTGGCGCAACGGCGAAATAATTCCCTGGAGCGAGGCGACAACACATGTGTCGGCGCACGCGCTCCATTACGGGAGCGCCGTGTTTGAAGGAATGAGGTGCTACGAGACTGCGGATGGACCAGCCGTCTTCCGCATGAACGAACATCTTGAACGGCTCAATCGCTCGGCTGCCATTCACGGTATGGAAATCCCGTTCGAGTCGCAGGAACTCTCAGACAGCATTTGTGAGTTGATCGACCTGCACAATTTCCAAAGTTGTTACATCCGACCAATCTGCTACTACGGCAGTGGTTCGCTGAGTTTGCATCCGGCAAAGTGTCCGCTGGAAGTTAACATCCTGGTTTGGCCCTGGGCGCCGTATCTTGGAGCGGAAGGTTTGCAGAATGGAGTGCGCATCACGGTTTCGCCATGGAAAAAATTCCATTCCGAGATGATGCCAACTACTGCCAAAGCGTCAGGCCAATACATCAACTCAATACTGGCCGTTCGCGAAGCAGTGAGTCGAGGCTATGACGAAGCGTTATTGCTCAACATGGACGGGAGTGTTGCGGAAGGATCTGGCGAAAATCTCTTTGTAGTTAGAAAGGGAGAGTTATTCACAAACGACGAACGCCATTCAATCCTGCTCGGTGTAACGCGTGACGCGGTAATTCGCTTAGCTGAAGACCTTGGATTTCGAATCAGTGTTGGTCCAATTTCTGTCGAGATGTTGGAATCTGCGGATGAAGCGTTCTTTACAGGAACCGCAGCGGAAGTCACGCCCATAAGAGAAGTGGATGGCGCCCTGATCAAGGATGGCAAGCGTGGACCAGTTACGGAGTTAATTCAAAAAGTTTTCTTTGAGGCCACGGCCGGCCGTGACGACCGCTATCGGAATTGGTTGACCTATGTCAGCCGAAAGCTAGTCGGCGTTGATTGAGATTACGAGGTGATTGTTCCTCTCTGCGCTTCAACGTCTTTGCGTTGAAGTGTCTTGCAGCCAAATGACCTTTTTGCGCGTCTAAGACTCTGGTAAATTGGGCACAAGCCTAACCAGAGAGGTCTTGAATGAAGGTTTTTGCGCTTGCCGTTCTGCTAATCCTTACACTTTTCCTGCGTCTAGCTTTTGGATTACAAGGTCCGACCCCGCCCGGTCAGCCGGAGACCGGACCTGGCGGTAAACTCGCAACAAATAAGTCAGTCATCAAAAATCGGTACGGCACCGGCGGGAGCGAGTATTGGATTTACGAACCCGATTCGCCAAAGCCTGCGAGTGCTCCGGTCATCGTGTTTCTTCATGGCTGGGGTGGCATGAACCCTTTCTACTACGGTTCGTGGATCGATCATCTCGTAAAGCGCGGCAACATCGTCATATATCCACGGTATCAAGGTGGTCTACTAACACCGCGCGAAGAGTTCATTCCAAATTCGCTCGCAGCTATCAAAGACGCGTTGACAGAATTGCAGACTAAGCCAGGTCACGTTCGTCCCGATCTAACCAGAGTTGCGTCTGTTGGTCATTCGCTTGGCGGAATACTGGCTGCCAGCGTAGCGGCGCTTGCCGGCGAGTCAGGATTGCCGAAATTTAAAGCAGTGATGTCGGTCGAACCGGGAATCACTAAACGGCCGGTCAGTATTCCTTTAGCTGATTTGAGCAAAATTCCTGGAGACACATTATTGCTGGCAGTCGCTGGAGATCGCGACACTCTCGTTGAAGATGAAGACGCCAAGCGCATTTACTACGAGTCCACTCGCGTTCCAGCAATCAACAAAGACTTCATCAAACTGGTAACGGACGATCACGGTTCGCCACCCTTGATCGCCAGCCATCGAGCGCCCACTGGATTGGACCGTAACTACGACAACGGCGAAGCGGAGCGGACGGAACAGATAGGGTTGGCTAATCGAAGACCCGGCGTAACGGCAGATTCACCTCAGATGCCGACGACTAATGCTCTAGACTTTGGCCTGTGGAAACTATTCGACGGACTTACTGATGCAGCGTTCTACGGTAAGAACCGCGAATATGCACTTGGAAATACTCAGCAGCAACGGTTTATGGGGAAGTGGAGTGACGGCGTGCCAGTGAAAGAGCTCGTCGTAACGAATAAACCTTAACGGGTGGTGCGTCTGTAGCAGTTCCTCAACGGCCCCTGCAAACAATTTGGACATCACGTAGTAACGACGACCCGTACCATCATTTTTAAGCAAAGGATGGTTGCTGCTCAGTTGAGCCAGAGCTTCTCGGAAGAACTGCGCATCAAGATTAAAAAGGTAATTCTTGGCTTCAGCCACCGAACGACAGTTCGTGATATCGACTTCCTTAGCTAATACCATACGTGGTCCAGTACATTATCCATGACGTCTGAGATTCGGAGAGAATTGTCTTCGGATATGTTGGTTTTACTCGTTCTTAAGCGTGCGAGAGGGTGAGGCTCCTTGCACGTGAGGGGCTAGTTAGCGCGGGAGTGGTTTCGAACAGGTGGGGTAGGGGACACAGTCGTTAATTTCTGAGGAGAAAGCTTAAAAATCCATTTGATTAAAGAATCGGTTACTCCTTGAAACTTCCTCTTGTCGAAAACGATCCGCAAAACCCTGTTCTATCCGATAACGAACTGATCAGCGGCAAGAAGTATCATCGGAAGACTTAAAAGCCTCAGGGGAGGGATTATGAAGCGAGAAGATCTTGACGATTTACTAAAACAGTTGGCAGCGACTCCGAGCCGTATCAGACAGTTGATTGGCACTTCCTCTGAAAATTTGCGCTACAAGCCAGCGGATGGTCGGTTTTCAATTCTCGAAAATGTTTGCCATCTGCGGGATATAGAAATCGAAGGTTATAGCGACCGCATTAAACGCATCCTTGAGGAAGATTCACCAGAATTGTCTGACATTGACGGCGGCCGCCTTGCCATGGAAAGGGATTACAATAATCAGGACCTGATGCCGGCGTTGGATACTTTTATTGAAGCTCGAAGCGGAAATGTGGCGAGGCTCAGAAATATCGACCCGAAAGAATTAGAGAAAGTTGGAAAGCTTGAAGGGGTCGGGCAGGTCACGCTCGAACGGTTATTGGAAATGATGATCGAGCACGATGAAGGTCATTTGGCTGAATTGCAGATCTTGCAGCGCAGTCTTACTTGAATCTTATGATGGTAGCGCCCACGCCCCCGGCTTCGGGTGGGGCGTCTGTCCAGTCTGCAACGAACGGAGTTTTGGCCAAAAGGGAGCGGACCATCTCTTTCTGCACGCCTATTCCTTTTCCGTGGATGATTCGGACCACTGGAAAACCTTTTTCATGCGCCACGATCAAGTATTCCTGCACGATTCTTTTTACATCCCGAGGGTGGATAGTATGAAGGTCGAATACGTCTGTGATCTCAATTTCAATTGGATCAGGAAAGGGATTTTCCGGGTCCCAGTCTGAATCCGCCGGGAAATCGGCGTCGTCTCGCATGTACGTGGTTTAGTCCTTTAAGAGGTAAACGTTACTCGTTCTGAACTGTCTCTGAGCTGCCTGTGAGATCTCGGTGTCTCCGTGGTGATGGTTTCTTGGGCCTTTATTCACCACAAGAGGCACAGAGCACACAAAGGTTGCCCAGAGTAAGCCAAGTTAGGACACTACCGACAATCACTTCCGTTACGATTCGAGGTGGCGCCCACGTGTCATAGTCAATCAGTTCGTCAATGTCGTTGAAATGAGAAATGAAAAATGGCAAATGACCAATGACAAATATCACGGGCTTGACTCGCCTTTTTTGCACTTGTACACTCCCGCTCTTTCAAATCCAAGCAATTTTATCCAACCAGCAGGAACCCTGTAGCATTCGGTTGCTCACTGAAAGGAAATAGATAGAGATGGGTGTGCGAAAAAAAATAACAGTAGTCGGGGCCGGAAACGTTGGCGCGACAGCTGCTCACTGGCTTGCCTCGAAAGAACTTGGCGACGTTGTTTTAGTTGACATCGTTGAAGGCGTTCCCCAGGGTAAGGCCCTGGATCTGGCGCAGGCAGCCCCGATCGAGGGCTTTGATGTCCGCTTGGTAGGCGCGAATACTTATGACGATTCCAGCAATTCTGACGTCGTCATCATCACTGCCGGCTTACCCCGGAAACCTGGTATGAGCCGCGACGATCTGTTGAAAACAAACGCCGACATAGTCTCAAAAGTTGTCGATGAGATCGTTAAGCGGTCGCCCAATAGCATTCTGATTATTGTTTCAAATCCGCTTGATGCGATGTGCCAGGTGGCGCTGAAGCGTTCAGGTTTTCCGAAACATCGCGTCATTGGAATGGCGGGTGTTTTGGATTCAGCACGAATGAGATGTTTTCTCGCCGAGGCGCTGGATGTTTCAGTCGAAAATGTCACTGCATTTGTACTGGGAGGCCACGGCGACACAATGGTGCCGCTGCCGCGCTTTTCCACTTGTGCTGGAATACCGATCACAGAGCTGCTCCCCAAAGATCAGATTGATGCGATCGTCAAACGTACAGCTGGTGGCGGCGCAGAGATTGTTAGTTTGTTAAAGACCGGCTCGGCATACTATGCACCTTCTGCAGCGGCAGTCGAGATGACTGAAGCAATTCTAAAGGACAAGAAAAAGATTTTGCCCTGTGCTGCATATCTCGAAGGCGAGTATGGAATTAATGGATTGTATGTCGGCGTCCCGTGCAAGTTGGGTGCAAAGGGTCTCGAACAGATTATTGAGATCAATCTCACTGCTGAAGAGCGCATTGCTTTACAGAAGAGCGCCTCCGCAGTCCAGGAACTTGTCGACGTACTGGGAGTTTAGCTTGTCTGAGAGGTTAGAAGGGGCGGCGTGATTGGAGATTGCGCTGCCCCCTTTTATTTTCCATATATCATTTTCCATTTTCCATTTTTCATTTTCCAATTCTCAATTCTCAATTCTCAATTCTCAATTTTTCAACTCTGTCGATTCCTGGGCGATAAATGTGTTTTCTAGTCGCACGAACAAAATGAAAATATATATATGGAAAATGATCCCTTTCGAATGCAAAAAGGGGGCGACGATCCAACAGGATCGCCGCCCTCTTTGTTATAAGTTGGACCAACCTAAATAGATGGTCCGCCTTTGCCCATGCTCTTCGGTACCTTAACCGTCGTTGTACGTACGACCGTGTTTCCTGCGGGATCTTTGCAGGTTACAGTAATCGTATAAATACGTCCGGTACCACCACCAGCACGTTCGGCCCTCAAGCGAACATGATGGGCGTCGACCACTTCCCAATCTGGCGAAGTATCTCCGTCACCAAGTCCCAGGATGGGCTCATTGCTGACTACCGTTAAGACACAGTCGACCGAGCAGTTATCGGTTGCTGTGTAGTTGACTGTCACCAACTCCATTTGGTGGTTGGCTGGCCACAGTATTGGTTTATCAACTGAAGCATCACCCACAACCGGGAATTCTGTGTCATTGACCGTTACCGTAAATGAACAAGAATCGGTTGTGCCATCAAGTCGATTACCGGTGATGGTGACTGTAGTTGTACCAACTGGGAAGAGCGTTCCTGACTCCTGACTGGCAGTCACAGTTCCGCAGTTTCCAGTGTAGGTCGGCATTGGGTAGTTCACGATGGCGCCGCATTCACCAGCATCATTTGAAACCGTGATGTTGGCAGGGCAGGTGAGCACGCAAGCGCCGGAGCAACACAGTCGTGTTGCAGCGAAGATTTTGACTGAGTCAACTCTCATTCCACCGCCGGTCGGGTTGGTGCCCGTATCGAAGGCTATGCGCCAACGTAGTTGAGCGTTCTGCCCGTAAGCTGTGGCAGGTAGCACAACTGTCGTAGTGATGAAACCACCGGAGGTGCCGGTCCATGCAGCGCGGCCAGTTAGTATACTGTCCGTATTAGCAATGGTTCCGTTGTAGCCGCCTTCAATAAAGCTTCCACCGGCAGCAATAATGTCCTGGAACGCACCACCGTTGATGCTGATTTCCAGAATGCCACCGTCGAAGGTCGGTTCGGTGTTGAAGTTATTTCTGAATGAAAGTCTGACTCCTGGATTTGTTCCTTCCGCAGGTGCACCAGGAATCGCAATCACCGGTGACGTCAGGTTGCTTTCTCCTGGTGTTGTCGAACCGGCGCCAAACGCCGAGTTCGGTGGGGTTGAATTGGTTGCGTTCGTTACCCAAACTGGTGGATTTGCCCCTGTGCCAGATCTGGTAGTGGTCCATCCGGTAGGAAGCGCTGGAGCGGTCACACCATCAAACTCCTCAGTAAAGACGGGAGCGGACGCCTGCAGTACCCCAAGACTAAACGGAACGGAGAAGTTACCCAAATCCGTTGCGCCATCCTGGAGATGGAATGTCAGCGTGATGGTATCTCCACAACTCGCGTCATTCGAGAAGTGGAAATTGCGAGTCGCCACAGTCCCCGAATCCACTGCACCATAAACTTCGGGTCCAGTCGGGAAGGTAACGCCGCCGGTTGGTAACAAGGTGACGACCAGATTTTGCGTTGGTCCTGGTCCAATGTTGGAGACACCGAAACTGACTGTTACGTCTTCACCTGGATCGACCGCTCCGTTAGCTGGAGCGCAGCCCTCGGCTACGATGGTTGCACCAGCGTTTCGGACTACGGGCAACTGGCGGCCGGCCACGCCGATTTCCCAGATACCGCGTCCGTGTGTTGCAACTCTCACAAGACGCTGAATGTTGGAAATCTTCACGTCGAAAACTGCGACGCGAGGCAGTCCGGTGCCATACGGAGCCCAATTGGCGCCAGCGTCAGTTGATTGATAGACGCCAATGTCGGTGCCGGCGAACAGCACATTAGAGTTTTGTGGGTCAATGGCGATCGAACTTACTGGTACTTGTGGAATTCCGTTACTTGATGGAACCCAGGTAGGTGTCGCCGAGTTCAAGTCAGTTGTCTTAAAGATCTGTTGGCCCAACGGTGGTGAAAAACTGGTGAAGCTGACGTACGCTGTGAATTTGTTGTTGGGATCGATGACCGCTCGCCCAATTGAATTCCGCGTTGGATCAGCGGGATTAGGAACAGGAAAATTTGCTCCCGTTACATCTGTAAGAGTTGCCGAGCCCGTGGTAGTGGCAAATACTTTTCCATCACGCATGCCGACGATTCTTACGTTGTCGTCTTGTGGCGAAATACCGATGGTTGTCACTACGACCCCGGCAGCACCGAGTGGTCCCTGACTAACAAGAGCCATCGTGTCGCCGCGGTTGGTTGAACGATAGAGACGGTCGGTTCCGAAGTAGAGTGTATTCGGACTACCTGGTCCCTGGGCCATCGGAGCGTAAAAGAGTACTGCGTTACCGCAACCAATTCCGTTATTGGACGTGGTTCCCGAGCAGCCCCTGAACGTCCAGCCGGACAATTGGCCATCAGCGTTCGCCGCCGTTGTAGTAGCGCGCTCAAAACCAATCTGACTGTTCGTTTGATTGAAGAACGTGTGGTACATCAGCACGTTCGTCGTGTCCTGAGCGTTGTCGTCGATGACGGCGTAACCGCCATCACCGTCTCGACAGTGGCTCCAGGTGACTCCATCCGGACCAAGACAATTAGTGCCGTTGTCTTGAGTTCCACCCATAAGGAAATAACGATCGAACGGGTGTTGCGCGAGGCCCTGGAACTGCGTTGCACTGAAGTCAGCGTTGTTCAAGCTGACCCAGGTTGTACCGTTATTAGTCGAACGCCAGATTCCGCCGTCACTTCCGGTGTACACGACGTTCGGATTTGATGGCGCAACAGCCAGCGCGTGCTCATCAGCATGAAGCGTATTGTCGTTGCGAGCGAAGCTGGCGCCGCCATTAACGGATCGCTTCATTACCTCAATTGAGCAGGTCGCGTTACCGCCGCGAGCTGCGCCGCCGAGGTGAATTGTTTGGTTATCGGGTGTCACGGCAATCGCCATGTCATAGAAACACTGGCCACCGCAAAAACCGGCGCTCCCCGTTAATGGAGTTGACCAGGTCAGACCGCCATCAACCGACCGGCGGAGAAGTCCCGCCTGAGTTGCCGTACATGTTGGGCCACCCAAAGCCGCTGTCGACTGCTCTCCCGTAGCGGCATAAATCGTAACTCCCGTTGCATTTCGGTTGAGATAGAGTTCAGCTCTGCCATTAGTTGAGCCATTCGGCAGAGTTAAGGTTCGCGCGAATGTCGGTGCTGCATCCAGTGCGTTTTCTGTTCGATACAGTCCGCCGTCGTTCGTTACTCCGAGTACTGACACCATGAGCAAATTTGGATTTGCCGGATCGAGTACGACGTCAATCATGCTTCTGTCGTTTGGAGCGGGAACTCCAGTGACTTGAATTTGACTGAATGTTGGAGTTGCCGATTGCGCGTTGGTGGAGCGATACAAGCCACGAAGCGGAAGTGTGGTTGGCGAAGTATTCGGGTTACCGCCTGTACCTGAAGTAGTACAAACGAATACGACGTTATTGTTAGCAGGACTCACCATAATCCGACCGATGGCGCGTCCGGTAAATACATCGTTGGCAGCACCGTCGAGTCTGAATGGTCCAGTTAGCGATGGTGTCGCCGAGTTTGCGTTTCTAATGATGTAGAGCCCGCGACCGGCGAAGCTGTCGGCGGACAGATTTGGTTCTCCAGTGCCGATGTACACAATGTTACTGTCAGTTGGATCGATCGTGATCGCTCCGATGGCAAGCGATTCGAGCTCGAACTGGAATAGTGGTGTCCAATTAGTCCCGCCATTGGTTGACTTGTAGAGCCCACCTTGAGCGGTTCCGACGTAGACGGTGTTTTCATCTGTAGGATGGACAGCGATCGCGATGGTACGTCCGCTTACCGGGACTCGAGTTGTGCTCGTCTGTCCTAAGGGAATTGGTGCTGGACCTAAAAACTTCCAGTCTGAAACGCTGATTGGTGCTTGCACTCCCTGTGCAACGCGTCGACGCATTGCGCCTTCCTGTTTCTCAAGTTCTGCGAGAGCTTTCTCGCGAGCGTTTGCTGGGGCATCACCATCTCGACCACGAAGCATGTCGATGTAATCGCCACGAGCCCTGAGATAGGCTTCCTTATCGATTTTTCCCGCCATGCCTGGAGGAAGATCGGGATCTTCGGCATCGAGCGGCGTTTCATCCTGTTCTTCACTTTCAACAATGGTGGCTCTTACTTCGCCTTTACTGAGACCTTTTTCTTGAGGTTTTCGGGTAGTCGGTAGTTTCTGCCCGTCCGTTATTTTTTGACCCTTTTGCAGCGAGCGACTGGAACTACTCGGTACAAAATTCGAAACGGCCAGGATTGCAGCTACTACTAAGCCCAGTACTAAGGTTGACCGACTATCGATCCACCGCCGGGTTCTCTTCATAGATTGCTCCTTGCGAGGGTAGCTAGAGTTCTGGTTTCTGGTTAAAAACCCTATTGATTGAGTTTTTTATTGGGTAGCACGACCAACCGATCGTTGGTCACACTGCTAGATATTGCTTAGCAGTTTGAGCAACGCTGCCGCACAGTGATCGAGCCTTGGCCTGATGGCCTGAGTTACAAATACAGAAAGTTTGGGAATTGCGTTCAGGCAAATTAGGTGTTCTTGATTTTTAAGTCAAGAGGAAAGTGAATTCAAAAGATCTTGTCTGTCTATTACTCTTATTAGTCCTCGTCGATAGGACCAAATAGGACTCATAGGACCTATCCCTTTAGCCAACCAAGTAGACCATGGATCACTGTTTCTCGGTTCTCTTCATAAATGGCCCGGGTGAGCGGAATCCCCATCGGACACGCCTTGATACAATTTTGAGCGTTACCGCAATTCGTAATGCCGTCTTCGCCCATGATTGCTTCGAGTCGTTCGTCGCGCGTCATCTTCCCCGATGGATGCATATTGAATAGCCGAACCTGACCGATCGCTTGTGGACCGATGTAGTGATCGTCTTCGTACTGCGGACACGCCTCGAGACAGCAACCGCAAGTCATACATCGTGAGTAGGCGTATCGCTCTTCAACTTCTTCCTGAGACATCCGCGGACCCGGACCAAGATCGTAAGTGCCATCAAGTTCGACCCAGGCATGAACCCGGCGAAGATGGTCGAACATCTGCGAACGATCCACGATCAAGTCTCGAACATTGGGAAACTTTGACATCGGCTCGAGTTTTATTGGCTGTTCCAGGTTATCGACGAGCGCGGAACACGACTGACGTGCGCGGCCGTTGATGACCATCGTGCAGATCCCGCATACCTGCTCGAGACAGTTCATGTGCCAAACGGGCGGAGTCGTCGCCTGACCCGATTTAGTAACTGGATTCTTCTGAATCTCCATCAAGCAGGAGATGATGTTCAAGTTTGGTCGATAAGGAATCTCAAACTCTTCCCAGTACTGCTTTGCATCGGGATTAGCACGTCGGCGGATATGTATTTCAACGGTTTTCCCGGGAACGCGCTGCTCGTTTTGCGATGACTGCATCAACTCTCCTCGTCTGAATTGCGGGTTTATGCCTTGGCGGTCTCTTTCTTACTCTTGCTGTAATCGCGTTTGCGAGGTGTGATCAATGAGATATCAACCGGATCATACGAAAACACAGGACCCTCTCCCGAGTACTCGGCGATAGTAGTCTTTAAGAAGTTTTCGTCGTCACGATCCGGAAAATCGGGTTTGTAATGAGCCCCTCGTGATTCATTCCGATTTAACGCACCAAGCGTGATCACCCGAGCGAGCTCGAGCATGTTGTCGAGATGTCGCGCGTGCGGTAACGCCATCGTGGCCCAAAGGTTTGAATCGTTGATGGAAATTTGTTTGTATCGATCCATCAACTCGAGCAGCTTCTCGTCAGTCGCTTTCAATTTGTCGTTATAACGTACAACTGTCACGTTGTCAGTCATCCACTTGCCCATCTCGTTGTGGAGGATGTATTGATTTTCTTTGCCGCTCTGCTTGATCAAGTTGTCGTTGATCTCTTTTTGATGTTGTAGCTCCTGGTCGTAGATACGCGAACCGTCCGCACCGTTGCGTTCGACATTCTTCGCGTACTCAATCGCGGCTGGCGCGGCAATGAATCCGCCATACACACAGCTCACCAGGGAGTTTGCGCCGAGTCGATTTGCACCATGGATTGAATAGTCGCACTCGCCGGCAGCCAGCAAGCCTGGGATGTTGGTGCGCTGACTAAAATCGACCCATAGTCCGCCCATTGAATAATGCACGCCTGGAAAAATGCGCATCGGTACATGGCGCGGATCGTCACCGACGAACATTTCATAAATCTCGAGAATTGCTCCGAGCTTTCGATCGAGAGTTTCGGCTGGAATATGTGTTAGGTCGAGATAGACCTGATTTTCGCCGCCGATTCCTCGTCCTTCAATGCAGACCTGGAAGATCTCGCGAGTCGCAATGTCTCTCGGAACCAGATTTCCATAAGCCGGATACTTCTCTTCAAGGAAGTAGTTGCGTTCGTTTTCAGGTATCTGCGATGGTGATCGAGTGTCGCCGGATTTACGTGGAACCCAAACGCGTCCTCCTTCACCGCGCGCCGATTCAGACATCAGACGCAGTTTATCTTCGCCGGGAATAGAGGTGGGATGAACTTGAATAAACTCGCCATTAGCGTATTTCGCGCCCTGTTGATAGCAGGCAGAGACTGCGCTGCCAGTACAAACCATCGAGTTTGTAGACTTACCAAAGATCAACCCGGGGCCACCGGTCGCAACTATCACAGCGTCGGCAGGAAACGCTTTTAATTCGAGCGTCTGCAGATCCATCGCGATTAGTCCACGACAAACCTGATGGTCATCAAGGACCAGCGAGAGCATTTCCCAATGCTCAAACTTCCTGACTTTACCCCCTACTTCATAGCGCCGAACCTGCTCGTCCAGAGCGTAGAGCAATTGTTGACCGGTCGAAGCACCGGCAAAAGCAGTGCGGTGATGTTTTGTTCCTCCAAAACGTCGAAAGTCTAAGAGGCCTTCATTTGTACGGGAAAACGGAACACCCATTCGATCAAAGAGATAGATGATCGAGGGCGCCATCTCACACATCGCCTTCGCGGGTGGTTGATTGGCGAGGAAGTCGCCGCCGTAAACCGTGTCGTCAAAGTGTTCCCAGATAGAATCGCCTTCGCCC
>Ga0163162_10004092_pt1 | contig 13997 bp, 16 predicted proteins | sample S55metaG_FD_115310 | JGI IMG/M metagenome (GOLD analysis project Ga0163162, IMG submission 115310) | Switchgrass rhizosphere microbial communities from Kellogg Biological Station, Michigan, USA - S5-5 metaG | ecosystem: Host-associated > Plants > Roots > Rhizosphere > Soil | place: USA...
ACGCTGCGTTCACGGTCATGACCGGACAGGGCGCCGTCGAAATGACGCGTGAGGCAACGCTGCCGAGGAAGAAACGAGAGACGCCTTTGCGGCCGTGCGTGCCCATCACGATGAGGTCCGCGTCACTTTCCCTGGCGGCTTCGGCGATCGCCGCATGGGGAGCCCCCGAGAGAACCAGCCCTCTGGCGCGGACACCCTCGTGCCGCGCTTTTCCCAGGAGAGGCTGAAGCCGTTCCACGACGTCGTTCCGAAGGTCCCGATCCCACTCGTCGTACGTTTCCGATGAGACGGTCTGCTCCGGAAGCAGGACCGGCGGCTCGTAAGCGTGCGCGATGAGCAATTCGGTGCCGTTGCCTTTCGCCATTTCGATTGCCTCTTCCAGCGCGGGATCGGAAGCCGGGGTGAAATCCGTCGCGACCAGAATCCGGTGAAAGGCTTTCATGTCGGTCTCCTCGCTTCGACAGCGATGCTGCTCCAGAACACGGGCGCGGGCCTGATCCAGACGCATCAGCGGGAGCCCGGATCCGAGGTGCCGGCGCCCTCGGATCCGAGGGCCAGACGTGCCGGGAGGCTAACGGGCGAGGCCGTCCACCATCTCCGGCAACAGGGCAGAGCGGAACTGGAGAATGGTCTTGACGCCGTCCTCCGACTCGATCTCGAGGGCGCACTCGGCGCCCTCGTCCGTCAGCTCCAGCCAGATCTGTACGGGCCGCTCGACGGAGTGCTCCAGGTGAGTCCCGGGCTTTCTTCCGAGATGGACGGAGACAGTCCCCTCCACCGGATCCGCAACGACCCCCTCGAATGGGAGGTCATTGGCCTCGATCTGGGCTCCGAGGGCCGGGGTCAGAAGACGGGCCGTCACGAGCCCGCCTTCGTGACGGCGGTTGAAGCCGTCGAAGAAAGAGGGCCATTCGGCGCGCGGAATCTGTCGAGTTCTCACGGTGTCTCCTTCACACTCCGGACGGAAACGTTTCGGGAACCTCGCCTTCCATCCACGTTTTCCCCGCAGACGACGAGAGAAACTCGCGGACGGTGTTGATCGTGGGCATGCGGGTATCCAACACCCGGCAGGCCGCTTGCTGCTGATTTGTTTGCATCTGCGCCGGAAGCGCAGTGAGTGCTCAGCCCCCGAAAAACGTGTCGAGTCCCGACAGCCTATCGGTCGCGGTTCGCCACCGATCCGGGCAGGCTCGATCTCCGGCCGGAGTCAGCGGGGACGCACGGTCATTACGGGGCACGGAGCGGTTCCGACGATCCGCGAGGCCACGCTCCCGGCGAGAAGACGGTCGAGCCCTGTGCGGCCGTGGGTGCCCACGATCACGACGTCGGATCGCTCCTTCCGCGCCGTGAGGGCAATTGCCTCCGGGGCGGCGCCGGTGAGGAGCAGGCCACGCGCGGCCACGCCCGCCTTCTTAGCCTGGGCGACGAGCCGGTCCAGCTGCTTCTGTGCCGACTTTCGGATCGCGGTCTCCATCTCCTGGTACATCCGCGGCGTGACGTACCCCTCGGCGCCCATCGGCATGCCGGACGGTACGACGTGCACGATCAGGAGGCGGCCGCGAGACTGGCGCGCGAGCGCAATCGCCCGTCGGAATGCGGGCCGCGACGCGGGAGAGAAGTCGGTCCCGAAAAGAACGCGGCGAAACATGGGCCCGTCAGATCAGCTCGTGCCGATACGCATACACGACCGCGGCCAGCTTGCTGTGCACGTCCAGTCGCTGCAGGATCGCCTGGATGTGGTTGCGCACCGTGACTGGAGCAATCCCCAGCTTCTTGGCGATGCCCGAGGTAGACAGGCCCCGGGCCAGGCAGCGCAGCACTTCCTGTTCCCGCTCGGTCAGAGCGACCGGCTCTCCCGTCGACGAGGTCATCGGCCAGAGAGGCTCCGGGGCCGCGGCGGCGCTCTTCTCGAGTGTCTTTTCCAGACTCGACGGCGACTTCTTCCCCTCTCGCACGACGTGGACCACCGTGGAGAGAGCCGGGTGGTACGACGGGATCGCAAAGAGCGACATCTCGACCCAGCGGTCTTCTCCATTCCCCGTGCGAACGCGAAGCGGGAAGCGCGCGACCGGCTCCGATTTCTTCTCGCGCGCCTGGTACGCGACAGGGCAATTGCGATAGCAGTAGATATTGCCCTGCGCGTCCCGGCCGCCGATCACGTCGAAGCAGCGCTTGCCGAGCACCGAACGGGCGGGCTTTCCGAGGAGCTCCTCCGCCCGTTTGTTCCAGAGCACGATCCGATCTGCGGAGTCGATCGCAAAGACCGCCTCCTTGCTCCGTGCGATGCGGTCGAGAGTTTCGTCGGCGGATGCGCTCATGCACCCCGATTCTATGCCGTGGGGAGGCGTAGGATCAGTTTCGGAGGACGCATGCTGGGAGAGTTGAGCCCGGAAGAGATCGAAGAGGTTCTCCGGTCGGAGATTACGGGTCGAATCGGCTGTCACGCCGACGGCCGGACCTACGTCGTTCCGATCACCTACGGGTACCAGCGCAGCTACGTCTACTGTCACAGCCCGGAGGGCTTGAAGCTCCGCATGATGCGGAAGAACCCGGTCGTCTGCTTCGAGGTCGATCGCGTGGAGGACCTCGGCAACTGGAGGAGCGTGATCGCAACCGGCCGTTTCGAAGAGCTCTCGGGGCGCGATGTGATCGCGGCAATGGACGTCCTGATATCCCGGCTCGGCCAGGTCGGGGACTCCGCCCGGACCCATCCCTCCTATCTCCTTCGTTCGTCCGAAACGGCGGGCGTCGACGGTCGGCCGATCGTGCTCTACCGGATCCTTCTGACGGAAAAGACCGGCCGTTTCGAGAAGACGCCGGGTTGATCCGGGTTGATTCAGCCCCGCCCGAGCTTGAGCTTCACGAACTCCCCCACCACGATCGCCGCCGGATAGAGGATCTCCTCCTCCTGCTGGGCGTGGTGCATCAGCTTCTGGCAGAACTGCACGTAGACGGGGTGGTTCTCCTCGGTCGCCGCGCGCATCAGCTCCTTCAGGGCGGTCACGATCAACCGGTGCTGTTCCAGCATCCGCGGCAGGTTGATCCTCATCATCTCGGAGATCTGGATGATCTTCTCCATGTCGGGGCCGATCTCCCCCGCCGCGAGCCTCGGGAGGATGGAGAGCGGCGGCGCGGCAAACGCCTCCTCCAGCCGCATGTGCGGATAGAGGACGCCCCGGACCGCGTCGGCCGCGGTGGCGGTCCGGCCTCCGACTTTCACGGCGCGGGTCAGGATCTCGCGCAGCTCCCGGTGCTCGGGCGGCGCGCTATCGGGGTATTCGGGATCGATCATGGGAGTCTCAACCTGGGAGGATTCTACCGGACGCCCATGATTCGAGCGCATCAGCGCACGTAGAATCGGGAACGGCGTGCGTTACCGGTACGGCGACTATCCCGTCGACCTCCTCCGCCAGCTCCTCACTTTCCAGGAACTGACGAAGCTCTTCCTCCAGCTCGTGCTCCAGACCGGCGGCGACGTCGAGGAGGCGCTCACCTGGATGAAATACCTCCAGGAGCGCGGAATGATCGACCCCTCGATCGACCTCGACGAATTCCGGAAGGAGCTCGAGAAGAAGGAAGTGGTCGAGGAGCGCGACGGGAAGCTCGCCCTCTCCGCTGCGGGCGAGCGTCAGATCCGGCGATCCGCGCTGGAGGAGATCTTCACCTCGCTGACGAAGGCGGGACCGGGATATCACGCGATCCCCCGCGCCGGCGCGGGCGGGGAGCTCCTCCCCGAGACCCGGCCCTACGAGTTCGGCGACAACCCGACCGCCATCGACGGCGTCCGCACGATCGGCAACGCGGTCCGCCGCGACGCCGACGAGATCGCGCTCCAGCCGGAGGACTTCGAGGTCCACGAGGAGGAACACCTGACCTCCTGCGCGACGGTGCTCGCCATCGACATCTCGCACTCGATGATCCTGTACGGCGAGGACCGGTTCACCCCCGCGAAGAAGGTTGCGCTGGCGATGGTCGAGCTCATCCAGTCCAAGTACCCGAAGGACTCATCGAAGTCATTCTCTTCGGCGACGACGCGAAGCGGGTCCCGATTTCGGAAATCTCGAAGACGCAGGTCGGCCCGTTCCACACGAACACCAAGGCGGGCCTGGCGCTCTCGCGGAAGCTCCTCGTCCACCGCAAGAACCCGAACAAGCAGATCTTCCTCATCACCGACGGGAAGCCGTCCGCGATCTGGGACCGCGGACGGCTGTACAAGAACCCCTTCGGACTCGATCTCAAGATCGTGAATCGCACGCTGGAGGAGGCGGACGCCTGCCGGCGCGACGGCATCACGATCACGACGTTCATGATCGCGACGGACTCCTATCTGGTCGCGTTCGTCGACAAGCTGACGAAGATCAACCGGGGACGGGCCTACTATGCGTCCCCCTACAACCTCGCCGAGTTCCTCTTCACCGACTACATCCGGAACCGCAAGAAGTTCGTCCATTGACCTCTCTCGCGTGGATCCTTCTCGGAGCCTCCGCGATCATCGCCGCTCTCTTCCTGGTTCCCCGGCTTCTGATCGGAAGGGCCCAGGATCAGCTCGCGAGGACGACGATGGCGCGGGACGGCAAAACGCTGAAGCTCGTGACACGGGCGGAGCTCGTCATCGGAAAGTTTCAGCGGATTCCGGGACTTCTCTCCTGGCGCGACGACGTGCTCGTGTTCCAGGGGATCGACGGCCACACGGAGACGATTCCGCCCTCGCGGATCAACAAGATCGTCACTGCCGACCGCATGGGAAGCGGGCGGCTTCTCGTCAAGCTCGAAGTCCTGCGCTTCACCGACTCGGAGGGCGAGGAACTGGAGTTCGTGGTCGCGCGAAACAGCGCAGACGCGTGGCGGAAAATGCTCGGGGACTGGGCCGGCCGGCAGCGGCTGGCGGCGACCGTCGCGCCCGAGACGCCGAACGATCTCGTCACGCGCCGCTAGAATGACGGTCTCGTGAAGCTCCGGCTGCTCGCTGTCTCTGCCGCGCTCCTGGTCGCATTCCCGGCTCTCGCCGCGACGCGCAAGCCTCAATCACGCCAGCGCGTCCGCGTGTCCCGGAACACGGGGACCCGGCCGCCGCTCGTCGTCCTCGGCGAGGACCCCGGGCTGCGCGAGACGGGAACCGGCTATCCTGCGGTCGTCCTTGGCGAGCCGGTCCGCCGCTTCCGGGGCGAGCCGATCTCGCTCGACCTGAAGGATGCCGACCTGCGAGACGTGCTCCTGACGTTCTCGAAGCTCGCGCGCTTCAACATGGTGATCGATCCGGACGTGCGCGGCTCGGTGACCGTGCGTCTCGAGAACGTGCCGTGGGACCAGGCGCTCGAGGTGATCCTGAAGAGCAACGGCCTCGGCTACGTCCTCGAGGGAAGCATGGTCCGGGTGGGCTCTCCCGCGAAGCTCTGACGGCCGATTTCCGATTCCCCGGTTATCATCGAATCCGAAGCAACCCCTGCTGTGGGGTAGTTGAATTGGTACAACGTCCGGCTGTTAACCGGAAGGTTGAAGGTTCGATTCCTTCCCCCACAGCCAATTCTTCCCGGTGATACGCTTCCGCCATCGCATCGCCCTCCGTTCCCCCATGAATTGCGCCGTCCCTTCGACGGCAAGGAGAAGAAGATGAAATCCACCCTGGTCTCAGCGGCCGCTTTTCTGCTCGTTGCTTCCGCGACCCTTGCCCAGTCGGCCCCCAAGGCCGCCGCGGAAATGTCGAACCTCCAGTACTTCGCGGGCACGTGGAGCTGCTCCGGAGACTCGCCGGCAGGTCCCTTCGGACCGGCGCACAAGACTCAGAGCACGCTCACCTTGAAGCGCGATCTCGACGGGTTCTGGTACGACGGCATGATGACGGAGATGAAGACGGCGTCGAACCCGCACCCGATGAAGGGAATGCTCCACGTCGGTTACGACGCGGGCTCGAAGCAGTACGTGCAGATCTGGATCGACAACTTCGGCTCGCACGCCATGCAGATGTCTCCGGGCTGGGAGGGGGACACCCTCACCTACACCGGGGAGCAGGACGTGATGGGTGAAAAGGCGACCGCGAAGGACACCCTCACGAAGAAGGGCGCCAACCAGTTCTGGCACAAGTTCGAGCTGACGATGAAGGGCGAGACGCACACGATCGTCGAAGAGACCTGCAAGAAGAAGTAGTCGCCGCGAAGAGGTCGCAGGCTTCAACCGATCCCATCAGGAATCTGAGGAGGTGCGCTCCGAGTAAATGAGGGGCGCGCCTCATTGCCTCCGCTTCGGGCTGATCCATAAGGTTCAAAACGGCCTGAAGAAAGGGGGCTCCCATGGGTCGATTCATTCGGTCTTCCAGCGAACGGTCTCTTTTTGGTGCTTCCGTGGTCGCAGTTCTACTCCTGATGGGGGCACCCGCCGACGCTGCCACTCTGGTGGTGGATGACAATAACGTCGAGGGCCCCACCGCGACTTTCGTGACGATCCAGGACGCGGTCAACGCGGCGAGCCCCGGCGACACCATCCAGGTGTGCGCCGGGACGTATCCCGAGGCGGCGCCCGGGCCGTTGACGATCAACAAGACGCTGACGCTCCTCGGCGCGCAAACCGGGGTCGATGCCCGTAACCCGCGAGGTGCGGAATCGATCATCAGCGACATCCAGGGGACGAGCGTCAGCGCCAGTAACGTCGTCCTCGATGGATTCACGATCCAGAACAGCGTCGTCGCGGCGTTCACGGGATATGGAATCTGGTTGAACCCGGGCGTCAGCGGCACGCAGATTCTGAACAACATCATCCAGGACAACATCGCCGGCATCGGTCTCGCCAACGGCGGCGCCTCTCCGGCGCTCATCCGGCACAACCTGATCCGGAACAACAATTCGCCCGGAGGGGCGTCGGGAACGGGCATCTACACGGACGAGTTCGTGGGCGGATCGACCGTCCGAAACGTCCTGATCCAGGAGAATGGGTTCTCCGGAAACAACAATGCCGGGATCGACAGCAGCAACACCGACGCGCTCGGGGGGGTCTTCGGGCTGGACATCGGCTCGAACTCCTTCGACAACAACGGCCGCGCGGTCGTGCTGTTCAATACCCACATGTCGTCCTTTCACGACAATCGCGTCACCAACAGCAACCTGGCCGGGAGTGCCGCCGTCCGGATCTTCGACAACAACTCCCAGCTGAGCATCCTGGGCAACGACCTCGTGAACGGCGTCGGGCACGCCATCCGGCTGAGCTTTCTCGGAGTCGTCGGCGGGCCCAGCTCGGGAGTGGAGATCCACCAGAACAACATCGGCGTGACGGGCTCCGGAAGCTTCGCTCTGACGGGCCTGACGGTGGAGACCGGAAGCCACGTCGGGACGGTCAACGCGCAGTGCAACTGGTGGGGCTCGTCGACGGGTCCCACCGACCCGATCGGCAACCCCGGCGGGACCGGCGAGGAGGTGATCGGGGACGCGGACTACACGCCCTGGCTGATCGCACCGGCCCCCGGCGGACCGTGTCTCGGCGGAGTCCCTTCGACTCCGGGCAAGGTGACCGGCGGCGGCCAGATCACGGGCGATCCGGTCTTCTCAGCGTTGGGGACCCTGCTTTCCGCACCGGCCATCATGGCGAGTCCGGCGAGCCCCAACTCGAACGCAACGTTCGGCTTCACCGTTCGATGCTGCGCTGCGTCCGGCAACCTCGAGTACGACGACCACGGCGCGAACGTCCGGATCAAAGCGCAAACCATCAACGGTCTGTTCATTTCGGCAGGAGGTTGCGGTCCGAACACCCACGCGACGTTCACGGGTACCGCGCAGGTCATCCGCTCGACCGGTACGACGACGGAGTCCTTCACCGTCGACGTCGACGACTGCGGCGAGCCCGGCACCGCGGACAAGTTCGGGATCGAGACGGCGACCTACAGTAACCCGTCGAAGACCTTGATCGGAGGGAACATCCAGATTCACAAGTAGCGAAAGGCGGGTCGCATAACCCCCCGGCGGCGGAGGATTTCCCACCGGATCCTCCGCCGCTTTCCTTTCCTAGCCTCCGGTCTTCGGAGGCAGGAAGGCGACGACCCGGTCGCGGAGATCACCCGGCAGCGTCCGGAGCGCCGCGAAAATCTCTTCCGGCCGGTACCGCATCGAGAAGTGCGTCAGCACGATCGCCTCGTTCTGAAACAGCGAGGCCCGTTCGACGATGTCGTCGAGGTGGATGTGGTCGTACTTGCGCGCGCGATCGCGGTCGTCCTCTCCCAGGAACGAGCACTCCACGAGCAGCACGCGCGCGCGGAAGAGCTCCGGCGCGGCTTCGAAGATCTCGGGCGAGCAGTCGCCGGGATAGGCGAGCAGCGGGATCTCCTCGCGCCGCGTGACCTCGGCGCCGCGGATCCGGAGCGCCACGATCTCATCTTCGGGCCGGCCGATCAGTTCGTCCACCAGCTTCTTCCGGACCTCCGAGAACAGGTAACCCACGGTCGGGACCCGGTGCCGTCCGGGGAGGAACGTCACGGAAAGGTCGTTGCGCAGGTCGACCTGGCGGCCCGGCACGGCCGGTGTCACGTGCACGCCGTAGCCCACGTTCTCCAGCCGCTCCGAGATCGCGAGCCACGCCTCGAGATCGGGCGCGGCCTCTTCCGGAGCGAAAACACGGGCCGGAGGCAGGCCGGTCAGCCGGCGGCGCGAGGCATGGTGCGCCAGCCCGGCGGCATGGTCCAGGTGCCCGTGCGTCAGGCAGACGGTGCCGTAACCGAGGACGTCGTCGGGAGCGCGCCCGAACTCGAGCAGGCAGCGGAACGCGGGCACCTTGTAAAAGGACTCGTGGCCCGCGATGGAGACTCCCTCGATCTCGAGCCCGGCGGCATGGACCGTCACGCGGCCGCGCCCCTCCGGATAGTCGCCCGCCATCGCGCGGCGAGATTAACCTAACGGTCGTGCGGGTCGACCTGTTCGACTACGACCTCCCGGCGGATCGCATCGCCCAGGCGCCGCACGCTCGCGGCACGAGCCGGCTCCTCACGCTGGACCGCGCGAGCGGAGCCGTGGCCGACCGCCGGTTCTCGGAGTTTCCGGACCTCCTCCGCCCGGGCGACCTCCTCGTCCGCAACGACGTCCGGGTCCGGAACACGCGGCTCTACGGCCGCGACGAGAAGGATCGCGTCGTCGAAATCTTTCTCCTGTCCCCCCTGGACGCGGAGCGGCGCGCCTGGCAGGCGCTCGCGAAGCCCGGCCGCCGCGCTCGGAGCGGTGGGACCGTTCGGTTTCCGCCGGAGGATGTGTCCGCGACGGTTCGCGAGGTCGACGACGAGGCCCGGCGCGTGGTCGTGTTCGACCGGCCGGTCGACGAAGATCTCCTCGCGCGGATCGGCCACGTCCCGCTCCCCCCGTACGTCCGGCGGGAGGCGGGCGCCGCCGACCGGACGGCGGACCGGGAGGGATACCAGACCGTTTACGCGCGCGAGCCGCTCGCCGTGGCCGCGCCCACCGCCGGGCTCCACTTCACCGCCGAGACGTTCGACCGCCTGGCCGCGCGGGGCGTCGAGGTCGTCGACCTGACGCTCGCCGTGGGCGCCGGGACGTTCAAGCCGGTCCGCGCTCTGGAGACGACGCGGCATCGCCTGGACGCGGAAGAGGTCCTTCTCCCGGCCGCGACGATCCGGCGACTGCGGCAACAGCTCGCCGCGGGAGGGCGAGTGGTCGCCGTGGGAACGACCGTGACGCGCGCGCTGGAGGCCTGGATCCGCCTTCCGGATTCGGGCGAAGAGAATCTCCGCTTCTCGACGGACCTCTTCATCACGCCGGGATTCGAGTTCCGGGCGGTCGGCGCGCTCCTGACCAACTTTCACCTGCCGCGCTCGACGCTCCTGATGCTCGTCTGCGCCTTCGCGGGGCGCGAGAACGTCCTCGCGGCCTACGCGGAGGCGATCCGGCGCGGCTACCTCTTCTATTCGTTCGGCGACGCCATGTGGATCGCGTAGCGGACGGCCGCCGTGTACGCCGGCGTCGTGCCGCAGCAGCCGCCGACGAGGCGGACGCCGAGCGCCAGCCAGTCTTTCGCGATCTCCGCGTATTCCGCGGGTGAGAGCTCCTCCGTGAACGCCCAGCCGCGGTCGTCCGCCGGCAGGCCGAGATTCCCGTACGCGGCGAGCGGGACGGCCGGCGCGGCCGCCGCCAGGCTCGCGAGATCGTCCCGCAGTTTTCGCGCCGGAACGCAGTTGATGCCGATCGCGTCGGGCTCGAGCGGAGCGATCGCTCTCACGGCGTCGTCGATCGTCTCGCCGGACAGGAGCCGCCCGCTCCCGCGACCGTCCGTGACCATCGACGCGACGAACGGCAGTCCCGTCGCCTTCGCGGCGCGGGCGGCCGCGACCAGTTCCCGGAGGGTGTTGTGGGTCTCGAGGAGGAGAAGGTCCGCTCCGGCGGCCGCGAGCGACTCGGCCTGCTCGCGATGCTCGCGCTCGAGCGCGGCGTCGTCCGGCACGAGGTCCGGCCGGTAGCAGTCCTCGAGCGGGGCAATCGACCCGGCGATGAAGACCTCCCGGCCACCGCCGGAGCCCGCCGCCTCGCGCGCGAGCCGGACCGCGAGCGCGGAAAGCTCCGCGCTCCTCTCCCCGAGTCCGCCCTTCGAGAGCGTCCGCCGGTGGGTCCGGAACGTGTCGGCGGTGAGGACCTCGGCGCCGGCCTCGACCTCTTCCCGGTGGATCTCGCGCACGACGTCGGAGGTATCCACCAGCGCCCGGGCGCTCCAGAGCGGCAGGCGGGTGTCCGCTCCCCGCCGTTGAAGCTCGGTGCCCATCGCCCCGTCCAGCAGGAGCGGCCGACCCGCGCGCAGACGCTCCCGGAAATCCGCCACGGCGCGAGTCTATGGCCCGCGGATGCCAATAAAAAAAGGCCGAACTCGCGTTCGGCCTGAAAAAATTCGGCGGCCCCAGTAAAACTTAATACGTTTCCAGGTACTTCTCGGTCTCCCACGGCTGGACGCGGGAGATGTACTCCGCCCACTCGGAGCGCTTGGCGTCCATGAAGTGCTTGAGGATGTGGTCACCGAGCGCGTCCTTCACGACCTCGTCCTTCCAGAGGTTGTCGAGCGCCTCGGAGAGATTTCCCGGCAGCTGGTCGATCCGCAGGCGCCGCTTCTCCCGCTCGCTCATCCGGAAGACGTTGCGATCGACGGGCTCGCCCGGGTCCATCTTGTTCTGGACGCCGTCGAGACCCGACGCGAGCATCACCCCGAACGCCAGGTACGGGTTGCAGGACGGGTCGGGCATCCGGACCTCGATCCGCGTGCCCATTCCGCGGCGCGCCGGGACCCGGACCAGCGGCGAGCGGTTCCGCATCGACCACGCCACGTTGACCGGCGCCTCGTAGCCCGGCACCAGCCGCTTGTAGGAGTTCACGAGCGGGTTGGTGATCGCGACGAAGGCCTTCGCGTGCCGGAGGATTCCGCCCGTGTAGTAGAGGGCGGTCTTCGAGAGCTGGTACTTCGCCTTCGAGTCGTAGAAGACGTTGTTGCCCCGCTTGTCCAGGAACGACTGGTGCGTGTGCATCCCGGAGCCGTTCACGCCGAAGATCGGCTTGGGCATGAACGTCGCGTGCAGCCCGTGGTCGAGCGCGACCTTCTTGACGATGAACCGGAACGTCGACACCCGGTCGGCGGTCGTGACCGCGTCCGCGTACTTGAAGTCGATTTCGTGCTGGCCCGGCGCGACCTCGTGGTGCGCGGCCTCGACCTCGAATCCCATCTGCTCCAGCGCCAGGACGATGTCGCGGCGCGCCTCCTCGCCCCGGTCGACCGGGGTCAGGTCGAAGTAGGCGCCCTGGTCGTGCGTGTCGACGATCGGGTCGCCGTTCGCGTCCCGGCGGAACAGGAAGAACTCCGCTTCCGGCCCGGTCACGAGGACGTACCCGAGCGCGGACGCCCGATCCATCTGCTTCTTGAGAGTCTGCCGCGGGCATCCCGCGAACGGAGTGCCGTCCGGGTTGTAGACGTCGCAGATGAGCCGCGCGACTTTCCGGCCGCCGTTATGAGCCCACGGGTAGATCGCGAAGGAGGCCAGGTCCGGAACGAGGTTCATGTCGGACTCTTCGATACGGGTGAAGCCCTCGATCGAGGAGCCGTCGAACTGGATTTCGCCGTCTAAGGCCTTTTCGAACTGGGACCGGGGAATCTCGACGTTCTTGATGACCCCGAAGATGTCCGTGAACTGAAGCCGCAGGAACCGCACGCTTTCCGAGTCGCACACCTTCAGGATTTCCGACTTGGTCAGACCCGGACCGGCCGCGTCGAACTTCAGAATCTTCGCCTTCGGCAATCTGTCCTCCTTTTTTCGCAAGATTTGCAGGATTTTAGTGTCAATTTTCCAAAAAGCAATGCAATTTCGGCGCAGTGACCGTGAAAATCTGCACTCCGTGCACCGATTTTTGTGCAAAGGCGCTCGCGGGCACCGCGGAGCGCGCCTGTAGAATCCGGACGTGGGATCGAGCGCCGGCCGCTGGCCCTCGCGGCAGGAAGCCGAGGAGCTCCTCTACGAGTTCACGCAGGGTGAGGCGCTCCGGCGCCACGGGCGGGCGGTCGAGGAAGCGATGCGCGCCTACGCCCGCTGGTTCGGGGTGACGGATCCGGCCGAGATCGAGCGTTGGGGCATCATCGGTCTCCTCCACGACTTCGACTACGAGCAGAACCCGACGGAAGACCGTCACCTCCACGTGGGCGGCCGGGTCCTGCGCGACCGCGGCTACGACGAGGAGATGGTTCGCACCATCGAATCGCACGCCAACTACATGAACGTCCCCCGGGACACACCGATGAAGAAGGCCATTTTCGCCTGTGACGAGCTCGTCGGGTTCATCGGCGCGTGCGTGAAGGTCCGGCCATCGAAGAAGGTCGCCGAGCTCCCGGTCTCCTCGGTCGTCAAGCGGCTGAAGGACAAGGCATTCGCGCGCTCCGTAAACCGGGACGACATCTCGGACGGAGCCGCCGCCGTCGGGCGGCCGCTCGAGGACCACATCGAGTTCACGATCGAAGCGTTGAAACCGATCGCCGAGGAAATCGGGCTCTAGCTCTTGGTAGGATTGAAGTCCTTTTTCGGCAGAGCGTTGACGACCGATCAAGAGGATCCGTATGGCCACAGTTGACGTCGTCTCCCCCCGCGCGGTCCGAGCGAAGAAGATCCTCAAAGACCTCTCCCGCGAGGAGTTGCGCGAGCTGGCTCGCCCCGGCGAGAAGACGAGCGAGTACGGCTCTCCCGTCTACTCGACGCGGGTCAAGAACCGTTCGGCGAAGAACACCTACGTCGTCGCCAACGGAGTTGCGCTCGGGGTCATGCAGCAACCGATCGACAAGGACCGGGCCGAAGAAACGATCCGGCAGGTCCAGGAGACCCTCGCCGGGATGGAGCTCATCCAGGTCGACCGCCGGATGGGAATGAGCCCCGAGGTCCCCATCCACTGCCGGCTCTTCGTCCCGAAGGAGTACGCGCGGATCGCCTACATGTGGCACAGCATGCTCTTCCCGTCGGACTCGACGAACGAGCCGGACTTCATCTCGGTGTACGTGCCCGACTGGAAGGAACGGCTGATCTTCCTGGACGTCGACCAGGGCTACACGTACATCCTCGGAACCGACTATCCGGGCGAGGCCAAGAAGTCGATGCTTCGCCAGGCGATGTACTGGATGAAGCGGCGCGGGGGGCTCGGCCTCCACGCCGGATCCAAGGTGCTCCGCGTCGTGGGGCAGAAAGGCGAGCTCTCGGACGTCGGGTTCCTGCTCTTCGGGCTCTCCGGAACGGGCAAAACCACGTTGACCCTGCACGACCACGGCTTGAAGGAGCCGGAGCGCGCGATCATCAAGCAGGACGACGTCGTCCTCCTGGCGGCCGACGGGCGGGCCTACGGGACGGAGGACGGCTTCTACATCAAGACCGAGGGGCTCGAGCCGTCGCAGACGGTCCTCTGGGGAGCCGCGACCCACGCGACCGCGGTCTACGAGAACATCAAGCTCGACGAGAACGGCAAGGTCGATTTCCTGGACACGTCGCTCACTTCCAACGGGCG
>Ga0163162_10004094_pt1 | contig 13995 bp, 8 predicted proteins | sample S55metaG_FD_115310 | JGI IMG/M metagenome (GOLD analysis project Ga0163162, IMG submission 115310) | Switchgrass rhizosphere microbial communities from Kellogg Biological Station, Michigan, USA - S5-5 metaG | ecosystem: Host-associated > Plants > Roots > Rhizosphere > Soil | place: USA: Michigan...
TCGCCCGATCTCGGTATCGACCACCAGCCTGACTGCGCCCTCATCCCTCACTCCTTACGTCCTCACTCCTAACTGCTCATGTCAGATCCAATCGCCCTGCCCGAACAAACGCTCGCGACCTACCTCGAAGCCAACGTCACGGGCTTCCACGGTCCGCTGACGGCGCAGAAGTTCAAGGGCGGCCAGTCCAACCCGACTTACCTGATCGAAGCAGCGTCGGGCCGCTACGTGTTGCGGCGCAAGCCGCCGGGCAAGCTGCTTGCGTCCGCGCATGCCGTGGATCGGGAATTCCGCGTGTTGCGCGCGCTATCAGGCAGCACGATTCCGGTCGCGCAGCCGCTGCACCTGTGCGTGGACGACAGCGTGATCGGCAGCATGTTTTACCTGATGACCTACGTGCCGGGCAGCATCTTCTGGGATCCCGCGCTGCCCGAGCTCGCGCCTGGCCAGCGCACCGCGCACTACGAAGCCGCGATCGACGCGCTGGCTGCGCTCGCGCGTCTCGACGTTGCTGGCGCCGGCCTCGGTGAGTACGGCAAGCCCGGCAATTATTTCGCGCGCCAGGTGGCGCGCTGGTCCGAGCAATACCGCGCGGCCGAAACCGAACGCATCGAGGCGATGGAGATGCTGCTGGCCTGGCTGCCCGGAAACGTGCCCCCGGACGAAAGCCGCATCGCCCTCGTACATGGCGACTTCCGTATCGACAACCTGATCTGGTCCGAGCGAGCCCCCGTCATTGCCGCGATCGTCGACTGGGAATTGTCCACATTGGGACATCCTTTGGCCGACCTCGCCTATTTCTGCATGGCGCTGCGCCTGCCGCGCAATCCGGTTCTGCCGGGACTCGCCGGGATCGATCGCATGGCGCTCGGCATTCCGACTGAGGCGGCGATGATCGAGCGCTTCGCCGCCGCGACGAATCTGGACCCGCTGCCGCACTGGAATTTCCTGCTCGCGTTCGGCTTCTTCCGCCTTGCCGCGATCGCACAGGGTGTGCTCAAGCGCGCCTTGCAGGGCAACGCTTCGAGCGAGCAGGCGCTTGCGGCCGGCCGCATGACCAAAGCGATCGCCGAACTCGGCGCGTCGGTAGCGAACAGTGGTTAAGATTCTCGCAGGGAGGGTTGCGACCATGCATATCCGCTTGCTCGGCGCTGCAGCCGCATTGGCGTTCGCCGCCGGCGCATACGCCGACCTGCACGAATTCTCGCAGGCCGGCACGCTGAAGATCGATGCGGGCGCCGCGCATAGCGCGACCCTGCACGCCGTCTGCTCGCCGGACAAGAATGGCGCGCTGAGCATCGAACTGATCGTGCTCGAGGCGAACACGCGCAAGGATTTCGACTACGACGATTTCGAAGGTCCCGACGCGGCCGCAGGCGGCAAGTCGCTGAGTCATCTGGCCTGGACGGCCGACTCCGGCACAACCGAAATCACCAGCGCTGCCGCGGGCTGGTATGCGCCGGAACCGCCGCAATCGTTCATGCTCGGCGTCAGCCAGCGTTCGCTGCGGGCCGGAGCGCCAGCCAGGCTGCTGACCGCGATCGGCCCGGAATCCGGAAAACTGGTTTGGACGCAAACCGGATTCGACAAGGCAACGCGCAAGCTCGTCGCAACCTTCGAGTTCGACTCGGCAGCCGCGATACGATTGCGCAATGCCGTCGCCGCGTGTTTGCCGGGTGGCAAGCCCGGCTGAACGGCCGCACCGCGCCGATCCGACTTCGACTGGATTGCTGAAGTCGCGCGCTTGAGCAGCCGGCTCACGTCGGCCGGCAGCGTGCCGTGCGCCGCGCCTTCTTCAACCTGGGCTTCGTCCAGCAGGCGCTTTGCCTCGGCGACATTGCCGATGCGCCAGAGCACTTCGGCAAGTGCCGCGCGCGCCTCGACGCGCAGCGAGGAAATCCGAGTCCTCGGCGTCGTGATCCGGGCAAGTCCTTCGCGCAACGATCGCTCGGCACGTCCGTCGTCATCGCGGCGGTCTGCCAGGGTGCGGCCGATGCCGATCAGCGTCCGGGCGTGCCATTCGCTCGGCGCGGTCTTCAGACGCTCGCGGTAGACGCCGTCGGATTCCTCGAAGGTGGACAGTGCAGCACCGAGTTCGCCTGACCGGCGCTGCAGATCGCCGAGTTTTTCCAACGCGGAGGTGACTTCGCCGTAGTCGATCTCGTCTTGCGCGCGAAAACTCTCGAGGGCGGTGCGGATCAACCGGATGCCGGACGCCACGTCGCCGCCGAGGCCCGTGCTGTAGCCGAGGTCGGCCCGATAGATCGCGCTGCGGCGTTCGTTGTCGGGTATCGCCTCGGAGATCGCCAACGCCGTGCGAAAGCGCTGCGCGGCGTCGGCGTAGTCGCCGCGCATCATGTAGGTGAAGCCGAGCGTGTTCTGGTCCGTCGCGACACCCGGGTGGAGCGGTCCGAGCGCGGCTTCGTCCATAGCAACGATGCGCAGACCGAGCGCTACGGCTTCGTCGTACTTGTGCGAATCGATCAGCACCTGGCGCAGCACGTCGAGTCCGCTCGCACGGCGCACATGCGGATCGGGCAGGCTCGCTTCGACGATCGCCAGCGATTCGCGCGCGAGCGATTCGGCGCGATCGAGCTGGCCCACGCGACGGTATGCGCGTGACAGCATCTCGAGCGTATCGGCGATCTCGATGTGCGGGCCGTCGAAGATCTGGCGCTGCACGACGACCGCTTGTTCGAGCACCGGTATCGCCGCGTTCTCGTCGTTGAAGTTCGAGAGCACGTAGCCGCGCGTGACGAGCGTGAGGATGCGCGTGCGCGCATCGCAGTCGCGCTCGCACAAAGCCACGGCAGTCGAGGACTCGGCCAGCGCGCGCTCACGTTCGAAACGCTCGGTACCGAGGTTCGCCGACGCGCTGAGCAACCGCGCCTGCAAGCCGACACTGGCGCCACGGTGGCTCTGCGCGATCAGTTCATCGAGCAGCGGGCGCGCCGAGGCGCGCAGGCCGCCGTCGCTGCGCGCCTCGGCGAGCCCGAGCCCGGCCTGCAGCGTCGTCGCATCGGAGACACCGAGCGTGGCAATCGCGTTGCGGTAGTTGTCCTCGAGCAGTTGCAGGCTGCCTGTCACGTCGCCCTGCTTGCGCAATACGCCGCCGAGCGCATCGATCAGTTCGATCCGCACCGACGCCTGCAGCGAGGTCGAGTGCTGCGCCTCCTTGACCGAAGCGCGCACAACGTCGGCGACGGTCGGCGGCCCGAGGCGCGGTCCGGCTGGCGCGGCGGCGCTGAAAACGCGCAACAGGAAATCGCGCGTGCTCTCGGCGCGTTGTGCTTCGCGGGCGATGCTGTGCGCCTGCCAGGCGACGATCCCGAGGCTGGCGAGAATCGCCAGCATCAGGGACACGGTCACCGCGACGCCGCCACGATGACGGCGGGCGAACTTCCGCGCGCGGTACAGGCGCGACGGCGGATGCGCGCGCACCGGCTTGCGCGCCAGGTAGCGTTCGATATCGTCGGCGAATGCGCCGGCGCTGTGGTAGCGCAACGCCGACTCGTCGGCCAGCGCGCAGGCGAGAATCGCGTCGAGATCGCCACGCAGGCGGCGCGCGAGCAACTTTCGTTCCGGCAGGCCTTGCGGCAGCGGCGCGCCCTGATCGGCCAGGACGGCTGCGCTCGCGCGGGTTTCGCCGCTCAGGCGCTTGCCGGTCAACAACTCGCCGAGCACGATGCCCAGCGCGTAGACATCGACGGCGGTCGTCTGCGGCGCCGAGCCGTATTGTTCGGGCGCGGCATATTCCGGGGTCAAGGAAATCGACTGCGTGCGCGTTGCGTATTCGTCGTTGTCGATCAGCTTGGCGATGCCGAAATCGAGCACCTTCAGGTCGCCGTCCCGTGTGACCATCAGGTTCGACGGCTTGAGGTCGCGGTGCACGATCAGGGCGTTGTGCGCTGCTTCGATCGTGCGGCACAGCGTGTGGAACCATGCCAGTCGCTGCTCGACGTCGAGCTCGCGCGCGCTGGCGGCTTCGGTGATCGGCAGGCCGTCGACCATCTCCATCGCGATGTACGGAATGCCGGCCGAACTGACGCCACCCTCGATCAGATTGGCGATATTCGGATGCGTCAGCTGCGCGAGGATTGACTGCTCGCGGCGAAACCGGCGCTGTGCGTCGGCCGAATACAATCCCGTGCGCAACAGTTTCAAGGCGACCGTTTGCGAGCCGTCGCCGGCCGCGCGCTCGGCGCGGAACACGACGGAAGAACCGCCGTGACCGATCAGCGCGAGCAGGCGGAAATTGCCGATGCAGGTTCCGACCAGCGACTGGCCGAGCACTTCGTCGACGTCGTCGCGCAGGTTGCCGATCGCTTCGGCGGCAGATGCCCTCAACAGCGCCGGCGCGCGCGTGTCGGCAACGAGCATCGCGTCGAGCCGCACGCGTACGGCCTCGGACAGATCGAGGGCCGCGATCCGTGCCTGCCGTTGCTCCGGCGAAAGTTCCACGAGATCGTCGAATACGACCATCGCTTTGAGGCGCACGCCGATCGCCGGCGGCAAATCCCATTCCGCAATCTTCGCCTCGCGCGCCTCCGGCGCGAGTTCGACAACCTCGTCGAACAATTCACGCAGTGCAAAACGCGGCTTCAGCAGCTGAACGCTCATACGGCGAGGAACGTCAATTGGTGCCGGGCCGCGCCATTCCGCTCATGTGCCGGCGCGTGCCGCCAGGAATGCCCGCGCGTAGCGCCAGTCGCGATCGGCCGTGCGCCGCGCGATTTGGAGCGTGTCGGCGACTTGCTGCAGGTCCAGACCGGCGAAGTAATGCAACTCGACGACCTGCGCGGCGCGCGCGTCTTCACGCTCCAGCGCGACCAGGGCTTCGTCGAGCTGCAAGGCCAGGTGCGGATCGACCAGGACCGAATCGACGGCCGGGTCGCTGAGCATCAGGCGCGCCTGGTCGCCGCCGCGCTTGGGCTGCATGCGGCGGCGCGCCGCATCGGTGAGAATGTGCCGCATCGCGCGTGCGGCGTAGGCGAAGAACTGCGCGGTCTGCTCATAGCGGAAGTTCGATTCACCCATTCGCAGGTAGGCTTCGTGCACGAGTTCGGTCGTGCACAATGTCCTGGGAGCGCCGCCGCGCAGGCGCTGCCGGCTCGCCATCGCCTTGAGGCGGTCGTAGAGGTCGACGTAAACCGGATCGATTCCGCCGCCGACGCGCGCGGCCGCCGGATGCGCGACCGGAATCGGCTGCAATGCGCGCGTGTCCGCCTCGCGCCGGTCCGGCGCCGAACTGCAAACAGCGCCGGGCGGCTGGTAAGCGTATTCGACGCCGGCGCATGCCGATGAGTCATCGTGCGCCTGACTGCGGTCCTCAATCATTGACTTGCTCCACGAGAGTGATGCACGAAGTCCGGTCGTGTTGCTCGTGCCCGGCCTTCAAGGCATGGCGCAAACCGGTCCACATGTTCGTTCTGCTTCAGTGCCTTTGGTTCATTCGAAGGAAACACGCCTGCGCGCGTTCAATCGGGACGAGCTACCGTCACGCGTTGGCAGGTCCTGCGTAGAACGCAGTTTCGTGGCGATTTGCGCCATGCAGGCGAAGAATCCGCCACGGAGGCGCAAAAAGTGCGGAAATTCGAATCCCCGAAAACATGGCAAACACGCGGAGAGCGGGATTTCGTCGGTGCAAGGGATTCGTGCTTGCCCGCCGCCGGAGCGGTCAACGCGGAACGCGCCAGCCAATGCAACCTGTCGATGCGGGAGAGCGCTGATTTGCATGGGCCACACCATAGCCGGCCCGAAAATCGTCAGCTACCGACTAACGAGAGGCGTCGAGTACGCCCGTGGACGGAGTTCCGGCAAGTGGCCAGGCTCCGCGCGCGCCATCAGTGCCGTTCCCGTTCCTGGCAGTACAACGACCTTCGGCGCCCGTTTGCGACCGAGGTTGGGCGGACGATGGACGGGAACGGCGGACGCATGCGATGGTTGCAGCTCGTGCGGCCTGGATTGGTTGCCACTTGCAGGAACCCGCCGCGCTGCTCCCGGATTTCCGTCGACGATGCCCCTCTCCACCCCCACTTCGGTAGAACTGCCCGCAGCCGGCGCGCCGCAAACGCCCGATCACGCGGGGCCGTTGCCCGACCACCCACCGACCGCGTTCGCGCGCTCCCATGCGGCCGAACTGATGGCAGCCAGCGCAATCCTGTTCGGGCTGATGGCCGTGACCCTGCGCCTGGCCGTCGCCCACGTCAGCGCGTTCGAAGCGGCATTTTTCCGCAGCCTGTTCGGCCTGGTGTTCTCGCTGCCGCTGCTGTACGGGCCCGGGCTCGCGCTGCTGCGTACGAAAAATTTCCACTTGTATATCGTGCGCGCGCTGTTCGGCACGCTGGCGATGCTGACCGGCTTCTGGGCGCTCGCCCATCTGCCGCTCGCCCAGGCGGTTTCGATCTCCTATTCGACGCCGCTGTTCGTCACGATCGGCGCCGTGCTGATGCTCGGCGAGGTCGTTCGCCTGCGGCGTTGGACGGCGGTCGTCGCCGGATTCATCGGCGTCCTGATCATCATGCGTCCGGGCGCCGTGGAGTTTTCGTTCGACATGCTCGTCGCGCTGGCCGGCGCCGCGCTGTCGGCCGGCTCGTACATCAGCATCAAGTTCCTGTCACGTACCGAGCCCGCCGACGCGGTCGTGATCTACATGAACATGATCATCGCGCCACTGTGCCTGATACCGGCGCTGTGGTTCTGGAGCTGGCCCGATGCGGCAGGCTGGTTCTGGCTCGTGCTGACCGGGTTGCTCGGCACGCTCGCCCAATTCTGCATGACCCGGGCCTATCACGCCGGCGAGGTATCAGCACTCGTCCCGATCAACTTCATCCAGCTTCCGGTCGTCGTGATCTGCGCCTGGTTCCTGTTCGACCAGAAGCTTGACGTCGCGACAGCAGTCGGCGCGGGCATCATTGTCTGCGCCAATGTCTATATCGCGCGGCGCGAAGCGAGGCTTGCGAATCTGGCAGCGTTGAAGCGGGACTCGGCCTGAACCAAGCTGGCGGCAATCTGTGCAGAGCAGCCACCGCGACGCTGGCCGCCACCCGCCAGCACCGCTACTGATCGCTCACTGTCCTCCTGCCGAACCGAAGCCGTTACAGAATAGCTGATCGGGTGCCGAGCATGCAGGAATGCTCTGCAGCTCGTACACGCCAAGGTCGCGCGGACCCTGGACATTGGCTATCTGGGGCAGATCCACGTCGCGCAACCGGCCGTCGAGATCGCGCGTGTTGCTCACCGCAGGCGCGACGTCCAGGCCCGGCGAATAGGGACGCAAGTGGTAGTCGCGGTTCGCCACATCGACGAAGGTCGGACGCTCGAAGATCACGTGACTGGCGGAATCCATCGTCGGGTCCGACGGGTCGGTCAGGACGAAATCGAGGTTCCGGTCGGCAACGTTGTTGTTGCCGGCGAAGTCGAGCGTAAACGGCGTGGCTTCGGCAACGATCGTGTTGAGCAGATCGATGTGCCCCGAGGCACGGATCACATGTTGTGCGCCGATCCCGTTGTTCGCGATCGTGCTGTCGACGATCTTCAAGTCTGCCGAGTCCAGATGGATCAACTCGCCATCGACCTGATTGTCGGTGATCAGCAGCGTGTCGAGGTCCATGCCGAAATTCTCGTCTACTGACCGCAGCGCGTGCGCACCCTGGTTTCCCTGGATTTTCACGCGGCGGGCATCGAGCTTGCTGTCAGTCTGCACGAGAATGGTCGAACCGTCGCCGCTGCCGCCGCCGGATCTGAAGTTGCCATTGACCTCATTGCACGCCACGCCTGCTGCGCACTGGAACGCGGGCGGTGGACAGCCCAGGCGGCCTGCGACCGAGCCATTGAAATTGAGCGCTACGGTGCTGCCCCAGGTGTCCAGGATGTCGCTGCCGAGATCGCCGTAGATCGCGGTCCCTTCCGCGGCATTGTTGCCGTCGATGACGAAATCGCTCGCGCATACGGTCGCATAAATAAAGTGATCTCCATTCGTCGAGAAGGTGGAGCCGGCCTTGACAAAGATTCCGCCGCCACTGTGCGAGGCGCTGTTGTTGGACACGACAACCGGCGACGCCGGACCAGCGGGCGTGAGCGCAACGTAGACGTCCATCAGCAAATCCGAGCCGGCAAACGCGGCTATGCCGCCGCCGTAACCCGCGGTGTTGGAGGTGATCGAGCCGTTGAAGCGCATCTCGGCCGGGCCGAATACCGAAACACCACCGCCTGAGCCAGTGTCATTGAGCACCTTGTTCAAGAAAATCTGCGTGGGGGACGTGGTGCTCAGCGCAGCCAGTTTCGCGCCGCCGGCGAGCGTGATTCCGCCGCCATCCTGACCAGCATCGTTTCCCGCGACGAAGACCGCGTCCCCAAAAGTGATGTCGGTCGGCCGGTCGGCATTCGCGTAGATGCCGCCTCCCGTGCTGGCACGGTTGCCAGCGATCTGCGTGCCGGCCAGCGTCATGCTTCCGTGGCCCTGGAAACTGATCGCGCCGCCGGCCCCGCCGGCGGTATTGGAGACGAAGACCTGATTGCTTTCGGTGGCGAAGAGGAATGTTTCGCCGTTGGTGAGGATGCCGCCGCCGTCGTTGGTCGCCGTGTTGCTCTCGATCCTCGTGCCGGCATGCAGCGCCAGAGTGTGACCCGGAGCATGTCCGCTCACGTAGATTCCGCCACCGAAGCTGGCATGGTTGCCGCTGATGTCGACATTCGACAGGTCCAGGAAGGCGGCCGCGCTCGGATGGACGTTGATGCCTCCGCCCGTGAAAACGCCGCTGGCATCAGTCATGTCCAGATGATTCAGGATGACGTGGACCGGACTGCTGCCCCTGATTTCCAACACGCTGTTGCCCGACTTGCCACCGCCGGCACCGATACGCGCGGTGGTGCCGTTCTGGGCGTCGGCGCAGGCCTGGGCGTAGTCGCCGTAGATCTGCACGAAGGCGCCCTGCTGGCCGAAAGGATCGATGTACTGGGTCACGCCGGTGCTGTCGACGACCAGCGCTTCGTTGTAGAAGTTGTCACCGGCAACGCCGATGAAGGGATCCACTTCGTTGTGCGCCGGGTCGCGCTCTCTGCGGAGAATATCGCTGATCGCATCCTGGATCTTCGTGAAGGGACACCCGCTCCCGCTCGGGCCTACCAGCACGATTGCGGATGCGGACTGGGCAACCAGCATCAATGAAGCAGCGAGCAGCAGTGAATTCGCAAGTTGGTTCAAGCGACGCATGAATCGGTCCCCAATCTATGGATAGTGCAAACGGAGAACGAAGTGCAACGGTGGCATGCGCCATGGTTCGACACGCCGCGTCGACAAGTGTCCGATGGCAGGTCAACGCCGATGCGCATCGGCTGCAAGTTCGCGTAGACTTTGCCGAACGATTGCTCGCCGCCAATCGCGCTTCCAGACAGCCGACCGTAGTGCTGCGGCCGGCGTGCAAGGCGACGTGGATCGGGCGGAGTTCACGCGCCGGTTTCGCCACTTCACGCGCAGGCGTGCGGCCGAACTGATGGCTGCGAGCGCGATCCTGTCCGGGCTCATCGGCCCCGGCATCATCGTCGCAGCGAGTGTCTGCATTTGCCCGGCGCGAAGGTCGACTAGCGCGCGAGAACCCCACAACGAAGCAAGGCCCAAGAAACATATGTCCGATCCCGGAAAACCTCGATCCAGCCACGCCGCGAAACGCGCCGGTGCGTCGCGCAATGCCGGCCACCCCGCATGAATCTGCGCACGCTGCCCTTTTCGCTCGTCGATGTGTTTGCGCGCGAGCCGCTGTCAGGCAACGGTCTGAGCGTGTTCCTGCTCGATGCCGAGCTGCCGGCCTCGATGATGCAGCGGATCACGCAGGAATTGCGCCAGTTCGAGACGATCTTTCTGCGCCGTCTTGGCCAGACGAAATTCGACGCGCGCATTTTCACCATGGAGGAGGAACTGTCATTCGCCGGGCACCCGGTGATCGGCGCGGCGGCCGTGATGCATGCGCAGTTCCATGCAGCCGAGGCCGTCGCCGATCTGGAGTTCCTGATCGCCAACAGGCGCATTGCCGTGACGAGCCGCCGCGACGGCGAAACGTACCTTGCCGAAATGGATCAGGGTACCGCCGCGATCGAGGAGCCGATAGCACAGGACAGGATCGACGCATTGCTCGAAGCTTTGAACCTTCAGCGCGCGGACCTGGCAGCCAACCTGCCGTTGCAGGTCATCTCCACGGGACTTCCCTACCTCATCGTTCCGCTCAGGGCGAATCTCGATCGCGCAGGCATCGTCGTGCCCGCCTTCGAGGCCCTGCTCGCCACGGTCGGCGCAAAGTTCGTCTACGTGCTCGACGTCGCGCGGCGCGAGGGCCGCACATGGGACAACGACGGCCGCGTCGAAGACATCGCGACCGGCAGCGCGGCGGGACCGGCTGCCGCCTATCTCGTTACGCACGGGCTTGCCCTGCATGACGAAGTGATCACGCTTGCGCAAGGACGATTTGTCGGCCGGCCGAGCGAGCTGCATGCAATCGTCCGCGGCGACCCCGCGGGCGTGAGCGTGCGCGGCCGAGTCTGTCTGGTCGGTGACGGCGCACTGCGCCTAACGATTCCGCGGTAGGACCGCGACGTGAAGCGACGGGCGTCTGCCAGGCACCGCCTCGAAGGTATCCATGAAGACATCGTCGTTACCGTAGAGCAGATCGCCAAGGTCGCCGGCAGCGACGAACCGGATGACCGGAAAGGCGCTGGCCGCAACCGCGGAGAGCGGGTGATTCGTCAATGCCGGCACCCGTGCCCAGTTGACTCCATCGGTCGAAAAAAGGATCGCGCCGTGGTCGCCCACGGCGACGAAGTCATGTCCGTTCCAGGCGATCGCCGAAGCGGCGGGCAGCGCTCCCCAGGCATGCACCGTCCACGTCGCTGCGTCCGGCGAAGTCAGGAACGCCGTATCGCCGACAACGACGAACTGATGGCCATCCCAGGCGATGCCGCTCAGGAAAGCAGTCGTGCCGGATGTTTGCGGCGTCCAGGTTTCGCCGTCGGGAGAAGTCATGACCCTGCCGTGGGAGCCGACGCTCACGAACTGGCTGCCGTTCCACAGCACCGCCTGTAGACGATCAGTCGTCGTCATGATGCTGTGATCCTTCCATGTGGCGCCGCCATCGGTGGACGTTGCGATAAACATGGCAAACGTGTCCCTTCCACCGACTCCGACGAGAGTGCCGGCGTTTCCCGCAATGGCGTTATAAGGAAAAATCGGCGCGGTCCGATTCGCCCAGTCCACGGCGTCGGCTGAAGTCCATATCTCCCCGAACTCCGTCGTGAGGGCAAACTGGTTGCCTGCCCAGGTGATCGAGACTGGCGCTGAAGGCCCGGAACGAACCACCCAGTTGATCCCGTCCGGTGATATCAGCAGGCCCCGATTGAAATCCGCGACGACAAACTGGTTGCCGTCCCACACGATATCCGAAGGCGAGGCGTTGGCGATTTCAGACGAACGCAGAGTCCACGAACTCGCGTTCATGGCCGTCGAACTCAGTAGCGTGCCCTTGGCGCCCACAGCCACCGTTTGACTGCCGTCGCCCGCGATGCCGAACAAATCGTTTGCGGTTACTGCTACCGATGAGCGATCAGCCCACATCTCGCCGTCGGCCGAAGTCCGGATCATGCCGAATTGGCCCACGGCAATAAATGTGGTGCCGTTCCACGAGAGGCCGCGCTGGGCAACGCCACTCCCGGTGTTGCCGAGCTTCCAGGTCAGTCCATCCGGAGAAGTCAGTTCCGCACCGCTGTTCCCGACGGCCGTCCATTGGTTGCCATTCCAGACCAGGGCAAACAGGCATCGCGCGGAAACCGGGTCGCGTGACGTCCACGTAACGCCATCCGGCGAAGTCACGACGCTCGCACTGGTGAAATCGTCCGGCGATCCGCCTACCGCAACAAAAAGGCTGCCATTCCAGGCCACCGCGTGAAGATTGTCGGTCGTCGTCGAGTTGCGCGCGATCCAGGTGACTGCGTCAGCAGAAGTCAGAATGGCGCCACCGTTGCCGACCGCTACCAGCCCGGCGCCGTTCCCGGCGAGTCCGTTGAGAAATGCGATGGTCCCCGATGACCGCTTCGTCCACGCAACGCCTTCGGCGGAAGTCAGAACCGTGCCATCTTCGCCGGCTGCGACAAGTTGGCTTTCATGCCAGACGATGCTCGCAAGCGTCTTGGTCGTATTCGAGGTGCGTATGACCCAATCGTTTCCATCTGGAGAGGTCAGGACGGTGCCGTTCTCTCCAACGGCAACGAACTGCCCGGAGTGCCACGTCACGCCACGCAACGTATTGCCTTGCGGCGACGGGTTGGCCCAGGCCCAGTTGGTCTGCGCATGCGCCAGCGAACCGGTAGCGAACAGAATGAATACAACGAACGATCTCAAGGCTTTCATCGTGCTGCCGAAAAATGACGTTGCTGATTGCCGTTCCACACGAGCGAAGAACGAAGTTGTGCAGGGCGATGCGCCTTTACCAGGTCCGACACATGTGCCACATGATTACACCAGCCCACGAACGCGAGCGCGACGTATGCGGGCGCAAGTCCGACTGCACAGGCCACGGGTAGCCCTCGCCGCCGTTCAGGGCGCGACAGGGTTCAGCGATCGATCGTCGCCCCGGCCATACGGTTGATCCACATCAACACGTAGCCTTCGCCGGACCACTAAGTTAACCTGTCACGGATCGTAGTGAGAATCATGTGGCCGATTCACACACCGGTCGGACCGGACCCCGGGGAGGCGCCTTGCCCGGCAGAGTCGTGGCAGACCGATAATGCATTCCATTGAGATGCACCGGGAGCAGCAATGAATACATGGTTGGTCAACGGAGTATTTGCGCTTTTTGTCGTCCTGGCGTGTACCGGCCTGTTCTTCTTCGTCGCGACGCGCGGCAAGCTGCTTTGGAGCGGACTGACGGGTGCGCAAAGTGCTGACGCGCACGTGTACCCGCTCTATTCGAACATGTTCCTGATCAAGCTGGTCGACTTCCAGCCGATCATTTCGGCAATCCTGATGTTTCAGTACAAGCGCCTGGTTTCCAAGATCGTTTCCGAACTGGGCCAGCTCGATCTGAACGGCAAGAAGGTCCTGATCACGTCGTGCGCTTTTGGAAACGTCATTCCGAGAGTCGTCGGAGCGGCCGTTCGGGGCGGGGCCGAGCGCGTCCTCATCATCGACATCATTCACAACGAACTTGTTCGCGCCGACAGCAAGCTCGGCGAGTTTCCCGGCAAGGTGGAACTGCTCGAAGACGATGCCACGGCGATGAAACTGGAAGGCGGCATGGTGGCAGCAAACGTCATCTTCTTCCTCCTGCACGAGTTGCCGCATCACTTGAAAGGCAAAGCGCTTAGCGAAGCCGGCCGCATGCTGGCGCCGGGCGGCAAGCTGCTGCTGGCCGAATACCATCGTCCGGAGCCATGGGTGCTGCGCGGCATCAGCTGGACTTACTTCAAGGTGTTCGAGCCGCTCGGGCTCGCGATCTGGGACACGCACGATCCGCTTGCCTGTCTGCAGGACATCGGCGGCTGGAAGTGCGAGCGCACGACCTATTTCCACGGAAATTTCCAGATCATCACCGCGACCAAGCTGTCATGAGCCCGCGCGAACGCACCCCGCCGCGCAGAGAGTAGGCGACATGGAAATCATCGATGCGGATGTCGCCATCGTCGGCGCGGGCGGAGCCGGCCTGCGCGCCGCGATCGCGTTGGCCCAGACCGATCCGTCCCTGCGCATTGCGCTGATCTCGAAGGTCTATCCGATGCGCAGCCACACCTGCGCTGCGGAAGGCGGCGCGGCCGGCGTGACCAAACCGGATGACAGTTTCGACCTGCATTTCGACGACACGGTCGGCGGCGGCGACTGGCTCTCGGACCAGGACTGCGTCGAATACTTCGTCAAGGAAGCACCGAAGGAGCTGCTGCAGCTCGAACACTGGGGCTGCCCGTGGAACCGCGAAGCCGACGGCTCGGTGGCGGTGCGTCCATTCGGCGGCA
>Ga0163162_10004095_pt1 | contig 13993 bp, 14 predicted proteins | sample S55metaG_FD_115310 | JGI IMG/M metagenome (GOLD analysis project Ga0163162, IMG submission 115310) | Switchgrass rhizosphere microbial communities from Kellogg Biological Station, Michigan, USA - S5-5 metaG | ecosystem: Host-associated > Plants > Roots > Rhizosphere > Soil | place: USA...
CAATGCCAGGACTCACAGAAGTGTCGGGTTACCCGAAGATGTGGGCGGCTTCCGGTCTGCCTTTTTCGCAGCTGCTTGAGAAGTTGATCGAGCTAGCGCTTGAGAGGCATCAGGAAAAATCACTTACCAGAATCAACCGTTGAGTAATACAGAAGCAGGAGCGAAGCGACTGCGCAATCTTCAGGTGGCTCTCTCTCTCTTGAGGCAGTCGCTTCGCTCCTGGTTCTGTTATCCGTGCAGCTATTGAAGTGGTTTTGCCCTCAGTTGAAGTAAAACTTTTAAAGCTAATTCTTGCCTAGACGATAACCTTTACGGGTCCTTACAGCAGCATCTTCTCGATTGACCTTTACTTCTAGAGTTCGCCATTTACCGTCGCGGGTCTGATTTTCCGGCCGAAATGAAATTGTATATTGCTGGCCTAACTCTTCAGCGATACCCGTAAACGCGTCACGTAAAGCTGGCCCGCCGGGCGTGGCAACAAAACGTCCACCAGTCTTTTCTGCAAAGCCCTTGAGGGAAGCGGCGCTTTGCCTATTTGCGACGCCCGGAGTTTCGATGGCTGACATATCGACCGCGTAAATACTCGCACCAATCGTCAGAGCGCTCTCCACGGCCTTACTTGCTGACGCCTTGCTTGATGTGTCCATGCCATCAGAAAGAATGATGATGGCTTTTCGTGCTTCAGTTCGTGTGGCCAGCACATTCGAAGCTTCAACAACTGCGTCGTTGAGGGTAGTCATGCCCTTGGCGCGAATGGTATAGACCATTGGCGCCAGGTCGCGCCCACCTGAGAACTGCTGCACTCGTTCTACTTTTGAATCAAAGCGGTATACAGCGGCGACATCCTCATCTCGAAGTCCATCAAGAAATCTGATCGCTGCGGAACGTGCGAGAGAGAATCTCGACTCCATACTTCCGGAACTGTCGAGGAGCACGACTGCTGCGTAGGGCGACTCTTGAAACGAAAAGCTGGTGATCGTACTAGGGATGACCTCCTTGCCGTCCTCAAAGATTTTGAAGTCCTTCAACTTCAACCCCTTCAGGTAAGCACCGTTTTTGTCAGTGACGGTAACATTGAGCACAACAAGATTTGTGCTGACTCGGACGACGTCATCATCTTGGGCTTTGCTGACTTGAAGGAAGCAAACAGGGAACAGCAGTATCAGAAGAGAGTTAAAGATGTGTCTGAAGTGTAGATGCTTTCGAATCATTTGGGAGTTACGCTGAAGGACCGGGCTATTCGGATCAGTTCAAGTAAAACGTTAGCGCTTGCGATTACTGAAGCGGATACAACTTGACGAGGAGTTTTCTGGACACTATCGGAAAGCGCCTGGGCTTTACCGGCAATCTGCGTAATTGCTTTCTGTGCATCCGTTGGACGGTCAACGATCTCGACTTCTTCAGACTCACCACCAGCCTCGCCACGAATCTTTTTAGTTAACTTCTCGAGCCTATCGAGTTTTTTATTGTCGTCTCGGTCGATGGTTGATTTTGCTTTGAAGGAAACTTGTAACTGCTTAGCGATATCAGAGATTTCACGAGCCCTACTGATATTCTCTTCATGTTCCTTTTCAGCAATTTTGATGGCTCGCTTAGCTCTAAGCTCCTCTTCAAAAGTGGTCATGGGTCGCGAGTCATCTGAGATGGCGCTTTTGTCTGAAGCCTCTATTCCGTCGGATACTCTCGGCGTTGGAGTTGGTCGCGGGCTTGAGTGTTGCGCGAACGTTACCTGCGCGTTTAGAACGAAGCCGATCAAAAGTAAGCCAAATGGGAGTGATAAATATTTTCCCTTAAGCATCTCTCTCATACCCCAAATGGACGCCACTCCTAAAGTGGTTCCTCATCTCCTTGACGAAGTCCTTCAAGTTCGTCATCTGTCGAAGAACTAATATTGAACATTAACTCTCGGCAGGCCGACTCCTAAACTAAAACTTCAAACCACCACTGCTACGGGACACGAGTGGGATTCTCAAAAGTATTGATGAACTCTCCATCCTTAACAGTTCGCTTGCCGACAATAATTGTTTTGGGCTCCAGTTTTTCCGGAGGTCGTTTCTTGCCTGGAGACGAGCTGTAGGCAATCAATTTCGCCTCAGGGCCTGCTTTAAGTCCGATCATCCTGATTGATCCATAAGTTTGAGCCGGCAGCTTCAAAGTATAGGCGCCTTGCTGCTCAGGATGTAATCGAGAAGGTTCCACTGGAACACTTGCTTGTTCGGTTCCGCCGTCCTTTCGGCGTCGCAACTCCATGGCTATCGAGAGGCCCGAGAGCTCACGCTTAGAGATGTTCTTGACCACACCCCCTATTGTTGTCACGCCTTTATCAAGCATTGGATCGTCGATCAGGATGTGAGCTACTGCTGGTCCTTTTGGTCCGGTGTCAGGCGTAACGGGTGCAACCGAATTTGAGATCACCCTCTCTGAGTGCCGTTTGCGCATATAGCCATAACCAAAGAGCAACGCGGCAGTTGCGCACAGGGCCAGGACTACTGCGATCAATTTGAGTTTGTTAGATTCCCGCTCCTGAGAGACGGCAGCGTCTTGTTGAAGTGGATCATTAATCATGAATAACTTTAAGTCTTTCAGTGCGCACGGAGAGAGGCGCATGTGAATGTGTTACTTGAACTGAACTGTTTTCTGAAACTTACTGCGGATTTCTGCCCGGAGGAGAAGATCCGGTTACAGCGCTTACCAACGCTTCGAGAAATTGATCTTCCGCCAGGCCCGTGCTCCTAAGAGTGGTCCACTCTGCGCCGGTCGCTCCATCAGTTCTGCCTTCGATCTTGGCATTTACAGAAACGTTTGCCGATGTTCCGTCGATTGGTTGTATCTCGACCGTTAGAGTGTAGCGACCTCGAGTCCAGCCGCGAGCGCTGGTCTGCGGCACGTCGGCGTAACGACTCAACTCTGCCTCAGATACAACTGCACCTTTTATGAATGTATAGGGCTGACTCACAACGATTCCATCGGCTGGCTTGGACGCCGCATCATCAACGACCAACTTCCGATCTCTCATCAGTTCTTGTACTGCAGTCAAGATCGCATCTTTCCTTGCGGTCAGACGATAAGGATTGGCGAGCAGCGGTGTTTCGGGTGTGCGTCCACTTCCGAAATCGATGCCGCGGCCTGCGCCTACATCTGTCTTCGATCCGTTATTAGCCGGAGTGCGGTCGTTGCCGCTGTCTCGGACCCTTTCGTTCTGTTTATCAACTCCTTTGGCGGCTTGCCCGAAGACGGGAAGAGAGCAGAGCAAAGTTAAAAGCAGACAAGTTGTTAATCGTTGCATGATTGCACCTTGATGATCTTTCGAAGCAGCTGACGTACCAAGTTCAAACCTGAGAATAGTTTAATGCCGCAACAGATTCAAGCACCTAATAGTCATCAAATTATGGCGCATTGCCATTAGCTTCCCGCTTTTGCCGGGCTTCTTGAGCATCTCTTTCACGTTCCCAATTGCGCAGGGCTTGAACACCAGTCTCAAACTCCGAGCCGTTGTTGTAGAAGTTGTGCGCGCCATCGTCTCGGGCGGGATTACGCACGTAATACAAATATTCAGAGGTGGCCGGATTCATCGCCGCCTTAAGAGAGCTCTCTCCAGGTGAAGCCACCGGCCCGGGTGGCAAACCCGCGTAGATTCGAGTGTTGTATGGAGACCGGCGCTCGATGTCACTCTTGTAGACCTTCCCATCGTAGCGCCACTTGCCCGCTAGCTTCGATGCATAAATCACGCTGGAATCAACTGCCAGAGGTATATTTTTTTGGAGACGGTTGTAAATGACCGACGCCACCACGGGGCGTTCCTCGGCTAATTTGGCTTCGGTCTCAATAATCGAGGCCACCGTGACAATTTCACGTGGCGAACGATTCAGACTCGAGTCATGCCCCGGCCAATCCTGATTCCAAACCGTTCGAAACCGATTAACCATACTTTCAATTAACTCTGCTCCTGTGGTCTCCGGTGCGAATTCATAGGTATCAGGGAATAAGTAACCTTCAAGGTTTCTGGCGGATGGGTCGATATCGCTGATCAGGCTCACGTTATCCATTAACTCTAATGCTTGAGCTTCAGTCGCCAGGTTGAACTGGGGCACTTGAACCATTGCCTTAGCAATGTCCCAACGAGTCCAGCCCTCAATAATGGTTAAGTGATCGAGTTTTCGTTGACCGCGCTGCAGTTTCTCAACGGCCTGTAAAGGCGTTATTGGAGATGCAAAGTCGTACTCGCCAGCCTTCAGCCGGGAACCTGCTCCTGAAATCTTGAGATAAATCAGAAGCGGCCATTCGTGCTGAATGATGCCGTCGGCCTTCAACCTCTTTGCAATTGCGGAGGGAGAAGACCCTTTTGGTATCGTAATGTACTGGCCGGATTTGGAGTGATTGATAGCCCGGTGAAGGTCTAGATAGGTCCATCCAGCAATTCCGGCACCTGAAAGTAACAGAAGTGCAAACAGACCGAGCAGGAGTCGTTTCATTCTCTAATAGTTTTCCTTAGGATCTACTTTTTGTGGATCTACGAGCCGCGTTTGTTGCTCCTCTGCCGTCGAATGGAGAAAGTCGCGCAGGATTAGTGCGGCGGCTTCGCCATCAACAAGCTTACGAATTTGGATCTCTGAATGACCTGCTTCGCGAAGCGTTTGGGTCGCTTCGAAAGAGGTCAGGCGCTCGTCCTGGAGATAGACGGGCAATTGAAGGGAACGAACGAAATTGGCAGCCAGGCGCTGCGCTTCTAAAGCTGCATTTGTTCTGCTGCCGTCGAGAGCCAACGGCAAACCTATGACCAAGGTTTTGGCGTCAAACCGTTCGACAAGGTCGCGCACATTTGCCAATAGCTGTTTCCAATTCGAGCGTTTGATGGGGTTTAGCCGCTTTATTGTAATCAGCAAAACGTCAGAAACAGCAACGCCAACTGATTTGGATCCGAGGTCGAGCGCGAGTACCGGGCCCGTCAGCTTGGCTGAATTAGCGGTTAGATTCATCGAATTCACGGTTGAAACATTGTTTCCCATTGTGCGTAACACTCGCAAAGCTTAGCCTTGCGCCCGATAAATGCCGACTGTATGATACGTTTCGTTTCGCATTTTGCGAGCTTAACGCATTGTCCTTAACGTAGTTCAGAGGTAAGTAAATGTCACTTCGCACTAAATTTATTCTGATTCTGGCTTCCGCGACCTTGACCATATACACGGTTGTGGGCGGCTGGATTTCAACTCGGGCTCAGCAACCGGCGAACGATCCCAATGCACAGCTCCGGATTTTTGAAAGCGTTCTCCAGCACATCCAGAGCGATTATGTAGATGAACCAAATATGGAGAAGGTTCGAGCCGGGGCTTTAAGAGGTTTGGCATACGGGCTCGATCCATATTCCACCTATCTCACCCCAGAGCAAGTCCGTGAGTATAACGGAAATGGTGGTAAGGATGCTCAAGCGGGAATTGGGGCGGAGTTATCGCAGGTCGCTTCATATCTCTACGTAATTGCTCCGACCAAGGGCTCTCCATCCGAACAAGCAGGGATTCGCGCCGGCGACATTATTGAATACATCGATGGAAAAGCGACGCGCGACATCTCCTTGTACGACGCAAAGCAGCTTCTGAATGGTGCGGCCGGAACAGAAGTAAAACTTCGAGTGCTGCGAGCGAATTCTAACCCTCTCACCTTAACGGTTAAGCGTGGCACCACTCGGGCACCAGCGACTGAAGCTCGGATGGAAGCCGGAAAAGTCGGAATCTTGAGACTTAATAGCCTTGGCGACGGCGAAGCAAACGACACTAAAGGCAAACTCCAAGATCTGCTAAAACAGGGTGCCCAAAAGATTGTGCTGGATCTGCGCGATACTGCCGGTGGATCTTTGGATGAAGCAGTCGCGGTAGCGAATCTGTTTATCAAGGATGGAATGTTGGCGCAGACGGTTGGTCGCGAAGGAAAGGCTTTAAAGACATTCCCTGCTGACTCGAAAGCAGTCCTCTTCAACGGTCCGGTCGTGGCCATGATTGATACGGGTACTGCTGGAGCCGCTGAAGTCGTGGCCTCAGCTCTGCTTGAGCACAATCGAGGTCAAGTCATCGGCGAGAAGAGTTTTGGAGCCGGCGCCGAACAGCAACTCTTTACTTTGCGAGGTGGCGATGGACTGTTGTTGACCACGGTGAAATGGGCGTCGGGCAGCGGCAAGACGTTCCTCGGTGAGGATCGAAATCATTCCGGTGTGAGCCCGTCAGTCGATGTTAAGGGCCCGGAAATCTCTGACAGCGTCGATCCTGACGATCTAACAGGGAACGATGACGACTCCGTTGCGAAGCCTGACCAGCCAAATGAAAAACGTGATGCTGCTCAGCCACCCGCAACCAAACCCGCAACAGAGGACCTACAGTTGAAGAAAGCGTTGGAGCTGTTAAGGGACAACAAATCAGTCCCAACTCAAAAAGCAGCCTAACTTATTATTGACTTTGCAACACCAGGCACCTCGAGAAGGAAACTTCTCCTGGTGCCTTTTTACTCTGTGCAACCTTTGTCGACTCCGTGACTCTGTGGTGAGCAGAGTCCTAAGAAAAGTCTCCACCACAGGGGCACGGAGTCCACAAAGGTTGCACAGAGCGTGTTTCAAATCCTACCTTGGGTCACCGATATCGAATACACGTACACTTATATCGGGTAACATAAAGTCTTCCCCTTCCAGGCATAATGTTGGCGAACGCTTGCAAGTTTCTTGCATTAGGCCGCAAATCCGCCAGATCTGCTTGAATTTCCTTACAATCCCAGTAAACAGAATGTAGGTACAGCGACGTGGGAACACCTCTTGCTCAAACAACGGGTGGCAGAAAAGGACTTAGACCTATACCTAAGGAGACGGGGCGATGATTTTGACTAACAAACTATTACCGGTGGCGTTGATAGCAGCATTAATCGGAGGATCTGTCGGTGCCATCGTTATGCATAAGAGCCAGCCTGCAACAGCCGAGAGCGCGGCTCCAACGAACACTTTGCCAGCGAATTATCAAAGCGGCGAAACTGTTCCAGGCAGCTTTAACACCCCAGCAGAACAAACAGCTTATAAAACCGGCTTTGCGGACGGTTTTAGTGCTGCTTCACAACAGGCAACTGCGACAACTACCTCGCGAGCCAGCGCTCCGACAAGAGTTGTCTACCGCAATGCGACGAGTCGCACCTCTGCGCGACGCGTCTACTACGATTACAACCAGCCCAAGAGCCGAAGTTTTTGGGACAAGCACCGCGATAAATTGACGGTCGCGATTGGTACTGGTGCCGGTGCCGCCATTGGCGGATTGATCGGTGGCGGGAAGGGTGCAGGTATTGGTGCCTTGTCAGGTGCCGGTGGCTCAGCTCTTTACACTTATAAATTGCGCAATCGACACCGCACCTACTAAGCCTCGAGGTAAAGCGCCGTGAGCAAAACCAGACTTGCGGTGGCTCTAAGTACTTTCACTCTCGTAAACATCGTATGGGCAGTTTCCTTATGGGGAACTGCCCATCGACGTGTTCTGAGCCCAATATCAAACCTTCAAGTAGGAACTAACGGGCCAGTCGCGCCAATTAGTTTCCGAGAAGACCGACGTGGCTTGATTGTTGAGGCCTGGATAAATAATGCCGGTCCTTTTACCGTTGCCTTAGATACGGGTGCCGGCATCTCAATAATTACCAATACAGTGGTCCAAAGAGCCGGGCTTCAGGTACAAAGATCCAAAGTTCCATTGAGAGGTGGACTCAGTTCCAGTCCCATCAAATCAAATCAGGAAGCAGCGATTAACGCTTTGTCGATCGGTTTCGAGAGCAATCGCATACCCGCAACCCTAAAGGCCGCGGTGGTTGATACTCTGCCGGGTGCGATCGATGGCATTCTCGATCCCACTCAAATTTTTGGTTCGCTCCCATATTCCGTCGACTTTCAGAAACGTGAGTTACGTGTCCTTGGAGCGAAGTATTTGAGTTCCACCAAGACTCGGAGCGGTGAAGGTACAGTTGTTAGATGGGTGTCGGAAAGCGGCGGGCACCGTCCTTTTGTTCGACTCGCTGATGGTCGTCTTGCACTTATTGATACCGGTTCAGCGTTCGGACTTGCCGTTAGCGAACAGGTTACTGTCAAAGGTCCTAATCCGAGAGTCATTAGAGATCTCGGCGGCGGCTCTGTTGAGGTGAGAGAAGTGGCCGCCCAAACCGTAGCTATTGGCTCGTTGGTCCTACGAAATATTCCCACCGAGTTGCTGATCAATTCCGCTCCCGGAACTCCAGTGATTCTTGGACGCCGTGCGCTGAATCCTTTTAAAGTGACATTTGACAGGTCGTCTAACTTGATTGCGATCGAGTCGACGGCTGATGAGAATTAGAGTGGTATATTTCCGTGTTTGCGCGGCGGATTTGAATCACGTTTGTTCTCGAGGAACGAGAGTGCTCGGATCAACTTGGCTCTGGTTTGCGCTGGCTCAATAACTTCATCGACGAAACCTCGCTCGGCCGCTACGTAAGGATTCGCAAACTTCTCTTCGAGTTCAAGTATTTTCGACTTTCTCGCCTGCTCTTGATCCTTTGCTTCGGCCAGTTCGCGGCGGTAGAGAATGCCGACCGCGCCTTCTGCTCCCATCACCGCGATTTCTGCGCTGGGCCAGGCAAGGTTTATATCGGTGCGAATGTGCTTTGAGGCCATCACACAATACGCGCCGCCATAAGCTTTTCGTGTGATAACAGTTAGCTTTGGTACAGTTGCTTCGGCGAAGGCATAGAGTAGCTTGGCACCATGCGTGATGATCCCACCGTGTTCCTGGGAAACTCCCGGAAGGAAACCTGGGACATCTTCAAATGTAATCAATGGAACATTAAAACAGTCACAGAAGCGCACAAAACGAGCGGCCTTCACGGATGCATTGATATCGAGAACTCCGGCAAGATAGGCCGGTTGATTCGCAACGATGCCAACTGATTTGCCGCCAAGTCGCGCAAAACCGACGCAGATATTCGGGGCGAACATCTGTTGGACTTCAAAAAAGTAGCCCTCGTCAACGACGAGATTGATGACATCTCGAATGTCGTAGGGTTGGTTGGAAGCTTCAGGGACTATCCCGTTCAGTTTCGGTTCCGAGCGGTCCAAAGGATCTGTGCAGTCGATTGCCGGCGGGCTCTCCAGATTGTTCGCGGGAAGAAATGAGAGTAACTCGCGCACAATGCGCAGCGCGTGCTCATCGGAGTCGGCCGCGAAGTGAGCCACGCCAGAAGTAGTGTTATGAGTTACTGCTCCGCCCAGCTCTTCTTTTGTGACTTCCTCATGTGTGACGGTTTTGATCACCTCTGGTCCAGTGATGAACATGTATGAAGTGTCTTTGACCATCACATTAAAATCTGTGATTGCCGGACTATAGACTGCACCACCAGCACAAGGGCCCATGATGCAACTAATCTGCGGCACCACCCCGCTGGCCAGGGTATTACGGAGAAAAATATCCGCGTAGCCACCAAGGCTGACAACGCCCTCCTGGATGCGAGCGCCGCCCGAATCATTGAGCCCAATGATGGGGGCTCCAACTTTCATGGCCAGGTCCATGATCTTGCAAATCTTTTCAGCGTGCGTCTCTGAGAGGGAACCGCCAAAAACAGTAAAGTCCTGGGCAAATACAAATACTGTGCGGCCGTCGATCAATCCATAACCCGTTACCACCCCGTCGCCAGGAAATAACTGTTTTTCGAGACCAAAGTCCTGAGAGCGATGGACCACCAACTTGTCGAACTCTTCGAACGTGCCATCATCGAGCAAAAACTCGATTCTCTCTCGAGCGGTTAGCTTTCCGGCTTCATGTTGCTTTTCTACTCGGGCCGCACCACCACCGGCTTCTGCCTCAGCTTGACGCTGGCGTAGACGATCGAGCTTTGACTGGGAAACTGGCTTGGTCTGTTGTTTTGAGGTCATAGGCTATTGATTGAAAGGAAAAGACTGAGCTTTGATTAACTCAACAAGGTCATTGGTCGCTTTCTGGACGCCGTCCTGGACCTCATGAGTATACCCGTACCTGAGGATATTGGCCTCAAAGTCTTCGGTATCGAGAATCTGGAACGTTAAGTTTGGCTGAACGAGGATGTCGATATCGAGATCGACGTAAGTTAGACTGTCGGCCGCTAATTTCGGTGGAAGGTTTACATTACAGTAATAGCTCAACAATTCACCGTTTGGTTGACTAAACCTGAAGACGTTATACCAACGGTTTAGCCAGTAATATTCAGTGCTAATGGTGCCAGCAGCGATGAGGCCGAGAATGTTGTGTTGCACTTCCTCGGCAAAAGCAGCAGCCAGGACGACGAGCTCGCCTTCACGTGATGCCAGACGAGCTCGCCAGTTGCGGTGTTCTGTGCCGTCGTACTTGAGGACCTTTACGACGATCTCCGTTTGGGTGCTAAGCCTTTCTTCCACTCTTGGCCCAGTCTGCCAAAAATTGTGCTTGCCCTTTATCGGTCAGCGGATGACTGAAGAGTTGCTCGATAACCTTGAACGGCATAGTCGCGATATCTGAACCCATGCGAGCTGCTTCTATGACGTGGATCGGGTGTCGCAAGCTGGCAGCTAGGACTTCAGTTTTCCAGCTGTAGTTGCTGTAGATCTCGATGATCTCCTGAAGTAGCTGGAGTCCATTCTGACCAATATCGTCGAGCCTGCCTAGAAATGGACTAATAAACGATGCACCTGCTTTCGCCGCGAGTATTGCCTGCGCTGCCGAAAAGCAAAGTGTGACATTTACCTTTATGCCGCCATCGGACAACTGTCGGGTGGCCTTAAGTCCATCTTTTGTTAAAGGACACTTGATCACGACGTTCGGGGCGATCTTCGAATACTCGAGTCCTTCCCGAACCATGCCATCCGTATCCTGGCTGGTGACCTCCGCCGAAACCGGTCCTTGGACGATTTCGCAAATAGCGGCGATGTGCTGTTTAAAGTCGACGTTACCCTCTTTGGAGATCAAAGTCGGGTTTGTTGTCACGCCGTCGGCGAAGCCATATGCGGCCGCTTCACGAATCTCATTTAGATTTGCGGTATCCAGAAAGAATTTCATTGCAAACTCCTAACTCAACTATTGCTGCGTTGTTCTTTTGTCTGAGTTGGATCGTAAACCTCATTGGTCAGAACTCCAACTCCTCCGACTTCAATTTCCACGACGTCACCGTGAGTCAGCCGCGAGACTCCAGCAGGAGTGCCGGTTGCGATTAGATCACCGGGATTTAGCGTCATGATTGCGGAAATATATCTAATCAAAAAAGGTACGGGAAACGCCATGTCGCGCGTATTGCCGTTTTGTTTGGTTGCGCCATTTACTCGCGTTATCACTTGAGTCGATAGAGCGTCAATGTCCGTAATTATCCAGGGTCCTACCGGACAAAAAGTATCGAACCCCTTGCCACGTGTAAACTGGACATCCTTTCGTTGGAGGTCGCGCGCGGTCACATCGTTCACACAGGTGTAGCCAAAGACGTAGTCTAAAGGATCGTCATCAGAGGATAGCTTGCTCGCGCGTTTACCGACGACCACTCCCAGTTCTCCTTCATGTTCCACTTGCTGTGAAACCGCAGGTAATTCGATCCGGTCACCGGACCCAATTATAGAAGAAGGTGGCTTTAGGAAAAGCAGGGGCTCATCAGGCATTTTATTGCCGAGTTCGGCCGCGTGCTCTCGGTAGTTTCTGCCGACGCAAACAATCTTCGACGGGGCAACAGGAGCGAGTAACTTCAATTCATCAACTTTAAGGACAGGTTCGTCGTTTGGCAGCAAATCTTCAAAGTTGAAATCCGATGACAGTACTCTTACCTCGCTGCCTTCGATAATTCCAAAGCGAGGCTCAGGGAAATTGGAGTGTTTGAAACGACAAATTTTCATCTTCTTCTAAGGCACGACCTCTGAATCAGTCTCTGAAGGAGGACTCTCGTTTCCGGCGTTGTCGACTGCAGTGATGTAGTAGTAGTACCTCTTACCAGTTTCGACTCGGTCATCCAAATACGTCGTACGAGTTAATAAGGACTGATTCAATTTGGTCCACGAAGCCTTTGGCAGATTCGGATCGGTTGATCTGAAAATATTGTAGCCTGCGATGTCGGCTTCGGGGTTGGCCGCAAAGAAAACCGAAAGCCGTCCCGGCGATCCCGCCACGTCGAGACCTTGCGGTGCCGAAGGAGCAAACGTGTCGCGCGCTGTAACCGAAAGCGCGTTGGAGTTCAAACTCTCTACTGAAGCACCACCGCTACCCAGCGATACAGATCGGACCACGTACTTATACGTTGGACCAAACTTAAATGACTTGTCGGCGTACTGGGTTCCGGAAATCAAGGCAGAATTAATCGGCTCCTGGTTAGGCTGCGTCTGCGTGTCGTCCATCCGGTAAACGTTATAGCCAAGCAGATTTACTGGAGTTGAGCCATCAATATTTGCTACGGGCGCAGACCACGAGAGGGTAATTGCATCGGCTGTCAGTTCCTTGCCGGTCTCTCGAAGAGTTGGTGGGCGTGCTATTTTCGCTGCCGGCTCGATGCTGAGGAAATTAGAGAATGCTGCTCGCTGTCCTGATGCGTTCACGTAGCGCACGGCATAACGCAATCGCGTTGGCTGTCCGGCAAGTTCCAGTGTATCGGTGTAAGTAATCGTGTCGCCGGCAGTCTTGATCTGATCGTAGGTGACAGATCCAATGAGCGTCGAGCGGGATGCAAACTCTTCTTCAGTCAGCGCCAGTGGCGAGCCAGGTTTCTCTGCAAGGCGATACACATCGATGCGTCTTATACTTTGAACACTGTCGTTCGGAGCATTGCGTTGCGGCGCCGGCCAGCTAAGAATAACCTCGTTACCTTGTTGCGCGCCCGAAAGTAACTCGGTGCGCTGTTGAACTTTTTCGACCGGTGGGAGCGGAGGACGTCGCTTGCCGCAGCCGGCAACCGAAGCCAGTACACAAAAACCGATCAGAAAAAGCAGAAAAGAGTTTCGAGCTTGGTGCGTCAGATAAAACCGTGACGGCGTGATGTGTACGGCGTAGCGGTTCCTCAAAGTTTTCACAGGATATAGCGACTAAGGTCCTGATCCTTAACAGTTTCTGAGAGCATCCCTTCCACGTAAGCTGAATCAATTTTTTGTTGCTTGGGCTCTAAGTCGGGCCCTTCAAAACTGATCTCCTCCAACAACTTCTCCATAATGGTCTGCAGGCGTCGCGCTCCGATGTTCTCGGTTTGCTGATTCACCTGGGCGGCAAATCGGGCGATAGAATCGATCGCGTCCGTCGTAAATTCTATTGAGACGCCTTCGGTTTCCATCATGGCCTGATACTGTTTGATTAAGGCGTTACGTGGTTCAGTTAGAATTCGCTTGAAGTCGTCGATCGTTAGTGATTCAAGTTCGACGCGAATAGGGAAGCGGCCTTGAAGCTCAGGTATCAGGTCTGACGGCTTTGACACATGAAACGCGCCGGCGGCGATAAAAAGAATATGATCGGTACGAACCATTCCGTAGCGACTGTTTACCGTAGTTCCTTCAATGATCGGAAGAATGTCGCGCTGCACTCCTTCACGCGACACATCAGGTCCGTGGCCGGATTCTCGACCGGCAATTTTGTCGATCTCATCTAAGAAGATGATGCCTGAACTTTCGACTCGTTCGATCGCGGCGCGAGCTACCTGGTCCATATCGATGAGGCGTTCTTCCTCTTCCTGCATCAAATACTCCATCGCCTCGTCGACTCGCATTTTGCGTCGCTTAGTGCGGCCTTGAAACAGGTTTCCCAACATATCTTTCATGTTGATACCCATCTCTTCGACGCCTTGTGGTCCAGCGAGCTCGATCACCGGAAAGTTCTTTTCTCGGACTTCAAGCTCGACCAGGCGATTGTCCAGCTTCCCACTCCGCAACTGCGTGCGAAGTTTTTCTCGAGTTTTTTGAAACTGTTCATCGCGCGCGGGAGCGTCCAATTCCGTCGATTCCTCTTCACCGTCCTGGGCATCAAAGTCGTAGAATCCAGAAACAGAACGC
>Ga0163162_10004097_pt1 | contig 13989 bp, 13 predicted proteins | sample S55metaG_FD_115310 | JGI IMG/M metagenome (GOLD analysis project Ga0163162, IMG submission 115310) | Switchgrass rhizosphere microbial communities from Kellogg Biological Station, Michigan, USA - S5-5 metaG | ecosystem: Host-associated > Plants > Roots > Rhizosphere > Soil | place: USA...
AAATCCTCAATAGTGAATAGGCGCTGATGTTAAAGGAATCCATCAAGTCTTCAAACGGGATATCGAGGTATGACGGCGCAGGATCGCTGCTACCCGGCAGGTTATAACACAAAACATTTTGATTACCGAATGCCGTGCCGTGTAAGATATAGTCAATTGGCCCCAGGCCGTTATAAACCAGTTGCAGAAATTGGGTAATTTGGTCTTCATTTCGCACGTCCACCTCAGCTGCGAAACCGGTATCCATACCATGTTTATCCATCAGGAACAAAACATCCTCCTTGGTATCAGCAACGTAACTCAACGCCACTTTACAACCAGACTGATGCAGCTTTACAACGATATCATAGGCGATCGAGCTATCATTGCGAACGCCAAATACTACAGCTACTTTACCCTGGTTGTATATCATTATTGATCTTTTGAAATAGAGATTGCGCTGTTGGTACCGCCAAAACCGTAATTAAGGCAGGCAATCCTGTTAATTTGTTTAGCAAAGCTTTGCTGCGGAATCAGGTTGCGATAAGCAGCCAGCGGTTTAACCGGCCCCGCCCACTTTTCCGACTTTTGAAAGGCTTCCGGCTCCGGATTCAGCGTTGTGGAGTTTAAGCATGGCAGCACTTTTTGCTCCTTTAACATTAGCAGCGCAGTTATAAATTCAACTGACCCGGCTGCGCCAAGCATGTGCCCGAACTGCGATTTTGGCGCCGATATATGATAACCCTCCTCACCCAGCACATCAACCACGCTCAATAATTCAATAGAATCTCCAACAGGAGTTGAAGTACCGTGTACTTTAACAACGTCAGGCTTTATACCATCGTTACTCAACAAGCCTTTCCACATCCTTTTCTGCCCCTCAAATGATGGGTAAAACATATCGCCATCGCCGTCCGAGTTGTTAAAATACTCGTCAATTACGCCTATTATATTGGCACCACGGGCTTTTGCCAATTCATATTCTTCGAGTGCTACTATCCCACCCCCAAATGAGCATACAAATCCGTTTCTGTTCACATCAAATGGGCGCGAGCTTTCTTCAGGGGCAAAGCCCCTGCTCAATACCTGCATCCCATCAAAACCGATGAAAGTTTCCAATGACGTGCCTTCAACCCCACCGGCAATTACACGATCCTGAACGCCGAATTTTATAAGCCGGTAAGCATACCCGATATTACCCAGCCCCGTAGCACAAGCCGACCCTATGGCCTCGCACACACCCTGGTTTTTTATAAGACATGATACATTTGCGGCCTCACGATAGGTCATGGTGCGGTCAACTGTATGCGAACCTGATAAACGGGTCTTTTTTCCGAGCTCAAAAAAGCTATGCCAGGCAGTTCTTAATATTAAATTTCCACCCGTGCCTGAACCGATAACCACCCCAGTTTTTTCGGATTGGGTTTCGGATGTCATCCAGCCCGCCATTTTAATGGCATCCTGCGCCCCAAGCATCGCCCAAATACTGCCAACATCGGCAGTTGCTAAATTACCTGCAGGTATCCGGTCGTACTTGTCAATATATGTTTCCGGGAAATTATTGCTAACAAGCGTTGAGTAAACCGGCTCCAGCCCCATCTCTCCATCGGTTATAAAACCCGATACTGAAGAGCGTACCTTACCGCCGTGTTCAGTAGCTTTATCCCATGTCCTGATCAAACTTTGGTTAGAAAATAACTTTTCACTAAAATCCGCCAGATCAGAACAGTTAGGAAAAGCCCCGCCCATACCAACAACGGCTACTTTTCTACCGGTAATTTGCATACGCTATGCTTTTTGCTTTGCTTTCAGGATCAAATCAACCACATTTTTAACTTTTGAGCCCAAATCGTCAATGTCATCATCCTCAAACTCCACCCCAAATTTTTGCTCGGTTTTAGCAATAATATTTATCATTTCGGTTGATGGTGCGTTTAAATCCGTAATAAAGTCGGTTTCTTCAGTAACACCAACCAGTTTTTCCGGATTTATCGTTCTTACGGTTTTTAAAATTTCAACCAGGCCATCAATTATTTCTTGTCTTTCCATTATTGCTGTTGTTTATCAAAAAGTTCCTTTTTTATTGCCCTAACGGTGATATCGTAAAGTTCTGCTACCAGGGTAAAATCCTCGTTTAGATCATAGGTTAATAACCGTTCGTCGTTAAAGCGGCTAAAATAATCATCTAAATCCAACGCCGGCGATACCTTGTAAATCCTGCCATCGCAAACCACCTGCCTGAACTTATTAAACCTGATGTTTCCAATGTTAACAAATGTGTCGTCCTTCTCCAAATAATTATGGAAATTAACCTGCCCTATGCTGATGAACCTGGGAAGAAATTTATCAACCAGCTCTATAGGAGTACAATTTTGCTTTACACATTCAAAAAAAACGTTGCAGGCTCCGGCGGTTGCCTGGGTAAATGATTCCACCTGGTCAACGCCTCTCATAATACCAAAATGGTCTTCCACATCGCGCGCCGTAGTGGTATAACTGGCCACAATGCCAGCTTCCGGCGAATGCCAGTGAAATTTATCAACCAATAATTTTGTGGGGCCATGCAGCACAAGCACATCTTTAGGGAGCCATCCTACCAAATTATCCATTTTTAGCCTTTGTTTATAATGTCCATTTTCGGCTATATCAAGCCGCCATTAATATGGATATTTGTTCCATTTATGTAAGATGCCTTGTCTGATAATAAAAATGAAATTGCTTCTGCGATATCATTCGTCTTTCCAAACCGCTTTGCCGGTATCATCTTCAAATATTTTTCCTTTTCAGACTGCGGGATTGCTGCCGTCATGTCCGTTTCTATAAATCCGGGAGAAACGCTTAGCACCCTTATTTCGTGTTCGTCGCTAAGCGCAGCCGCCTCCTGCGCCAGTGACTTTGATAACGCCACCAATCCGGCTTTGGTTGCCGCGTAAACCGACTGAAACGCGTTGCCCGTTTCGCCCACACACGAGCTGATATTTATAATTACCCCACGCTTGTTCAGGTTAAATATTTTCATTGCCGTTTTACAGATCATAATGGGCGCCCTTAAATTTATGTTGAGCATCGCATCAATATCACGCTCCGGCTGGTAGATCAGCGATTTATCAAGCGTAACACCTGCGTTATTAATTACTGCGTACAAGTCATCGGAATGGTCTCTTTTTAGCTGTTTGCAAAAGTCGGCAACCTGTGCGCTGTCTGAAAAATCGGCACATAAAACATGGCTGCCAGGAATAACCGTCGTAAAGCTTTCTACTTTAGAAGCATGGAGTATTAATGTATATTCTGCTGATAATTTTTGCGCAATTGCCAAACCTAATCCTTTGCTGGCGCCCGTTATTAGTACTTTTTTTTTCTCCATCAGAGGGGTTATTGCCCAAAATTAACAGATTATTGCGACATATAGGGAGCATAATTACTAAAACAAAATAGAGCAATAATCAAAAATAATTTTTAAGGTCAATTAAATTAAACTTACTTTGCTCAGAAAAAATTTCTAACCAGGTATATTTAAACCGATATAACAACTAAATTCAACGAACAATAAATATGAAGACAAAATTCTCAAGGTGCTTTTTATGCGTTTTTTTTACGCTTGCGGCATTTAACACTGTAAACGCCCAAACTAAAAACAAAAACTCAATTGATGCTAAAATTACATCGATAATTAAGAAGTTAACGCTTGAGGAAAAAATTGGTCTGCTGCATGCTAATGGTGTTTTTACAACCGCAGGTGTTAAAAGGTTGGGCATACCCGAGATGGTTACTGATGACGGACCGTTGGGCGTACGTGAGGACGTTAAGGAAGGATGGGGGTCAACCGGTTTGACAACGGATTCGGCCACCTTTTTTCCTAACGGGTCGGCTTTAGCTGCCACCTGGAACCCCGAACTTGCTTACCGTTACGGCCATGATATGGGCGAGGAGGCACGGGCGCGAAAGAAAACCGTAATGCTTGCTCCTGCATTTAATATTTGCCGCACACCGCTTTGCGGCCGCACTTACGAATATTATTCCGAAGATCCCTTTTTGAACGCACGGCTTGCGGTGCAATCGGTAAAAGGCATACAAAGCCAGCATGTTGCCGCATGCGTAAAGCACTACGCGGTAAACAACCAGGAAATTGAACGTGGACGCGTTAGCGTGGATGTTGACGAACGTGCGTTGCGCGAAATATACCTGCCCGCTTTTAAGGCTGCTATAACAGAAGGCAATGCCTGGACCATCATGTCGGCCTATAATAAATTGCGCGGCCAATACTGCTCCGAAAACACCTATTTGTTGCAAACGATCTTAAAAGGCGAATGGAAATTTAAAGGGACCGTCATCAGCGACTGGGGCGGCACCCACAGTACCATTGATGCTGCAAACAACGGCCTTGATATTGAGATGGGTTCACGGCCGCCATACGACAGCTATTATTTTGCCAATGCGCTGCTGGCCGATGTAAAATCAGGCAAAGTTAGTATGAAAGTAATTGATGAGAAGGTTCGCCGTGCTTTGTGGGTAACTTACCAAACCGGATTAAGTGAAAATCAGCCAGCCGGGAACATAAATACATCTGCACACAGCAAAACGGTGTACGATATCGCATCGGAATCAATCGTGCTGCTAAAAAACGATAAGCACCTGCTTCCATTGAACACATCTTCAATAAAAAGTATAGCGGTAATAGGCGACAATGCAACCCGCACTTTCCATTTAGGTGGCTTTGGCGCAGGAGTTAAAGCCCGGTATGAGATAACCGCATTGGCAGGATTGAAAAACAGACTGGGCGATAAAATTGCCATTAACTACGCGCAGGGTTATTCTGGCGAATACAAACCTGAAGGTAGAAAAGCAGCAAAAGACACTGCTAAAAAACCGGATCCGGAGGCGATGATAGCCGAAGCGGTAGCGGCAGCAAAAAAATCGGACGTGGCTGTTTTATTTATCGGCGGCAACCGCGAATATGAAAGCGAAGGCCGCGACCGGAAAGACCTTAGCCTTCCCTTCGACGAACAAAAACTGGTTGATGCGGTTACGGCTGTTAACGCCAATACTATTGTGGTGGTAGTGGGCGGTGCGCCGTATGATATCAACAAAATTAAAGAGAACAACAGCACCATCGTTTGGTCGTGGTATAACGGATCAGAGAATGGCAACGCGCTTGCAGATGTGCTGACCGGAAAAATAAATCCTTCAGGCAAAATGCCGTTTACCTTTCCTGCTAGTTTGAAAGATTCACCGGCGCATGCATTAAATGCCTACCCGGGCGAGAACCTACAAGTAACTTACAAAGAAGGCATACTGGTGGGTTACCGCTGGTTTGATACGAAAAAGATAGAACCGCTTTATTGCTTTGGTTACGGCCTTTCGTATACCGATTTTAAATATTCGGGGCTATATACCAACAAAAAAAGTTATGTTGCGGCAGATTATATAACAGCAAATATAAAAGTGAAGAATACCGGCAAATACGCTGGTAAAGAAACCGTACAGCTATATATCAGCAAGTCAAATTCGGTTGTTGAGCGTGCCGAGAAAGAACTGAAAGCCTTTAAGAAGGTGAAAATAGCAGCCGGGGAAACCGTAAATGTTAGCCTTAAGATCCCGGTTAAAGACCTGGCTTACTACAATGTTACAACCAGCAAATGGACTGTTGAACCCGGCAAATACAAACTGCTTGCAGGCACTTCATCAAGGGATATCAACGAAACAGGCACTATTACCGTGCAATAGGATGTGCGGATGTGCGGATGTGCAGATGTGCAGATGTGAAGAAGGTGTTCAGATATGAAAAATAGTTAGACGATAAATATACTCCTTTTTCTCGTGTTGAACGAAGTGAAACAGTTGCTCCATAATGCAAATAACTTAACAGCTTAATTGGGAAGATCCTTCGCTACGTTCAGGAAAATAAGTCCTATTTGGACAATCAAAATCATCCGCACATCTGCATATCCGCACATCCGCACATCTTCTTCACATCTGCACATCATCTGCGTAGTTCATCAATCAGTGCTGATAAGCTTACTGAGGCACAGGCTATCAGTTCATCGGCGGCACCATAATAAATATAAAGTTTATCATCGAACAACGCGGTGCCGGTTGGGAAGCAAACATCATCTACATCACCATCTAACTCGTACGGGAGCTCCGGTTTAAACAACGGATATGGGAGTCGAGCTAACTCTTTTCTCGGATCATTCAAGTCAAGCAATGCGGCACAAGCTGAATATTCGTACCCCTTCACCGTATCTTTCACGCCATGATAAATAACCAACCAGCCATGTTCAGTCTCAATAGGTGGGCATCCGGCACCTATATAGCTTACCTCATGTGGATATTTGGGCGTTAATAAGATATGTTGCTCAAAATGTAAAAAATAATTTTCCCAAAAAATTGGTGTAAGCTCGTCAAGCTCATTACAAGATACGATCTGGATGTCGGGCTTTATCCGGTGCATGAATGTTAATTTTCCATTAATCCTTCTTGGGAAAAAAACAACATCCTTATCAGCCAAAAAGTCGGCTCCCCGGTTATAACGGAGATATTTTTCATTTAAATCACCTTTGCTTTTTGTAAGGCGGTCAAAATCTGTATATTTTATTTTAGGCACGATTATCCCGTGTTTTTTAAATTTCCTCAAATCAGTTGATGTCGCCAATGCGCCCAACGCGTTAACGCCGTCAAAGGCAACATAGGTTAAGTAATACACCTCATCTATTTTTACAACGCGGGGGTCCTCCATCCCATGCGATTCGTAATCAAATTCCGGATCTAGCAAAGGCTTATCGTTACATTCGATTACCTTCAGAGGTGGATCAAGCTGGCAATAACCAATAGTAGAATAGTTACCGATATGTACAGCCCTGTACAGCATGTGGATCACGTCTCCTTCTCTTATCACAGCCGGGTTTAGCACGGCTTCATCTTCAAATTGCAGATCCCTTTGTCGAAGAACTACCCCTTCTTTCTTTACATCAATCATATTTTGGTTAAACCGTTTTATCATTAAATCCACTGCCATAGTGCCCATCGTCTAAACATCCAATAATACCCTCAATAACCCTTTTTGTTTCGTTTGGATCGCTAACTCTAACAGAATAGGCTCCGGCCTGTTTCGCGGGATAATCATTACCGCCGGGGAATATTGCATCGCCAATAAATATCATTTCATTTATTCCGATATGTAAAATATCGCGTAGCTTGTGTATGCCGTATTTTTTGTCGATACCATGTTTGGTGACATCAATTGATGTTGCGCCGCCAAGGTTTACCGCCAACTCGGGGATCATTTTGTCCAATTGTTTTTTAATCTTATCACGCTTTGCAAAATCTGGGTCCCACTTCTTCTTTTCATCCAAAGGGGCCTGCTGGCCCAGTGCGGAGTAAGTAACCTGGCTGCCACGGTCTTCAATGGTTTCACCCCATGTTTTTTGGGCCTTAAAACCAGATGCATCAACGGCACTATTAAGCGAGGCGATGATCTTCTTTTTTTCTTCGGCGGTAAAATTCTCTGCGTACAATCGTTTCCAGCCGCTTTTGTAGCGGTAAAATTTTGTTCCGCAGGTAGGCAGGATAAACAAATTCTGCAGTTTTTTCCCTTTCGGCAGATTTGCCAGCACCTGCTTCTGAAACTGCGGCCAATCGCCTCCCGAAATAACGGCAACCTTCGCCACCGCTAGCAGCGCGGTTAGCCGCACAGCCATCTCCTTATCTATCGCTGCCTTACTTTCTGCAAGCGTTCCATCAAGATCGAATACAATTAATTTTTTCATACTATAGTTCATAGTTGATGGTTCATAGATCATAGTACGTTTGTGAAAACAGTTCTTTGGCGGAACTCAAAAAAACCATGAACTATTATCTATGAACCATGAACATTCTTTATTCTCCCGGCAGTGCTATTTCAAGCAATACTACCTTGCCTTTCGGGATAAAATTGCACTGCCCTGCAACGGCGGGTAAAAGCATTACCTCGCCCTTTGAAAGTGGATAGCTTTCATTATCACTTTCAAGCGCTCCGCCGCCGTCAACGCAGACCAAAATCCGTGGTGTATCGTTTTCCCCTACGTTAAATTCATCTCTTCCGGTAAGGCGCCACATCGTAAAATGAGTATCCGCTATCAACCTCTCGCGCAGCTCAGCCCGCCTGGTTTCAATAACTGGTTTTACCGGCTTTATTGCTGTTGCATTAAAATCAATACAAGCCATGGCCTGCTCAACCTGCAAATCGCGGGGTTTGCCGGTCTTTTTGTCTACACGGTCCCAGTCATACAGCCGGTATGTGGTGTCGATGTTTTCCTGTACTTCAAATACCACTACATCGCCAAGCGTATGAACGGTGCCTGCTTTAATTAATACACTGTCGCCAACGTGAGGCTTAAAGTGTGCAAGCGCGTCCGCAACGTTGTTTTTTGCCAATAACGCCTTTAATTCATCTTCGTTTGTTCCGGGCTTCAGCCCCGCATAAATAACAGCATCCTTACCTGCTTCCAATACCACCCACGATTCCGTTTTACCGGTGTCGCCTTTCGGGATATATTTTTTCCGGTCGTCCGAAGGGTGTACCTGTACGGAAAGCACCTGTCGGCAGTCAAGAAATTTTAACAGCAGCGGGAATTTTTTGAACTTTCCGTCCAACTTGCCCATCAGCTGCCGTGGGTGATGCTCCATTAACTGACTTATGGTTTTTCCTTTCAGATCGCCTTCTGTTACTTTACTCGAATGATCTTCCCTGTCGCTCAAAATCCATGCTTCGCCAATCGGGTCGTCCGGTGGCAATGGCTTGCTCAATAAGTTGGTTAATCGTCGCCCTCCCCAAATCCGGTATTGGTAAATCGGGTCGAACTTCATGGGGTATAACTTCATCCTATCCATAATTTTCTATATACATCATGGATCACTGGCTATTTTTCTTTTTCCATAGCAGGATTATAAGCCCCCCGCCGCGCTGCGTTATTGAGGCTTGCTCTGTGGACAAGCATTTGCTGGGCAGCGTTTACATTTTCATCGTTACCCTTCCATATTTCCAATGCAGGTTGTTGAATGGCCCGCGCGAATGAAAAAGTTAGCGCCCAGGGAAGCTTATCCTTATACATTACATGCATGGCATTCAAATGTGCGGTAGCCAATTCGGGCGACTGCCCTCCGGATAAAAACGCAACACCTGCAACAGCGGGCGGAACTGATTCCAACAAGCAACTTACGGTTGCTTCTGCAATGGTATTCACGTCGGCTTGCCTTGCGCAACTAAGCCCGGACAGCACCATATTTGGTTTCAAAATTAAAGCGCGCAAATTTACACGTTGGGTAAACAACTGATCGAAAAGGGCATGTTGTACCCTGCTGGTTACATCAAAACAAGTTTTCAGATCGTGAGATCCATCCATCAGTACCTCGGGCTCTACGATTGGCACAATTCCCGCCTCCTGGCACATCGCAGCATAGCGGGCTAACAGGTGCATATTAGCCTCGATACAGCCTTTTGTGGGGACACCAGCACCAATGGTAATAACCGCCCTCCATTTAGCGAAACGTGCACCCAAACTATAATATTTTGATAGTCGTTCGGGCAAACCGTCCAAACCTTCAGTAATTTTTTCTCCCGGAAACCCTGCAAGGCCTATGGTGCCTTCGTCGACCTTTATCCCCGGTATAATGCCCGCTTCCTTCAGTATATCAATAAATAAAACGCCCCTGGCTGTAGCCTGGTAGATGGTTTCATCATATAAAATAGCCCCGCTTATGCACTTTGCCAGGCCCGGCGCAGTCACTATCAGCTCGCGATAAGCTCTGCGATATTCTTCAGTTTGCGGGATGCCTGCCTCTTCAAATCGTTTGTTACAGGTGGGCGTGCTTTCGTCCATCGCCAGCAAGCCTTTGTCACCGGCCATTAGCGCTGTTACTGTTTCTACAAGTTCAATTGTTTTCATTATTTTTCAGGGCAAAGAAGGATTTGCTGGCTGTGCCATTGGTTTCATTCAACAAGTTTATCGAATAATTGTTGTTTAAACAGCAGGATTTCGTGAAATGTAATGAAGAGGCTCGCAAACCTGGCTGGCAGAAGATGCCTTTATCAAAAAAGCCCCTGAATGTTTCAGAGGCTTTTGATACCGTAAATTATCGTGCATGGCTCGACAAGTCGTCATCATGAATCCGTTCCAGGTAACCATTGTCGTTAATAGCATATTGAGCCCCGGAAGTATCGTTGTAATTTTTAGGTAATTTGATACTGGTTTCTTTTCTGGTCGAAAACAACATAGGCATAACGATCCCGACCGCCAGAACGCTAATTTTTAATACTTCAATAACCATATCTTCAAAAAATAAGTAAACAAAAATCGCAAACGCGTTTATAATCTTATATGAACTGAAAAATGCATTCCGTTGTTTTAATTTTTTATTATCGCATTGCGCAACTTACCAAGCTAACTTAATGCCACAATGTGCAATAAATGCTATTTATTGCATTGTAATTATCAAAAAGCATTATTTAAATCATAAATAAGTGTTTGCGATGAGCCGGAGGCTATCAGTATGATAAGATTTTATCAGATTGAGAATCCGCGCGCAGCCGGGTGTCCTTAAAATCAGGACACTCCTAACGGCATTGCGTACAAAAAATTGAATTTATGCTGCTGATTAGTCGGTATAAAAGGGTTACTTATACGCTTATTGATAAGCTTTCACTTCCTGTCGTGCTTCGCCCAATCCATCGATGCCTAATTCTACTATGTCGCCGGCTTTAAGGTAAAAAGGCGGCTTCATTCCTAAACCCACGCCTGCCGGGGTTCCTGTAGAAATAATGTCGCCGGGCAGCAGTGTCATGAACCTGCTTGTATAGGATATGAGGAAGGGAATATTGAAAATAAAGTTTGAGGTATTGCCGTTTTGATAGGTTTGTCCGTTTACTTTAAGCCACAGGCGCAAACTATGCGGGTCGGTTATTTCGTCCATAGTAGCTAAAAACGGACCTAAAGGCGCAAAGGTATCGCAGCCTTTCCCTTTATCCCACGTACCGCCCATTTCCAACTGAAACGCCCGCTCGGATACGTCATTGTGCAGTAAATACCCTGCCACGTAATCCATTGCATCCGCTTCGCTTACATAACTTGCTTTTTTACCGATAACGACTGCCAGTTCCACCTCCCAATCGGTTTTTGTTGAATTTTTGGGTATGATGATATCATCATTCGGCCCTACTATGGCGGTGGTTGCCTTCATAAATATTACAGGCTCCGACGGCGGTGTGGCGTTTGTTTCTTTGGCATGATCAACATAATTTAACCCGATGCATACAATTTTTGAAGGACGGGCCACCGGGCTTCCCAGGCGCACATCGTTGGGTATTTCGACAAGCATATTGTCTTCAACAAACCGGGCCAGGCGCGACAGACCATCAGTTTCGAAGAAACGTTCGTTATAATCTTCACCAAAACCCGAGGTATCGTATCTTTTATTGTTGACGATCACCCCGGTTTTTTCTTTTCCGGGCTCTCCAAATTTTATCAGCTTCATAGTTTATTTAGTTGTCAGTTCAATGATGGTATCTATCGCATCGGCATTAATATGGTCGGCATATATAAAAACACCTTCGGGCTGTTGTTTAAATTTAATACTGCTGCCATCGCTCAATAAGGTTACTTTGGTTATTTTTCCTTTAACCGATGGAAGAAAAATATAGGGCTGCTGCGGCGTATTTAACACATGGGCGTAAATGGTATTATTCTTATAAGTTACCACGCCCCATTGTTGCGGCGCAACCAGGTTACCACGTGTGCCATATATGCTTTCGCCATTTTTTTGCATCCATTTGCCCACTACCGCCAGGGTATCCGCAAATTCAGGCTGAATTTTGCCATTTGGCATGGGGCCTATATTCAGCAGGAAATTGGCATTGCGCCCTGCGGCATTTACCAGGTAATGGATGATCTGCTTTACCGTTTTATAACTTCTGTCGTTAATATTAAATCCCCAGCTGTTGTTAATGGTTTCGCAGGTTTCCAGCGGCAGCGATGATATTTTTGAATCGGCGCTAAAACCCGTGTTGTTATTTCCAGGCAAATCCTTTTCAAACATCTGGAAGTCTTCGCCTTGTTTAACAGCAACATGGTGATTGTTACCAATTATTATTGCCGGATTTAATTTATGAATAAGGCCATAGATCTCGTCGTAATGCCAGTTTACGGCGGGCCGCTCCCAGTGTCCGTCGAACCATATTCCTTTTACACCAGGATAATTGGTAATTAACTCTGTTAATTGGGTCTTCATAAAATTGATATAGCTGTCCCAATCGCCTTTTACCGGTGCACCATTAACTATTGGGCTGCCATAAGCATAATCGGGTCGTCCCCAATCCAGCAGTGAGTAATAGAAATGAAGCTCTATCCCTTCCTTCTGGCATTCCTGGGCTAGTTCCATCATCGGGTCTTTATGATACGGGGTAGCATCAACAATGTTATATGGCGAAGTCTTGGTGCCAAACATGCTGAAACCGTCGTGATGGCGCGAGGTAACGGTGATGTATTTCATCCCGGCCCGCTTGGCAAATTGCACCCATTCCTTTGCATTAAATCCCTGGGGATTAAAAAAATCGGCGAGGCGTTTATAGTTATTGTAGGGGATCTTTCTTTCATGCATTACCCATTCGCCATCGCCCAGCTCGCTGTAAATTCCCCAATGGATAAACAGTCCAAACTTCATATCCTGGAAGTTTTCCCTCGACGCCAAGTTATCAGCGGTGGGAGTATACGCAGTTTGCGCCTTCACAGCAAAACAATAGAAAAGCAATGCGAATAAAGTAAGTTTTTTTATCATAGTTCTTATTTCGGAATTGTTTTTATTAATTGGGCATAATTTATTCTTCATCTGCACATCCGCATATTTGCACATCCGCACATCTTTTTATTTCCTCATCCTCGCATCCGCACATCCGCACATCGTTATTTCCTCATCTGCACATCGTCAATTGTTCAACGTAATAAATCCCCCGTCAATGGGGTAATCGCAACCGGTTATAAAACCGGCTTCGTCCGAACAGAGGTATAAAGCAAGTGCAGCTACTTCGTCCGACTTTCCCATACGGCCAATCGGCTGCGTTTTTGAGAGCTTTTCAAAAATCTCCGCTTCCTGCCCGGCGTAATTTTTAGCAATAAAACCATCAACAAAAGGCGTGTGGATCCTTGCGGGACTAATACTGTTACAGCGGATATGATCATTCAGGTAATCGCGTGCTACAGACATGGTCATGGCGTGGATGGCGCCCTTGCTGGCAGAGTAAGCAAAACGATCGGTGATACCAACGTGCGCAGCTACCGAAGCCGTATTTAAAATTACACCGCCACCATTCCTTTTCATTAAGGGGATTGCAGCAAACAAACAGTTGTAAACCCCTTTAATATTAACATTGTAAACCTTGTCAAAGTCGGCTTCAGAGGTATTGCCTGCGGTGCCGATATGGGCAATACCTGCGTTATTAATCAGGATATCCACCTTTCCCATCCTACCGAACGTTTCAATCACCTGCTGCTGATTGCTCACATCGCAGGTATAATTAAACGCCTTTCCGCTGCCGGCGACTATTTCATTTACAGTGCCTGATGCAGCGTCGTCATTCAGCTCAATTATATGTACTTCGGCTCCTTGCTTAGCAAAAAGAGCAGACATAGCCTTCCCTATCCCGCTGCCGCCGCCTGTAATTACTACTGATTTGTTATCTAGTTTAAACATTAGGTTAAGGGTTGTGAAGTGCTTATAACGATACCCCTCTTTTCCAGGGAATAAAATCATCCTGGCCTAATTGAACCGCCTTTGGCTCAATTTCGCCGCTGGCTACCTGTATCACATAATCCAGTATACGCTCCCCGGCCTGTTTTATAGTTTCCTGTCCTTCTATGATGGTGCCGCAATTAATATCGATAATATCCGGCATTTTGTTAGCCATAGCGGTGTTGGTTGACAGTTTTACAACCGGTGTTACCGGGTTGCCGGTAGGTGTGCCCAGTCCGGTAGTAAATAAAA
>Ga0163162_10004098_pt1 | contig 13988 bp, 15 predicted proteins | sample S55metaG_FD_115310 | JGI IMG/M metagenome (GOLD analysis project Ga0163162, IMG submission 115310) | Switchgrass rhizosphere microbial communities from Kellogg Biological Station, Michigan, USA - S5-5 metaG | ecosystem: Host-associated > Plants > Roots > Rhizosphere > Soil | place: USA...
GCGCCAAACCACAAACCGAATGATGACGGCATCGCTACCTGTAAATGCGTATAGCCAGGGAGTAATGTGTCTTTATGCTTTTCGCTAAGCGCAATAAGTTGGTGAAAAAGTTTTTCGGTTTCTTCAACAACCTGTTGTAGTTCATGCCTGAAAAATAGTTTCAGGTCAACCAAAACTTGGTCGTTACGTGAGCGGCCGCTGTGAATTTTTTTCCCGGCATCGCCGATTCGCTGGGTCAATAAAAATTCAACCTGCGAGTGCACATCTTCAACTTCCGGTGAAATGGTAAAGTTACCGGCTTCTATATCTTTGTAAATACTTTTTAATTCCCGCTGAACCAAGTGCAAATCTTCGGCGCTCATTAAACCAATGCTTTGCAGCATTTGGGTATGCGCCAGCGAGCCAAGCACATCAAAGGCTGCCATTTGGGTATCCAATTCACGATCCTGGCCAACAGTGAAGTTTTCAACCAGGTCGTTTACGGTAACGGATTTTTGCCAGATTTTAGCCATTTGATTTACGAATTACGATTTACGAATTACGATTTAGCAAAACGTAGATCAACTTTGACGCAAGGTATTTATTGACGCAACAATAATAGAAAGAAGTTCGTTGCCTTCCTTATAAATATCGGTGATTTTTTCTTTTATTTCGGGGTTTAACTCAACCAGTAATTCAAGGAAGAATAACGTTTCATCTAATTCTTCCTCTACTATTTTCAATTTATTTATAAAATAATTCTTTGATTTTGCTCTGCCGGCGGCCCGATAATTTGCGCCGGTTGAGCTAGCGCTTCTGTTTAATTGATCGGCATAGTTCTTATTAACTATATTGTAAGGTAGACTTAGTACCAACCTGGCATTCGCCAACGAATAGTTTTTGGTTCTTTGTTTAAGTTCCTCTTTTGTCATAGTCAATCAAATCAAAAATAAAAATCGCCAAATGTCAATCAACCAAATCGTAAATCTAAAATCGTAATTCGTAAATCAATTGATTTTTTCTAACATCCGGATATAAAGCTCAATACCGTCTTCAATCTCCTTTACATATACAAACTCATCTGCAGTATGTGATCTTGCTGATTCACCCGGACCAACTTTAAGCGATGGGATATCAAGCAGGGATTGGTCTGACGTGGTTGGCGAACCATAAGTTGTACGCCCCAGGGCGATACCCGCTTGAACAATCGGGTGGTTTTTATCAATTTTCGATGGCTTCAGCCTGATGGAGCGCGGCGTTACATCGCAGCGAACATGCTCCCGGATAATAGCCAATACTTCTTCGTTTCGATAGGCATCGGTAACGCGCACATCAACCGTAAAGGTACAGCTTGCCGGTACCACGTTATGTTGCGAACCGGCGTTTATGATGGTGACCGACATTTTTACCGGGCCAAAAACTTCTGATTCTTCGGGAAACCTGTAGGTGCGGAACCATTCCAAATCTGGCAGGGCATTATAAATCGCATTATCGCCTTCTTCGCGTGCGGCATGCCCGGCCCGGCCATGGGCCACGCAGTCAAGCACTATCAGGCCACGTTCGGCAATGGCTAATTGCATTCCGGTGGGTTCACCTACAATACCGAAATCCAGATTGCCAAGTTCGGGAATGATTAGCTCAAGGCCGTTAACACCGGATATTTCTTCTTCGGCAGTGGTTGCCAGGCAGAAATTATATTTAAGGTTCTCCTTCTCATAAAAATATAGGAAAACGGCAATAAGCGATACCAGGCAACCGCCTGCATCGTTACTGCCTAATCCATATAATTTACCATCTTCTATCTTGGCATCGTACGGGTCTCGGGTATAGCCCGAATTCGGTTTCACTGTATCGTGATGAGAATTGAGCAAGATGGTTGGTTTTGACGCATCGAAATGCTTGTTCCAGGCCCATAAATTATTCAGCTTGCGATGGGTTTTCACGCCCTGCTCTTTTAAGAACTGCTCAATCAGGTCGGCTGTACGATCTTCCTCTTTGCTGAATGATGGTATAGATATTAATTGCTGTAAGAGCTGGACTGCCTGCTGGAACAATGTTTTTTTATCGGCCATAATGTGCCGGCAAAAATAATGTTTTTGGGAGAGAATGTTGGAAGTTGGAATGTTTTAAAGTTGTAATGTTGGAACGTTGTACAGGTTGAAGTTGTTAAAATGGTTGTAAATGTTCTAATGACCTAATCAATTTTGGAATGTTTCCTGGTGTCATTCATCGTGATATATAAGAGCAGCGATAAGGCAATACAAATAGTAACATACCAGTAAAACCATTCCTGGTGATGGTTATTTTTAAAATCAAGTGCAATATATTCAGCAGTGCCCCCAAATAAAGAAACAGCTATAGCGTACGGAAACCCGACGCCCAGCGCCCGAACATTGGCCGGGAAAAGTTCCGCTTTAACCACAGCGTTTATGGAGGTGTAGCCGCTGACTATAATTAAAGCGCACATAATTAGCCCGAAGGCTATCCAAACATCTTTGGTGGTGCTCAGTACTGTCATAATAGGAACGGTTGTTAATGTCCCCAGTATACCGAAAGCGATCAGCAGGGGTTTGCGGCCAATCTTATCGGATAACAATCCAAAAAGCGGTTGTATAAGCATGAAAACTACCAGTGTAAGGGTGGAAACAAGCGTTGCGCTGTTTTTGGTAAACCCTGCTGTATTCACCAAAAACTTTTGCATGTACGTGGTAAAAGTGTAAAAGGCAACTGTGCCGCCAATCGTTAAACCGATTACTGTTAAAACTGCTTTTGGATGTGCTGCCAATGCTTTTAACGTTCCGCGCGCGGGTGCGGCTTTATTCGCTTTTTCTTCCAACGTAACGGATTCCTGCAGGCTGCGCCTTAAATACATCACAGTAATGGCAAGCCCAGCGCCTATGCCGAACGGAATGCGCCATCCCCATTGATGCAGTTGCTGATCGGTTAAAAAACAACGCTGTAATAAAACCAGTACGCCAAGCGCTATCAGCTGCCCCATAATGAGTGTTACATATTGAAAGCTGGAATAAAAGCCGCGATGCTTTTTTGCCGCCATTTCGCTGAGATAGGTGGCGCTGGTTCCGTATTCGCCGCCTACGCTAAGGCCTTGTATTACACGGGCTATTACTAATAAAACAGGCGCCGCAACGCCGATTTCGTGGTAACCGGGAACTACCGCGATTATGAGCGATCCGATACTCATCAGCAATACGGATAAGGTTAGCGCCGTTTTACGGCCTTGTTTATCGGCGTAAGCGCCCATTAGCCAGCCGCCTATCGGCCGCATTAAAAAACCGATAGCAAAAATGCCGGCAGTATTTAATAGTTGTACAGTTGGGTTTTCCTTAGGAAAAAAAGCGGCAGAAAAATACAGCGAAAATGCAGTATATGCATACCAGTCGTACCATTCAACCAGGTTGCCTAAAGAACCGCCGATTATTGACTTAATCCTTTGTGCAGTAGTTTGCTGGGATATGGGGACGTGCTGGCTGGGCATAGTTAAAAAAGTATAAGCAAGGTGTAAAATTGTTTTGCAGGATTTTACTAAAATACAAAACCGGTCTTAAAGTTAAGTACGGCGCGCGTAAACATTTGCTTCCTTAATAATAGGAGCCAAGCTGATTAATTTAATTATTTTCGCCTTCGCATAAACAGCACTTGTAAAGCTTAAGATGGACGATAATTTTAAATTGCGGGCGGCGCTAAAATCAAACGAAGAGCTTCAAAATTATATTGATAATCGCGAAAAATACCTGCCCGAATCTGTGGAAGCGGCAGTTGCGGAATTACAGCACCGCGGTGTTGAATTTTCTGATGAAGAATTAACGGTAATTGCCGAAGATATGCAAGCGCGTAGGACGCTCGCTGAAATCGGTAGTAATAGCTTTGGCCTATTTACAGGTGAAGCCAAAAATAGCCAGGTTGAAGACCCTGATGCACCTTCATTCTTTTCAAAAGGAGCAATACTTTTGTTTTCGATATTTTTTAGTGTATTTGTAGGGTCTATTCTGATGGCAAGCAATGTGCGTAAAAGCCCGAACAAGGATAATGCGAATTGGGTCGTACCATTTGGTTTGGGTTTTAATGTCCTAATAAGCATTATATCGCCACAAAACATATACTTATATGTAATTTTCGGGATAGCCGCGAACTGTGCGGGAGCCTATTTCATGGAAATTGTTTTTTGGAATAACTATATTGGTGCAGCAACACTGTACAAAAGGCGATCTGTTTTGATACCGTTAGTTATAGTTTTAGCAATTACCCTTCCCCTTTCGTTTTTATTTTACTTTTATGGGAAAGAGCTTATGGTGAATCCGACAAAATAGTCACATTTCATTATGGCCTCGAAAAATTGATAAACAGCAGCTTCGCTATCAATCTTTAACAGTTAAGTTTTTTGAAGTCGGGTTATAATATTCGTCAATTGCTCTACCAATATCATTTAACGGGATAGATGTGGCCCCAAACCGGTGTTCAAGAATTTCCCAGTTGCCCCAGTAATTTTTTTTAATGATGTGAAACGTGGAGTAATTAAATACACCAAAGGTAAAGTTATCGGGATTGTTCCGTACGACTTTAAACGTTTCCTCATTAACAGTTACTTCAAAAGAGTCCATTTTTTAGGGTTTAGGCAAATCTACTGCCTAAAATGTGCGGCTGCAATACCCACTCACCCGTATTTTCACGGTAAATTTACCGTGAAAACACGGTGATAAAATGTACTAAAAGAGTTTAATCACAACATTGTAAAATTAAATGTTTGAACATTTAATTTACCAGATCGAAACAGATATCGATTATTTTTGTTGCAAAATAAATGGAAAATCACAATTTAAAACAACTATGAAAAAGACAATTATGTTATTCGCAGCAGCGTTAATGAGCACCGCTGTATTTGCGCAAGCAACCTGGAAAAACGACGGTATGCACTCAAAAATCGGGTTCACCATCACTCACTTAATGGTTTCGGACGTTGATGGGATATTTAAAGATTTCAGCTGTACAATAGTAGCCTCAAAGCCCGATTTCAGCGATGCACAATTTAATTTAACAATTAATGCTACATCTGTAAGTACTGACAACGATTATCGCGACAAGGATTTACGTTCTGAAAGCTATTTTGATGTGGCCAAATATCCAACTATAACCTTTGCAAGTACAGGTATCAAAACAGTGTCGCCAAGCCATTATAAATTGAGCGGAAACCTTACTTTACATGGTGTTACCAAGCCCGTTACGATGGATTTGTGGTACCGCGGTACAATTACAAACCCAATGAGTAAGAAGGAAGATGCAGGTTTCAAGCTTACCGGAACAATCAAAAGATCAGATTTTAAGTTTGCTCCGCAGGCCGGTTCAGCTATGTTGAGTGACGAAATTACCGTTACTGCCAATGGTGAGTTTGCGAAAGCTAATTAGGTTTTTGGTTGATTAGGTTGATTGGATGAGCAGTTGATTTAGTTAAAAATCGGTCCAATTAATTTATTGAAATTTAAAATATACAAGCGCGTCCCGCCTAAATCGGGACGCGCTTTGCGTATTAGAAAAATTAAATTCCTAAATTGACCTCGGTTAAGCCCGCGATGCAAATAAAAAGAATATCCCTTTCAGAATACAAGCTGGTAACAGATCTGTTCAACAAATACAGGGGGTTTTACAAGCAACCTTCAGATATAACTTTAGCTGAAAGCTTTATTAAAGAACGGTTGGAAAATAACGAATCGGTTATTTTTGTGGCTTTGACCGATGTGGATGGACAGCAGGTTCCCGTTGGATTCACGCAGCTTTATCCGCTAATTTCATCGGGCAGGGCTACAAGAAACTGGCTGCTCAACGATTTATATGTGGAAGCAAGCCATCGCCAACAAGGGATTGGTGAGTCGTTGATTAAAACTGCGATGGAGTTCGCGCGCGGCAAGAATGCAACATTTGTTAAACTCGAAACAGCAGTTGATAACTATACCGCTCAAAGTTTGTACGAGTCAGTCGGCTTTAAGAAACAGGAGCCGGGTAATGCGTTTTTTGCTTATCAGATTCAATTAAGTTAAAATTCCAACCATTCTTTACATAGAAAAGTAACTGCACATGCAAAAACCCGACAGCCTGATATTCGATATGGACGGAACCCTTTGGGACGCCGTTGATACCTATGCCGAATCGTGGAACCTGGTGTTCAAAGAATTTAATATCGACAAAACTATAGAACGCGATGAACTGGCTAAAATGGTGGGCTGGGAAGGTAAAAAAGTGATCGCCGTTTTAATGCCCGATTTTAGCGAAGAAAAGCAGCAGGAAATATTTGCCGCCGTTATGGAAAAGCGGCGGTTGCTGCTGCCGCAGAAGGGGGGCTTTTTGTATGATGGTGTAAAGGAAGGTTTAAAACAGCTTGCAGAAAAATATCCTTTATTTATTTTGAGTAATTGCGCAAAAGGGATCATCCGGTTATTTATCGACTGGGCGGAGATTGATGAGCACATAACCGATGAAATGGCGCACGGGATTAATTTTATGCCCAAGCATCACAATATTAAACTAATGGCCGAAAATCATCAGTTAAAAGCGCCGGTTTACATTGGTGATACGGCCGGCGACGGCGAACAAAGCCGACAGGCCGGCGTTCCGTTTGTGTTTGTTAGCTATGGCTTCGGTACTACAAACGACTATGATCTTAAGTTTGATGATTTTAAATCCCTCACAGCTTATTTTATGGGTTTATGAGCATCGCACGCACCCCGCTGGATAAGAAAAAATAACCAAAATCCTGTTGACATAGGGCTGTCATTGCCGAGTATTTTATTTGTATCACAAACTAAAACACTAAAGCAATGAAAATTATCCCAATGTTATTAAAGGAAATGGAGCAGGAAGCCCAAACCACACGAAAAATGTTATCGCGAGTTCCGGATGATAAATACGACTGGCGGCCACATGAAAAAAGCATGACTGTAAGGCAACTGGCAACACACGTTGCTGAGCTGCCCGGATGGGTTTCGATGACCCTTACAACGGATGAACTTGACTTTGCCCAAAATCCCTATCAGCCGGAGGTGATAAATAACAACACTGATCTTTTAAACCTGTTTGAAAAATCACTGGCGGGCGGAAGGTCGCAACTCGCAGAATCCAATGAAGACGAACTTTTGCGCAGCTGGACCCTGCGTAATGGCGACGAGGTTTACGTAGTATCTTCCAAAGCCGAAGTATTAAGAATGGCTTTTTGCCAAACGGTGCATCACCGCGCACAACTGGGTGTTTACCTGCGGTTGTTAAATATCCCTATACCCGGCAGCTACGGGCCAAGTGCGGATGAACAAAACTTCAATTAAACAATTTTCAAACTTCCGGAGCTTAAGCTCCGGAAGTTTAAATTTCCCGGCCTTCAATTAAAATTATATTTTTAACCGACTTATTTTTTAGGTCAATAAAACTAAGGCGCTCCGGATCGTTTTTATAACTTTCAAAATCAGCCACGCTTTTAAAAGCAACTAAATGAATTTCGTAGGGCAATTCGCGGTTGCTTTCAATAACGCTGCTTTTATCCGGCCGAATGCGGTAGATAAGTTCTCCATTATGGCCTTTCAGGAGCGGAATTACTTTTTCCTCAAACAGGTGAAACTCCTGCTCATATCCCGGCTTTATAAAAATAAGTTGGGTGTAGTAAAGCATTTTGCAAATTATTGTGCAAATAAACTAATTTGAACGGGCAATGGTAAACTGAAATAAAAGGTGGCGCCTTTGTCTTCTTCACTTTCCATCCAAATTTTGCCTTTATGGCGCTTTATAATTTCGCGGGCAAGGTAAAGCCCGATACCGAAGCCTGATATATTTTGCATTTTTTCGTTCTCCACACGGTAAAAACGCTGGAAAAGTTTGGCTTGGTCCTGGTGGTTTATACCTATGCCTTCATCAGTGATAGATACCCTCACATTTCCTTTTACCTTTTTGCTGCTTACGGTAATTCGGGTTCCCTGGTCGGAATATTTCATAGCATTATTTAAAAGATTGCTGATCACCTGGCCAATTTTTTCTTTGTCGGCATTGACATCGATTATGATTTCATCGGGCTCAAAATTTATGACGTAGCCGGGATTTGAGACGTTTATTTCGGCAATGGTGTCGCTAATGAGCTTATTAATTTCAAAGTCTTTTAATTTAAGCTGCAATTTGCCCGACTCAAGTTTGGAAAGATCAAGTATAGCATGGATAAGTGCTATCATTTTGTTTACCTGGTTATTGGCCTTTAATAGCGCATTGTCAACAAAGCTATCTGTGGATGGTAATAGCCTTTTGGTTAACAATTGGATATAAGCTTTGAGCGAAGTAAGGGGTGTTTTTAGTTCGTGGCTTGCCATAGCCAAAAAGTCATTTTTTCTGATCTCATCGCGTTTGCTATCGGTTATGTCTAACACCGTGCCCAGCAGTCGCACGGGCCGTTTGTTTTCATCCGTTATGGTTAGCCCCTGCGTTCTTATCCAGCGTATGGAACCATCAGGCAAAAATATTCTGACCTCATACAAATAGTTGCCCTTCTTTAATGCTTCCTGGTATGCTTTTATTACGATATTTTGCATGTCCTCACTGTTAACCTGGGCGCGTATTTCTGCAAGGGTGATCCGGGTCTCCGGCGGGTGTCCGAAAATTTCAGCTAACCGGGGAGAATAAATAAGGGTATGATCCAGTAAATTCATATCCCAGGTAGCAAGCTCGGTAGCTTCCGCAGCAAGGTGTAACCTGTTTTCTCGTTCCTCGGCGGCTTCCTTAGCTTTTACTTCCCTGGTTATATCAGCAATCGTAACTAATATATAAGCAACGTTATTCCCGGCGTCAGTGATCGGGGTGTTGCGTGACGACCAGTAGCGAACCTCATATTCCCGCGTGTCCGCGTTAAATACGTCGAACCGGTAAGCCGGAACTTCAACCGCTTGTGCCGTTTCGATTACTTTTTTAAAAACCTCACGTGCATTAATATCATCGTCGAAACCGGTTGGGATTGGGAAAGCTTCAAAAAATCCTTTTCCTATAACCGTCGGCCTGGTGACGCCGTGGATTGATAAATAGGCATCGCTGGCGGCTAGCACGGTGAAATCAGGTTTATCAGCCTTTACAAGCAGCGATCCGGGGGATTTTTCAAAAAGGATTTTGTAGATATCTGGAGATAAAACCGGCAGCGGATCAGCATTCATAGTAAAGTATCTTGAGGCTCAATTAAAAGATCAAAGCTGGAGTTTATTTTAAGCAGGGATATTTTGGAGGATCAGTTACTTTTAACAAAGATTTTTAACAATTTGTTTGAATAGCTCGCTTATAAATATGGGTAGTCACTACAAAAATAAAATTTAAGGCGTCGATATTCTTATCCAAACAAAATAAGGACAATTTTATTATACTGAAAATTGATTGAATCCCGCATGAATGCTGATATCGCTCTGACTAATTTGGGGTATAAATTTCATTTTCTCTATTAGTCTTTAAACTTCCTATATTCAACCAATCCCAATATATGAAACCACAAACGGAGATATCAGCTAAAATTAAAGGTTTTTGGCGCATACTTGGTCCTGGCCTGGTAACCGGGGCTGCCGATGATGACCCTTCGGGTATAGCTACTTATTCACAAACCGGCGCCCAATTTGGTTATGGACAGTTGTGGACAGCGCTTTACATGCTTCCTTTAATGACGGCAGTTCAGGAAGCATGCGCCAGGATAGGGCTCGTTACCGGGAAAGGCATCACCACCATAGTTAAGGAACATTACGGCCGCACAGTTTTATACGCAGTGGTAGGGCTGGTTGTAATAGCCAATACTATTAACATAGGTGCCGATCTCGGTGCAATGGCTTCTGCAGCCCAATTGTTGGTACCCGTACCGTTTATTGCCCTAACATTTATATTTACAACTGTAATACTGCTGCTGGAAGTTTTTACAAACTACAAAGTTTATTCGCGGATATTAAAATGGCTGGCAATAACCTTGTTAGCTTATCCGATAACTTTGTTTATAGTGCACCAGCCGTGGTCAACTATATTTAAGGCTTCCATTGTTCCGCATTTTGAGTTTTCGTTTGCGTTCTTCTTCATCATAACGGGCGTGTTAGGCACCACTATTTCGCCATATATGTTTTTTTGGGAAGCTTCGCAGGAAGTGGAAGAGGACAAAGAGAAGCATTTATTAACTACCGGAAAGCCCCGGATAAGCTGGATGAGCGTTCGCAGAATGCGGTTGGACAATACCTTCGGGATGATCTTTTCGGAATTTGCTACCTGGAGCATTATTGTGGTTGGAGCCACCGTTTTGCATAACAGTGGTGTTCATGATGTTAAAACTGCGGCAGATGCTGCAAAGGCCATTGAGCCTTTGGTGGATAGTTTCCCGAATGCAGGATTTTTATCAAAGCTTATATTTTCCGTAGGAATTATCGGTTTAGGCTTGCTGGCCATCCCGGTACTTTCAGGATCGGCGGCTTATTCAGTTTCTGAGGCCTTCAATTGGAAAGCTAGTTTGAATTTAAAGTTGAAGAAGGCGCCCGGGTTTTACACCATAATTATTGCAGCAACGGTTATCGGTTTGCTTATTAATTTTATAGGTGTCGATCCGGTAAAGGCATTGGTGTACTCGGCGGTACTAAATGGGGTGGCAGCTGTGCCGCTTTTGTTCTTAATTCTCAAGATAGCAGGTAACGAAGAAATAATGGGGGAGTTTAAAAGTGGCTGGCTTTCAAAAACCATACTATGGATAACTTTTGTCGCCATGGGTGCTGCTGCCATCGCCATGTTTTATACCATATTAAAGTGAGTTAATCACCTCAAAAGGTTGTAACCAGGCGCTACGCCGGGTTAGGCCGCCGACGCTATGCCAAGGTAGCGTTATAACCGATTATTGTGATGAAAATACAATCGGAAATAAAATTTTACGGTTCAATGTAAATTTTTTTTAAACAATTTTCCCTTGTTTGACTTTTATATTCTTAATTATAAATAGTTTAAAAACGTGTTAAAAAATCCTCGTTTTTATAACCTATAACTTTATCGTTATGGCTACGAAGTACAAAACAGAAAAAAAACAACCCCATCACCCGCAAATACCCAAAACCCCCACAGGTATTGTGGGCCTTGACGAAGTAACCGGTGGCGGTATACCCCAGGGGCGCCCAACTTTAATTTGCGGCGAAGCCGGTTGCGGGAAAACCCTGCTTTCTTTAGAATTTATTGTGCGGGGCGCGAATGAATTTAACGAACCCGGCGTATTTATGGCTTTTGAAGAGAAGACCGATGAGCTGGCGATGAACGTTGCCTCACTCGGGTTCGACTTAAATAAGCTGCAGGCCGACAAGAAAATAAAACTTGACCATGTACACATTGATCGCAGCGAAATAGAAGAAACAGGCGAATATGACCTGGACGGTTTATTTATACGCCTTGGCTACGCCATTGACAGCATCGGTGCTAAACGGGTAGTGCTGGATACAATAGAAAACCTATTTTCCGGCCTGGCAAACCAGGGCATATTACGGGCAGAATTGCGCAGGCTTTTTTCCTGGTTAAAGGAAAAAGGCGTAACGGCTATAATTACCGGCGAACGTGGCGAAGGCCACTCTTTAACCCGTCAGGGGCTTGAAGAATATGTTTCTGATTGTGTTATACTTCTTGATCATAGGGTGATAAACCAGATATCTACCCGCCGGTTAAGAATTGTGAAATATCGCGGTTCTGTACACGGGACCAATGAATACCCGTTTTTAATTGACGAGGATGGAATATCGGTATTGCCGGTTACTTCCCTGTTACTTGAAAAAGAAGTGTCGTCTGATAGAGTATCGTCAGGTATTGGCCCCCTGGATAAGATGTTGGATGGTAAAGGCTTTTTTAAAGGCAGCAGTATATTGGTTTCGGGCACGGCGGGAACCGGTAAAACTAGTATAGCAGCATGCTTTGTTAACGAAACGTGTAAACAAAACAAGCGCTGCCTTTATTTTGCATTTGAAGAATCGCCAAAGCAAATCGTTCGCAATATGCTATCCATAGATATGGATCTGCAAAAGCATATTGATAATGGGTTGCTGGAGTTTCACGCCGCCCGGCCTACTTTGCACGGACTGGAACAACACCTGGTTGTTATTTATAAACTGATCAAACGAATAAAGCCTGAGGTGGTGGTTCTTGACCCTATAACCAACCTGGTTACGGTTGGGTCAGTTAGTGAGGTGAAGGCGATGCTTATCAGGTTGATTGATTTTTTGCAGGAAGAACAAATAACGGTGATGTTTACAGCGCTTACATTAAATACGGTGATCAGCGAGCAAACAGATGAGGGCGTTTCCTCCCTAGTAGATGCATGGATTTTGGTTAGAGACATTGAATTTAACGGCGAACGTAACCGCGGGTTATACATTATGAAGTCGCGTGGGATGAAACATTCAAACCAGGTAAGGGAATTTATTATAACCGATAGCGGCATTGACATGGTTGATGTATACCTGGGCCCCGACGGCGTATTAACCGGCTCGGCAAGGGAAGCGCAAAAATTACAGGAAGAAACGGGTATGGTACTTCGGAGCAATGCGTTAAGCATGAAAGACAGGGAAATTGAACGCAAGCGTAAGGTTTTGGAGGCAAAAATAGGAAGCCTGCAATCCGAATTTGAATCGGTGGAAGAAGAACTTAATAAAATATATATTGAAGAAGAGCTGGTAAAAAAAGTGGCCGACAAAAACCGCGAGGAGATAACCAAGAGGCGGCACGGCGATGCCCCGGCAGAAAACAAGAACAAGAAAGGGAAAAATAAATAATGAAACCCGCAGAGAAATATGAACTAAGATTATATGTTGCCGGCAAGACAGCAAAATCTGTAACTGCCTTAACAAATTTGAAAAAATATTGTGAAGATTATTTACATGGTCAGTATACCATTGAAGTGATCGACTTGTTGTTAGAACCGCAATTAGCGGAAGGCGACCAGATTTTTGCTATTCCTACGCTGGTGCGTAAAGTGCCCGAGCCAATCCGTAAAATTATAGGAGATCTGTCGAACGAAGAAAAAGTTTTGGTAGGTTTAAATATACGCCCTGTTAACATGAAACTATCATGAACAAACAACAAAGGTTTACCGAAGATGATAGCAAATCGGATGATAATACGTACCTGTTACGTTTGTTTGTAACAGGTGCCAGCCCCAATTCGTCGCGGGCAATTTCAAATTTGAAAGAAATTTGCGAAACCTACTTGAAAGGAAAGTATGACCTGGAAATTATTGATGTTTATCAACAGCCATTAATGGCCGAAAGTGAACAGATTATAGCTTTACCTCTACTGATAAAAAAACACCCTTCGCCTGAACGGAGATTAATTGGCGATATGTCTGACATTGAAAAAGTCTTGAAGGGACTTAATTTACCTATTATGCAATGAAATGGAACAAGCAAAAATAACAGTTGACCAGTTATTGAGCGAAAATAATGAACTTAGGTTACAACTGGAAGAAGCAAATGATACCTTAGAAGCCATTCGTACAGGACAAGTTGATGCGCTTATAGTAAATGACGGGAGCAACCACCAATTATATACCCTTAAAACGGCCGATCAAACCTATCGTGTTTTTATCGAGAAGATGAACGAAGGGGCGGTGACCATAAACCGGGAAGGGCTTATTTTATATAGTAATTCGCGGTTTGCAGGTTTGGTAAGCATGCCGCTCGAAAAAGTGATCGGTTTGCCGTTTGATACATTTGTACCCCAAACGTCGCTCCAAAAATATAACGATTTGATTGCCAGTGGCTGGGAAACTGAATGTAAGGAGGAAATTGAACTCATAAACAGGCAACAGCAGATTATTCCTACTCTTTTATCCTGCAATACACTTGAACTGGACGAAGGCGTGGCATTAAGTGTTATCCTCACCGACCTTTCGATACTCAAGGAAACCGAAAAGCAACTCAAAACAAGAAACGAGGAATTAGCCGCAGCGCAGTTTGCGGCCGAAAAACTGAATGACGAACTGGAAGATACTGTAA
>Ga0163162_10004099_pt1 | contig 13987 bp, 16 predicted proteins | sample S55metaG_FD_115310 | JGI IMG/M metagenome (GOLD analysis project Ga0163162, IMG submission 115310) | Switchgrass rhizosphere microbial communities from Kellogg Biological Station, Michigan, USA - S5-5 metaG | ecosystem: Host-associated > Plants > Roots > Rhizosphere > Soil | place: USA...
ATAGGTCTCGCTGTTGCGCCCGGTGGTGTTGTCGACGGTGAGCGCGATCACAGGGCAGCCTGCGGCTTCCACGCGATGAACAATTTTTTCGGTGGCGGCCCAGGAAGAAGGCGCGTACAGTTGATACCAGACCGGCTGGCCGTGCGCCTGGCACACATCTTCGACGCCCGTAGAGGTGGCGGTGGATAGCACCTGCAGCGTGCCGCGAGCCTTGGTGGCGCGGGCCACGGCCAGCTCGCCCTCCGCATGGAACGACTTCTCGCCGCCGGTCGGGCAAGTGAAGATGGGACTGTTATAGGTGGTCCCCCACAGTTCGGTGCGCATATCCACTTTGGTGGCGTCGAACAGGCGACGGGGGCGCAATTGAACGTGCTTGAATCCCTCGCGATTGGCGCGGATGGTGCCGTCGTCGTCAGTGCCGCTGACCATGTAGGCCCAGTGCCCGGGCGCGACCTTGCGGTGCGAAGTCTCTTCGAAATCCATCACGTCGAGCGCATCCTTGGGATCGGTGATGACATCACCGATCGCAGTGGATGCCTGCTGGGTGTCGAAGGCCGCAGCGCTCAAGCCACCCAGGGCCGCTATGTAGGGACTGCCCGGCAGAAATTTTAAAAAGGCGCGGCGGTCACGCAGCGAAGAATTCGTCATCATGGTTGGGTATTCTATCGCACTTGAGTGAGAGGCTGAACCCTAGCCGCGCGCGCGCCAGCGCCGTCCGAGTGCGGGAATGATCGCTCCTCCGATATTCGCCAGATTCGCATCGGGAAACGGAGGACGTTCGGCCCGCGGATCGATCGCCCCGATCAGCGTGCGCGAAAACCGCAGCAGCGCCTCCAGCTTCTCCTTCAATGAAAAACGCAACGGGCGCCCGTTGGAACGCACCAGGAGCACTGTTACATCGTCCTCGGACAAGTTCTCGGGATAACGCTCGGCGATCTCGCGCAGCAGCGCGTCAATCAATTTTTCTGGTTCCAAGTCGCCCAACAGGCGAGCGATCCGCAGGACGCCATTTTCACCCAGCATCTCGCCGTTGGCATCGTTCGATTCCATCAGGGCATCGGTGTAACTGAGCACGCAATCGCCGGGTTCGAGCTCCACGTCAAACTGCTCGTACTCCGACATTTCCAGCAGCCCCAGCGGGATGTTGCAAGGTGCGGTGCCGACCTTGTCGTCGTGGCCCAGATAGTTCCATTTTTGCTGCGCGGCGCGATAGATCAAGGGCCGCGGATGACCGGCGTTGCAGATGGTCATGCGCCGGCTGGGCTCGAAAAAAGTGGCGACGATCGCGGTGGCGAAGGTCCCGGCCTTCGACATCACGGCGAACTGCTGATTGAGCAGCCGCACGAATTCCGTCTGATCGAGGCGGTTGACGAAGCGCCGCATGAGCGTCCGCAAATCCGCCGCTGTGGCGGCGACCGGGGTTCCGTGCCCGGACACATCGGCCAGCAGCAGACGGCTGATGCGGCCGGTGGCACAGCTGGACGCATAGTAAACGTCCCCGCCGTGCTGGGCGTTTCCATAGGGCTTGCTGTAAACCCAGGCGTCGAGGCCGCCGAACGCCACGCCGCGCGATGTGAGCTGACTGCCGCCCCAGACTTCCATGCATTGCATGTGCTGCGTGGACGGAGTGCTCACCAGGAATCAGGCCTCGCTGTCGATTTCGGGGACGGCTTCGAAAGGTACTCCGATGCCGGCCGCCGCTTCCTTGGCCAGAGCTTGCTTGCGGGGCGGGGAGACCAGCACCGGAAGTATCATCGCCACTGTGAGGACTCCCGCGATCAAGTACAGCGCCTGGTCATAACCGCCGGTTGACTGCCGCAGGTAGGCGAACAGCAGCGGACCGAACGCCGCCGGGAACGCCCATGGCAGCAACATCAATCCAAAGATTGGTCCAACATGGCGAGGGCCAAAATAATCCGCTGCGAAGGCCGGAGTGATTCCGTAAGCGCCGCCATAACAGACCAGGATGATGAAACTCGCGACCAGCAGAATCGTGGGAGACGAGATGTTGTGAAAATTCCAAAAGATGACGGCCTGTATCAGATACATCGTGAAGAAAGCCGTTTTCCTGCTGGTCAGATCCGAGATCCAAGCCCAGAGGACGCGGCCGAGTCCGTTGCCCAGGCTGATGATGCCTACGAAGGTCGCGGCAGTAACCGCGCTCACCTTGCCCAGCTCCTGAAACATCGGCGCAGCTTGCGAGACTACCGATATGCCGGCGATGGTGTTGATGGACAACAGCGCGCAGATGGCCCACCATTGCCAGGTTCGCAAAGCTTCCCGGAGCGTGTAATCGCGATCGCAGCGTTGCGACATCTGCGCCGCCGATGGAGTCCAGCCCGCGGGCTTCCAGCCTTCCGGAGGGTTTTGCATGAAGAAGGCGGAACTAACCGCGACGATGGCGTAGCCGATGCCGAGATACATCAGGGTCGGAAGCGCACCGAGATTTTGCATAAGCCGTCCGGCGACGGGCGCTGCGATCAGCGCTCCCGCTCCGAAACCGCCAACGGCAATGCCGGTGATGAGGCCGCGCCGATCGGGAAACCACTTCACGAGAACCGCCACCGGCACAACGTAACCCATGCCCAGGCCGATTCCTCCCATCACGCCGTAGGTCAGATACAGCCACCACAACTTGTCAGCCGCAAAGCTCGCCAAAAACACTCCGCCGCCCCACATGAGGCCGGCAACCATTCCAACCATTCGCGGGCCGCTTCGAGTGAGCCAGAGGCCTCCCACAACTGCCGACAAACCGAGGAACAACCAGCTGATCGAAAACGTGAACGAGACTTGGGAGATGGTCCAGCCGAATTCCTTTACGAGAGGGATGCGGAAGACGCTCCAGGCATAGCCGGAACCCAATGCCATCTGCATGCAGAAACCTGCTACGGCGATCCACCACCGATTTATTGAAGGCTGATTCATTGAGGGCATGGGCCTCTCCTGACCTGTTAGCGCAACGTGCCAAACAGGTCTCTCATTCTGTCATTGGCGTTGACGGCAGTCAACACGCCTAGGTAGACGGGGAGACGGTCAGCTTGAGCATCTGCTTCATTTAAGACTTCCAAAGTTCTTCCATCAGCCAACCTGCTGGGAACCCACTTGATAAAAGCCCAGGGCCAACCGGAAACTCAGCGTGGAGCGCTTTGAGCCGTTCTCCCCAGGTACTTCGGGGGCTCATGATTTTAAGGAAATATTGAAGGATACATGCGGAAGCGTAGATTCGGGAGTTAATTTTCCTTTGCGTCCGCCAGTGCTGAAGCAGCGGGACCTCATTGTCTTTAGGGATAGCTGGCTGATCGACGAGGGGCCGGTTCCACAGCCGGCCGTGATGAGCACATACATTACGAACAAAATTCAAATTCCGTATCCAACTCACTAATAACGCCCGGCGCGGTAAAGCGTATTTTTCAGCTAGCGATTGAAGATGCACGTCCTGAAGGCCGTCCATTAAGTGCGAAAGGATTCCAAAATCCCAAAGTTCAATAGCGATCCATATGGGAAAAGGTCCGGTGTATTTTTCACGAAAGCGCTTCGCGAAGTCCTCGCGAGAGCGGTCACAAAGTTCGTCCAGCCGCTCGAGCCACTTCGTGTGTCTAAGAATCAAATCGTTAGGATCGGGTTTATTGAAATATCCGTTAAAGTTTCGCGGTGAACGGTGAGACCAGGGGCCGATCTTCCCCATAACAAGAGCTACATCGACGCGAAGCCCGACTTCGACGCGCTCAATTGCATCCAGCATGAGCATGCGAAGGCGCTTGTCGAAAACGTATAGCTCGAAGGCGTGTGCGAGGTTCGTTCCCGGTCGAAAAGTTTCAAGGACGTCATCGTTTGTTCGGTGGCGGAAGGGGTACCAATACCCACTTAATCGATAGTAGCCAATTCGTCGCAACCAGTCCGCCGCGAGGTTCTGATCCTCTGGCATGCCCATACCGCGAGCGCGCAGCAGTTCGATTTGGTCTTCGACCGCAAGATATGGCTTGCTGTAGGGAGGAAGCACTAATGTAAAAAGGCCGTTTCGTACGCTTGCGCGCAGAGGAAACGGCCATGCTGTAACTACAGTCGCACAATTTAGGTTAATTTGTCAATGATTTCTTGCCTCAGCGTCACCCCGCGCGTTCTCGCCCTGTTGCACTGTACGTCGACCGGGGATTGTCGGTCCCGTGCAGTGCAGCCCACTCTATTACTTGCGCGTGAGCGCCAGGAATTCGTCGCGAGTAGCTTTGTTCTTGCGGAAGGTCCCCAGCATGGCGCTGGTCACAGTGCCGGAGTGCTGTTTTTCGACTCCGCGCATCATCATGCAGAAGTGCTGCGCCTCGCACAGCACGCCCACGCCGCGAGGAGAAACGGCTTCGGTAATGGCTTCGGCGATCTGCTGGGTGAGGCGTTCCTGCACCTGCAGACGGCGCGCGAACATATCCACCACGCGCGGGATTTTGCTCAGGCCGATCACCTTGTCCTTAGGCAGATAGGCGACGTGGATCTTGCCGAAGAACGGCAGCAGATGGTGCTCGCACAGGCTGAAGAATTCGATATCCTTGACCACCACCATCTCATCGAAGTCCACGGTGAAGAGCGCTCCGTTCACCACTTCCGCGAGGTTGGTCCGGTAGCCGCTGGTGAGATATTGCATGGCGCGCTCCCAGCGTTGCGGGGTCTGGACCAAGCCTTCGCGCGTGGGATCTTCGCCCCACATCCGCAGCATCTCGGGCAAGCCGCTGACGATCTTGCCGTCGCCGAGGGCGGGCATTTTCACAGGCATTGTGACGGGTATTTTAGCAAGAGCCTTCTGCTTCATGTGGTTTCCAGTTCGAAAGTGTTCCGGGCAGTTTCCGAGATGCGCACGCGCGCCAGACGGGCAGGCAGCGTCCAATTCCGCGCGAGCATTCGCTCGATGGCGAACGCGAGGTTCTCAGTGGTCGCGACCTGGCTCTGCAACTCGGGTAAGTCGCAATTCAGATTGCGATGATCGACATGGCCGAGCACGCGCTCCTGAACCAGCGCGTCGAGCGCGCTGCGATCCACAATCTGGCCGGACGCATCCACCGGGCCTTCGACCGAGACGTCCAGAACATAATCGTGCCCATGGCCGAAGGGGTTATTGCATTTGCCGTAAAGGCTCGCGTTCTCATCCCGCGTGAGCGCCTCGGAATTGAGTCGATGCGAAGCGGCGAAGCGATAGCGGCGCGTCAGTCTCATGCCTCGCCCCCGTAGTCGACGTAGAGATCGGCAGTCTCGTACAGCCGAACATTCTTGAGTCGTGCGTTTGGAAGATCGATGCGGCTATGCAGCCGCTTCCAGATCTCGACGGCGATGTTTTCGGTGGTGGGAACAATGTGGTCGAACGGCGGGACCTCATGGTTGAGGAAGCGGTGGTCCATGGGATCGACCACTTCGGCGTTGATGATTTCCTTGAGCTCGCGGAGGTCGAAGACCATCCCGGTGACGGGGTCGGGATCGCCTTCGATGGTTACTTCCAGCACGTAATTGTGGCCATGGCCGTGCGGATTGGCGTTCGCCCCGTAAAGCTTACGATTCTCGTCCTCGCCCAAGGCCGGGTTACGGCAGACGTGCGAGGCGGAGAATTCGGCTTTGCGGGTGAGGAGCATAGCTTAGTATTTAGATGCCTGGCCGGGCGCTAGCGATGCACGGTTTGGCCCGATCCTATAAAATGATAGCGTGAAGTCCAAAGATATCCCCGGTGTTGGCCAAAGTGGCGGGCAAGGCTCGGGGCAAGGTATCGACCGGCTGCTGGCGGCGGCGATCGTTCTGCTGGCGGGGGCCTTGGTGTGGGTGGTTGCCGGCACGATGGATGTCCACGTCACCAACGCCGGGGACCAGGCGCCGGATTTCAAGATCGTTGGCGACGACGGGAAGACGTACACGCGGTCGGATTTCGGCGGCAAACTGCTGGTACTGAATTTCTGGGCCTCGTGGTGCGCCCCGTGCGTCCAGGAAGTGCCGTCGCTCGAAGCTTTCCAGCATGTGCTGGGTCCCCAAGGAGTGGTGGTGCTGGGGGTCAGCATCGATACCAGCCAGAAGCGTTACGAGCAGTTTCTGCGGCGCTTCCGCGTCGACTTTCCTACCGCCCGCGACCCCGAAGCCAACATATCGAGCAACTACGGAACGTTTCAGATTCCGGAAACCTACCTGATCGATTCCACCGGCAAGGTGCGCGAGAAGATCATCAGCAACCAGAATTGGGTGGACCCGCAGTTTTTGGATCGCGTGAAAACGATGTTGAGGTGATGTCATGAAGCTGTCTGCAACCGTTGTGGTTTTGTGCGCGCTGTCGGCGATGGCCGCCGACAAGAAGGCGTTTCCGGGGCAGGCGGGCAATGACAACATCGAGCTGACGGGAACCCTGCTGATCGATGCGGCGGAGATTCGCGACGCCGTGGGATCGGATCTGGGTCCCGGAATCGTGGTAGCGCGGGTGAAGGCAAGCAACAAAACCGGCGAGCCCATGCGTATCGGACCCGGCGACTTTTCACTGCTCTCGCGCAAAAATGGAGATCGCGGCGACGCACTAGCGCCGGGAGAACTGGCCGGAGGCAGCGCGCTGATCGTGAAGCGGGACACCGCGGCGCGGGGCTGGGCGCACATCACCAATCAGCCCGGGTTCACCGGCGTGGGCGGGATGAGCAAGGCCGATAAGCCGGTGGATGAAGTGCTCCTGGCGGCGCTCAAATCCAAGCAAATGCCGGATCAGGAGACCAAGCCGAACGAGTCAGTAGAAGGTCTGCTGTATTTCTCGATGGAGAGCGCGAAACTGAAGCTCAAGGATCTGTCGCTCACATACAAGGGCCCCGGCGGGCGCTTGAGCATGGAATTCAAGTAGCTGGCGGTGGCGGCTATGCGCTCGGTGTTGCTCGCGGCTTGCCTCGCGGCAAATTTGCTTTCCCAGGGAGGTGCCGCAATCACGAAACTGCCGCCCAACGAGCGGGCCCATTTATTGAAAGATGACAGTTTCACAATTGTGAAACGGGTCAGAGACCTTCCTGCTCCGGTTGTCAGGCAACTCACTGTCCTGACCAAAGATTCCACCATGGCTGATGCAGGTCAGAATTTCCAGGCGACAGATGTAGGTGGCGGTAGATTGCCCAGGAGGCGCTTAATGTTCGCTGGTGTCGCACGGGATCATTGCTTCGTGGTCTATGAGCGCGGCGGCCGCGTCCTTTCCGTTTATGTCGTTCTCTTTGGGCCTGCCAATGGCGACGCCAAATTCATTTGGGGCGCGAGCATCGACCAGGCCATAACAGACCTGGGCGGCTTGAAACGAGCAATAGAGCACAATTCGGTGTACGAAGAAACGCCGTATTACTGGTAGACTCACTGCAAAGGGTCCTATGTATACTTCCCGCCGCTGACGTTGAGTACGGCGCCGGTGATATAGTCGGCTTATTTCACGCTGCTGGTCTTTTGTATTCCAGCGGTGGCTTTCTCTTCGGCCCGGGCGCCCGCTAGAATGCCCTGCAATCCGTAGTTCCCCTCGTGGCAGGCGTACTCGTAGAGCGCATCCTTCGAGCGACGCAGCGGGATCATTGCAGTCCACGGTTTAGTCCACGCCCCGGGATCATCGATGGTGACTTCCCACTGAATGGAATCCTCGCCGGTGCGCGTGTACCTCTCGACGACATGCAGCTTCTCGGTAGTAATCTGCATGAACAAGCCGGGTCGATAGTTGGTAGTGTCAACGACCAGCGTGTCGCCTTCCCAGTGTCCGCGCGAGTCACCCAGCCAGGTCCGGACGTTCGCCGGCAGGTGCGGACTTCCGTCGAGCGGGATCAGCCGCGTATCGTGAATCGTCTCCATTTCGAGAGCCACAACTTTAGGCGACTGGAAGATCTGGAAGTAGCTGTTGTAGCCCGCTCCCAAGCGTGGAGACCCGAAGGTAATGCAGCGCTCGGAAAGCGATCGGTCCTCGGGGCCGGCGGGCAGGTCTTTGCTCCTCTTTTGAGCGGCCTCGCTCCTCTTTTGCGCTTCCGGCGTCATGGATGGCAAGCGCCCGTCAGCGGGATCGGTGATCAGCGCGGTTCGATTGTCCCAATCTCGCTCCACCGTCCAGACTGAGCTGTAATCGCCGGTCTCCCCGTCGGTGCTTTTGAACCCTTTTTTCGCTCCCTGGACATTCGCCAGCACGCTCAGGAAAACGGTGTCGCCGAACGCGGCGTCGGAGTTTCCGTCCCTGAAGAGCTCATCCGCCTTTTTCTTGAGCGCCGTCACTTCCTGCTCCGTGAGAAATTTCCGCCCCGCCAGTTCCTTCGGCCGTTCGAGCGGCGTGGCGTTGTTGTTGGCCCAAACGCCTTGCAGGTCCGGCTGGCCGTCGGCGGTGCGCGGCGTTTTCCAGGCCGAACCCGCGCTCTTGGATTTTGCGGGCTGGGTCTGGGCGGTGGCTGAGACCTGGGTCAGGGCCAGAGCAAATACTAACGCACCTGCGAAAAAGAGATTTCGAAAACGCATCGTGATCTCCATGTGCGACGCCTCCATGCGCAAAAAGTATATACGCCTTTAGAGGTGATTGGTAGGGGGACGTAAGGCCGACTAATTGTCGAAGCTCAAGCCTGCCCACGTCGATCCGGTACATGTTATGATCGAACCGCTATTTGAATCGGATTGTGTGCTCCTGGCTAACAGCCACGGGCCGCTATCAGCCCTTCAACGGTAGGCGCTCCGAAGTCAGGACGTTGAATTACCTGCGTCGCAAAAGTACCACGGCGACACTGGCTTCAAAGTTGCGACATCGGATTCAATGCTCATTCCACTATCGGTACGGCGGTTTCCGATGGTGCTTCCTCACTAAGCGTAAGCGCTTCTGAAGTGTCGGGCGCCGAATTGCACGGGACTGCTTCTGCTGCGGCCTGCACCGGAACATACGTTAGAACGGACTTTGACACTCCGACGGCGACTCCGGAACCGGTCCAACACAGTTAAAAGCAGTTCCACCACGGAGGTTACGCCATGGAAACGAGGCAGGGTGGAGATCTGTCTTTGGAGAAACTAGTCGCGCCGGTCGCTGCCAGTGGACGCATTCCGACCGACGCTCTGAGGCTCGGCGGCGGACCAGAAGAGGAACCGGACTCGCCGCGTATGTCCTTCCTCGAGCATCTGGAGGAGCTGCGCACCCGAATCATTCGGGCGCTGATGGGTTTGGTTATCACGTTCATGTTTTGCATCGCGTTCTGCTATCGACTGTGGGATTTCGTGCAGGCACCGGCAACGGAGGCGCTCAAGAAAATCGGCGCGGATCCGCCCGTCCTGGTCATCAACCAGCCCATGGAGTTTTTTTCCATCGTTTGGGTGCAGGTACCGATGGTGTTTTCGTTGTTTCTCGCCTCTCCCTGGGTTCTTTACCAAGTCTGGGCGTTCATTTCGCCGGGTCTATATCGGAGGGAAAAAAGACTCGCAGTTCCGTTTGTTCTCAGCACAGCCGGATTGTTCATTCTCGGTGGGTTATTCGCTTACTTCATCGCATTCCGATTTGGCTTAACGTTTCTGCTTGGCCTGGCACTCGCCGGGGGCGTGAAGCCGCTGGTCACGATAACTACTTACTTCGATCTGTTCTTCGACGTGATGCTCGGGGTTTCGCTGGTTTTCGAATTGCCGGTAGCGATTTTCTTCCTGACATTGCTTCACATCGCTTCGCCGAAGTTTCTTCTGCGGCATTCAGATTACGCCATTCTGGTCATCGTCATACTGGCCGCCATCATCACGCCAACGCCGGATTTCTTCAATCTCACGCTGGTCGCTGTGCCAATTTGCCTCTTGTATTTCGTCGGCGTGTTCGCCAGCTACCTTCTGATCCTGAAGCGCGAAGGGCGCCGAATTCCGTGGGGTAAGATCGTGCTCAGCCTGATCGTGTCTTTGCTCCTTATTGCTGCGGTGAGCTATTGGAGACTACTCAAGATCGGGTATCACCCAACGAATCACTTACCGTTTATGGTCAGGTAAACCAGTGGCGTCATCGATACCCGCGCGGCCTCTGGATGCGAAACAGGCGTGACGCTCAGCCGACAGTGGATGTCACCTCGGCATCGCCGTCCTCCAATACACGTTTGATGAATGCAACTGGAATAGCGGCGCGGCGCCATTTTGAAATCAAGCCCTTATGCATTGGACCCTCATTTACTGAGCGGTTTTGCGTCGGCGTCGATTCGTTCCGATACCGTGGCAACTGAAATGCCTGAACCTCGAAGAAGTGCCTTCGAATCAACAATCCTCGGCAGTCTATTCTGCTATTCTAATTCTTTGCTTTTGGGTCGCATTGGTTTGTCTTACGGCACCGAGGGTGTCGGCAGTTGATGTCGGATTCACCAACTCCGCGGGTCTCGTCGCCGTGCCGGTCACTATAACCAACCACAGTGGAGAAACCGTTTCGGGCCTAAAGGGCAGCCAGTTTCTCGTGCTGGATGACGGCGAATCGCGTCCCGTGGTTTCCTTCGAGCGGGATCAACGGCCCTTGTCCGTCGTGGTGGTTGTCGATACCAGCACACGCATGGGATCGGATATGGGGCAAGCGCGGTTAGCGCTGCGTAAATTCCTGGCCTCCGCCGCTTCGCTCGAGGAGACGGCGGTGATGGCATTTTCCGGCAAGCCACACCTCGTCAGCGATTTCACGCATGACTTCGAACCTCTCATTAAAAAGCTGGTATCCCGGGGCGTCGCGGGGGACGCCGCGCTGAATGATGCATTGTTGCAGGCGCTGCAGGTGGCGCGCCATGGGCACAACCCGCGCAAGGCTCTCCTCGTCATCGCGGATGGCAGCAATAATCACAGCCGGCAGGTGTCTGAATTGATGAACGCAGTGCGCGACAATGATGTGGAGGTTTACGGGATGCCATACATTACCGGCCTTTCAGCATGAAGCGATTCGGGAGCGGCCTATTGCAGAGTCTTGCGGAAGAGTCAGGCGGTTTGAGTTTCGAAATAGCCAGTCCAAAGCACCTGCCGGAAACGATTGAGAAAATCGCCGACGCGACAAATCATCTCTACCGCATCGGTTTCAACCCCTCGACTGTCAACGGTGGGGAGCGTTGGCACAAGATTCAGGTACGCCTGACGGATCCCAATTTCGGCAGGCTGCGGATCAATGCCAAAAGCGCGTACAAGCAGAGCGGCTTGCAATGAATGTAGGCGTAGGTCGCGACAGAGTTACCGCTTGGGTTGTCGTGCTTCTTAGTAGCACTTTGCTTCTTTCCGCACAGACGCTCCGCTATACGAGCAGGCCAGATGTGACGAATGGGGAGAAAGTCTACAAGGGTGGCTGCATCGCATGTCACGGACGCGACGGGAAGGGTGCTCCTGTGGCGAATACGGTTTTTACTCGGCCAGACACATTCCCGGATTTTACGGACTGCGCCGGGACGACACCTGAGCCTGACGGCAATTGGAAGGCAGTAATCGTGCATGGCGGGCCATCGCGTGGCCTCTCGCAGATTATGCCTGCGTTTGGCGATTTGCTGACCGACCAGGAGATCAACGATGTCATCGCGTACATGCGGACACTCTGCAAGAATGTGCACCACGATCCGCCGGGCGAGCTAAATCTGCCACGGGCATTAGTTACGGAGAAGGCGTTTCCGGAAAACGAGATTGTGGTTTCTACCGCGGCGAGCGCATCCGGCGCGTCGGCGTGGACTACGGATGTCATCGACGAACGGACCATCTTCGATGCCCGGACCCAGCTTGAAACCGATGTTCCGGTGAACTATGCGAACCAGGCGCACAACTGGACGGCAGGCGTTGGGGACATCACGCTGGCCGTGAAACGGGAGATGTTCTCCAGCCTGCGGACGGGTTCGATTCTGAGTCTGCAGGGCGGATTCTTGCTGCCGACCGGCGACAGCAAGCGAGGGTTCGGTGCGGGGACGACGCAGTTCGAGCCCTTCGCAGCGTTCGATCAGCTGTTCAAGGAGAACACTTTTATACAAACCCAGTTGGGGGCGGACCTGCCGTTTGACACAAGCATCGCTCCGCGCAGCATGTTCTGGCGGGTGGCCGTAGGACAGGCGCTCGCTCAGGACCACATGCTGGGAAGGCTGTTTTCGCCCATGGTCGAGTTTTTGGCGGCACGTGACTTCGCCCCGGGGGCGACTACCGACTGGGACATCATGCCCGAGATGCAGATCACCGTAAGCCGGCGACAGCACGTCCGTATCGCCTTTGGCGTAAGGAAGCCATTGACGAATACACAGGGACGAACGTCGCAAGTGCTGATGTATCTGCTATGGGACCGCGCGGATGGGAAGTTATGGGACGGTTGGCGATGAGACTCCATTGGGGCGGGGCGATCGTTCTTGGGCTCGCGGCCGTAGCGGTTACGGCACTGCTGTACGGCAAGACTCCGACAGAGAACGCGAAGGGCGACAAGACACCGAAGGGGACTGTTTTTCGGACATCGGAACGCTGTGTGGCTTGTCATAACGGATTGACGACGAGTTCGGGTGAAGACATTTCGATCGGGTTCGAGTGGCGCGCAAGCATCATGGCCAACTCATCCCGCGATCCTTATTGGCAAGGAAGCGTGCGCCGAGAGTCGATGGATCATCCCGAGTCGAAGCAGGCGATCGAGGATGAATGCTCGATCTGCCACATGCCGGCGGTCCGCTTGGCGGATCGTGACGCGCAAAAGCACACCCAGGTGTTTTCCCGCTTTCCGTTGCAAAAGTTTCCCAAGGGGGATCGAGCCGCAGCAGATGGCGTCACCTGCTCGGTTTGCCACCAGATCGAGAAGACGGGACTGGGAACGGACGCGACCTTTGTTGGGCAAGTGGTGATCGCGAAAGCAGTCGAGAACGATCTGCGGCCAGAGTATGGGCCTTTCGACATCGACAAAGGGCACCAGACTGTGATGCACTCCTCGACGGCGACGTACGTCCCAACGAAAGGCGATCATATGCGCGATGCGGGTCTTTGCGGGAGTTGCCATACGCTGTACACGTCGGCGCTCGGGCCGAAGGGTGAGAAGCTCGCGAAGTTCCCGGAGCAGGTGCCTTACCAGGAATGGCAGCATAGCGACTACGCGACCAAGCAGACCTGCCAGGATTGCCATATGCCGGTGGTGAAGGAGCCTGTACGGGTGACGGCTTTGTACGGTGAGCTTCGCGAGGGCATGCACCGGCACGTGTTTGTCGGCTCGAACTTTGTGATGGAAGGGATGTTGCAAGATCATCGCGAAGAGTTGGCGACGGAGGCGCTGCCCGAGGAAATGGATGCGGCGATGAAGCGCACCAGCGAGTTTTTGAAGACGCAAGCAGCAAAGGTGACGATAACCCGGGTCGATGCGAGTCCGGATGGGCTTGCGGTGGACGTGCACGTTGAGAATCTGGGCGGGCATAAGCTGCCCACGGCTTATCCTTCGCGGCGGGCGTGGCTGCATTTTACGTTGAAGGACGGCAACGGGCGTGTGGTGTTCGAGTCGGGTGCGCTCAATCCGAATGGCTCGATTGTAGGCAACGACAATGATGAAGACCCACTGAAATTCGAGCCGCATTACCGCGAGATCACGAGTCCGCAGGAGGTGGAGATTTACGAACCGATCCTCAAGGATTCGGCAGGGAAGGTGACAACCGGGCTACTGCATGCGGTTGGGTACTTGAAGGACAATCGGCTGTTGCCGCACGGCTTCGATAAAACCACGGCAGACCAGGACATCGCGGTCACCGGCGATGCAGCCAACGATCCAGGGTTCACGGACAGTGGAAGCTCGGTGCGTTATGTTGTCTCGACCGGGCAGGCAACGGGGCCGTTCAAGGTGGAGGCGGAGCTTTGGTTTCAGCCGATCGGCTTTCGGTGGGCCCACAATCTGGCGTCTTACAAGGCGGAGGAGCCGCAGCGCATGGTGCGATATTACGAAGCAGGTGCCCAGAAGTCAGCTTTGATGCTGGCTAAGGCGGAGGCTACTCGGTAGGTTGTCCTCGTCCTACATATACATTCCGCCGTTGACGTTGAGCACGGCGCCGGTGATGTAGCCGGCTTCTTCGCTGGC
>Ga0163162_10004101_pt1 | contig 13984 bp, 13 predicted proteins | sample S55metaG_FD_115310 | JGI IMG/M metagenome (GOLD analysis project Ga0163162, IMG submission 115310) | Switchgrass rhizosphere microbial communities from Kellogg Biological Station, Michigan, USA - S5-5 metaG | ecosystem: Host-associated > Plants > Roots > Rhizosphere > Soil | place: USA...
CTTTACCGCGGAGACGCAGAGAACGCAGAGGTTGCGCAGAGAAGAAAAACAAAAGGAGTAACTAACATGCCTACCCATGTTAATGACATCACGCGAGTGATCATTGGAGCGGCCATAGAAGTACACCGTACTCTTGGCCCAGGATTGCTAGAATCTGCGTACCATGTCTGCCTTGCGAGAGAGTTAGAACTTGAACGAGTCCCTTTTAAGTTCAAATGGCCGTTGCCGCTTGAGTACAAGGGGTTAAAGCTGAATAAAGGTTATGAAATAGACCTGTTGGTGGCAGACTCGGTTGTGATTGAAATCAAGTCTGTCGCCAGTATTCATCCAGTTCACGAAGCGCAGTTACTTACCTACATGCGATTAGCTGGGATGAAGGTTGGCTTGCTACTTAATTTCAATGAGGCCGTATTGAAAGACGGGATTCGTCGAAGGGTTTTAGCGTTAGAGGAGTAGACTGCTCCTCTGCGCTTCCTCTGCGTTCTCGGCGTCTCTGCGGTGAAGCCTGCTTCGTCCAAAAAACCGTCCAAACGCTTTTGACGGCTTACTATTTAGTCGCCAAGACGCCGAGACGCAGAGACTCAGAGGAAGTATTAGGAAACGATGTTGAGATTCACGACAGCTGGAGAGTCACACGGTCGCGCGTTAGTCGCTATTGTTGAAGGTCTGCCTGCAGGCTTGCCGGTTGATCAGGAATCTATTGATCGCGAGTTGCGACGCCGCCAACTTGGCTACGGACGTGGTGGTCGCATGAAGATCGAGAAGGACCACGCCGAGATCCTCAATGGCGTCCGGCATGGACTTACACTTGGTTCCCCCATCACCCTCCTCATTGAAAACAAGGACTGGTCTAACTGGACCGACGTCATGTCTTCCGAACCGCGTGACATCGCTCCTGAGAAATCGCGTGCTCTGAAACGCCCACGTCCCGGTCACGCGGATCTCCCCGGCGGTTTGAAATACGACGCTCGCGATCTCAGAAACATCCTCGAACGCGCTTCCGCTCGCGAAACAACCGCGCGGGTCGCGTGTGGCGCGCTCGCTAAGCAATTGCTCGCTGCCTTTGGTATTGAAATTCGGAGTCACGTTATTCAACTCGGCGGCATTCCGGACCAACCTCTCGAACTCACATGGAACCAGATTGCCGCAATTCCCGATGACGGTCCTTTGCATTGTGCTGACAAAGAAGCTGAGCAACGAATGATTGCGCTCATCGATGAGACTCGAACTAAGGGCGACACGCTGGGTGGCGTTTTCGAAGTTGTCGCGCGCGGCATAATTCCTGGGCTGGGCTCGCACACATCCTGGGATTCGAAACTCGATGGCCAGCTCGCTCAAGCGGTGATGTCTATCCCGGCTGTTAAAGCTGTCGCAATTGGCGCAGGTGCTGAGATCAGTAGTCTCCCGGGCTCTGAAGTTCACGACGAGATCGCATACAACACGCAGACTAAAGAGTTCATACGCGAAACAAATCGCGCTGGTGGCCTCGAAGGCGGAATAAGCAACGGCGAGGAAATCCGAGTTCGTGGTCATCTAAAACCTTTGTCAACATTGCGCCGAGCGCTTCGTTCAGTTGATATCGACACGAAGGAGGACGCTTCAGCAGGTTTTGAACGAACAGATACAACGGCGGTTCCTGCGGCCGGAGTGATTGGTGAGTCGATGGTTGCGCTGGTGTTGGCGGGAGCAATGCGCGAAAAGTTTGGCGGCGATAGCCTGGGCGAGATGAAACGAAATTTTGAAGGATATCTGGAGCAGTTAAGGGGTTATTAGGAAGCAAGCAGCAGAAGTCGTAAAATCGACCTCGAAGAAAATGTTCGACGAACTTGAGTGTTCGAAAGCTAGTGAAGGATGGTGCTGAGAAAGTAACGTTTCGACAAACTAAAGTTCGTCGGACAATAGCTCGGATCAAATCATGGCGTTAATGGAAATCGTAAAGTGGCCGGCTCCTGTACTCGATACTCCCGCAGATCCTGTGACGGAGTTCGACGGCAGTCTTGAGAAGTTGGTCAGCAATATGTTTGAGACGATGTATGAGGCACCCGGCGTTGGCCTGGCTGCTGTGCAGGTTGGAGTGCCGCAGCGTTTGTTTGTAATGGACTGTTCGGGTGGCAAAGATCCGTCACAACGCATCGCCCTGATCAATCCTGAGGTCGTGCGTGTTGAGGGCAATCAGAATGGAGAAGAAGGATGTTTGTCATTTCCGGGTATCTTTACTCCCGTCGAGCGGAGCCTTCGCGCTATTGTCCGCGCACAGGATGTGAAGGGAGACTGGTTTGAGGTCGATGGGATGGAACTAACGGCCCGTTGCATGCTGCACGAAACAGATCACTGCGATGGCATCGTGTTTCTCGACAAGATGAGCTCGATAAAACGTGAGATCGTCAAGCGCAAGATTAAAAAACTGCAGAAAGCAGGTAAGTGGGACTGAAGAGAGTGGAAAAGAGATAGCTTTATCGCGGCTGAACACAGAATGTTCGCCGCGTTTTTCTTCTCTGTGCCTCTGCGCTCTCCGCGTCTCTGTGTTGAAAACCAATTTCTGGAGACTATGAGCTTAGTTTTCAGACGGTTTGCTAGGTAACATTTCGCAGGCTACTATCTGAATAAATAAACAATTGGAGCCAAATATGCGACCCGAATTTCGTAATGAACCACTTACCGACTTCACTAAAGAAGAGAACGCACAAGCGATGCGTGCCGCTATCGAAACAGTCAAGGGCCAGTTAGGCCGTGAGTATCCATTGGTGATCGGCGGCGAACGAATAACCACCGAAGGCAAGCTCGATAGCATCAATCCTGCTAACAGAACACAGGTGGTTGGCCGCTTCAGCAAAGCCACAAAAGAACTTGCCACACGCGCTGTCGATACGGCATACGAAACATTCAAGTCATGGCGAAACACGCCGGCGCAAGAACGTGCTGACTTGCTCTTTCGCGTTGCTGACATCATGCGCGAGCGAAAGCACGAGTTGTCTGCATGGATGATTTACGAAGTTGCCAAGACCTGGTCTGAGGCAGACGGCGACACGGCTGAAGCTATCGACTTCTGCGAGTTCTATGGTCGCGAAATGTTGCGCTACTCGGGAGACCATCCCCTGGTTCAACTTCCAGGCGAGGAGAATCATCTCGATTATGTCCCACTGGGAGTCGGTGCGGTGATTCCTCCCTGGAATTTTCCATTGGCAATCATGGCAGGAATGACACTCGCTGCCGTGGTTACGGGCAACACAGTTGTGCTGAAGCCTTCGTCAGATGCGCCGACGATTGCTTTCAAGTTCTTCGAAATTCTCGAAGAGGTAGGATTGCCTCCGGGTGTTGTGAATTTCATGACCGGCTCGGGTGCCGAGGTCGGAGACGTTGTTGTCGATCATCCAAAGACGCGTTTCGTTGCGTTCACTGGTTCGAAGGAAGTGGGGCTCAGGGTCAACGAGCGTGCAGCAAAGGTCACCGAAGGGCAGATATGGATCAAACGCGTAGTTGCCGAGATGGGCGGCAAGGACGCGATCATCGTTGCTGATGACGCCAACCTTAATGATGCGGCCACCGGTGTCGTGCAAGCAGCGTTTGGGTTTCAGGGTCAAAAATGTTCAGCGTGTTCGCGCGCTATCATCGATGCGAAGGTTTACGACGAAATGCTCGACAAGATTGTCGAGCGCACGGCAAAGATTAACCTTGCGGATCCAACCGAAGCGAATACCAACATGAGCGCGGTCATAAACGAGAAGGCGTTCAAATCGATCAATGGTTACATCGAAAAAGGCAAGAATGAAGGTGGTCGTGTTTTGATTGGTGGTGGTTCAGATGGTGAACAAGGATTCTTCATTGAGCCGACTGTTATTGCGGACGTGAAGCCTGGTGCGACGATTGAGCAAGAGGAAATTTTTGGTCCAGTGCTCGCCGTAATCAAGGCAAACGATTATGACGATGCCCTGAAGATTGCAAACGATACGCAGTTTGGTTTGACAGGCGCCGTCTACAGCGAAGACGAAGATAAGCTTGAGCGTGCTCGAAGAGAGTTTCACGTAGGTAACCTGTACTTGAATCGCAAATGCACAGGCGCGTTGGTGGGAGTGCATCCGTTCGGGGGCTTCAATATGTCGGGCACGGACTCAAAAGCCGGCGGCCGTGATTATCTCCTGTTGTTCTTACAGGCCAAGGTGTCGGCGGAAAAAATGGGTGCGACAACAAGCAAGCGAACTGAAGTAGGAAAAGCGGTATGAAATATGATGGTGCTTTGAGCTTTGTACTTCGTGCTTTGCTTATATCGACGAGAGCCCACTCAGAAACGCGGGCCAAGTACAAAACACAAAGTTCAAAGTACCAAGTACAAAGTTCAAAACACTAAGTTCAAAGCACCACCCACAAAGTCCCTCTTTAAATGCGAATAGTCTTCATGGGAACTCCCGCGGCGGCGGTGCCAACGCTTCGTCGTTGCGTCGCAGATGGTCACGAAATCGTGGCTGTCTGGACACAACCGGATCGACCGTCGGGTCGCGGAAACAAAGTGTCATTCTCGCCTGTCAAAGAGTTTGCGCTAGCAAACGGCCTCAGTATCTATCAACCAACCCGACTTAAGACCGATGAAACCAAGTCACTGTTTTCATCACACGAATCGGATGTTGTTGTCGTAGTAGCTTACGGTCGCATCTTGCCCACTGAGTTCCTAAAAGCGCCACGCAACGGTTGTATTAACGTGCATTTTTCGCTTTTGCCTCGATACCGTGGCGCGTCGCCGGTGAACTGGGCCATCGTCAATGGTGATAAAGAAACCGGTGTGACGACGATGTTCATCGAACCAACTTTGGACACAGGCCCAATTCTCCTGCAAGCGAAAACCATGATAGGTGACCAGGAGACTGCTCCGGAGTTGATGGCCCGTCTTGCTGAGACTGGCGCAGGCTTATTGGGCGAAACGTTGATGAGGTTGAGTGCTCTAGCGCCACTTGCTCAGGATGACGCAGCCGCGTCTTTCGCTCCAATTCTAAAAAAGGATGATGGATTGATTGACTGGACGATGAGTGCGAAAAGCATCGAGCAACGAGTCCGGGGATTCCAACCCTGGCCAAACGCTCACACGAGTTTCAACTCAAAAGGCTTTACGATCTGGCGAGCGGAAGCTGCTACATCAGAACAAACCGGTTTGCCAGGTGAAGTTATCGAATCGGGAGGAGACAGTTTACTCGTTGCGTGTGGCGACGCCTCAGCTTTGCGCTTGGTCGAGGTGCAGCCAGAAGCGAAGCGAAGGATGGTCACGCGCGACTTCCTCAATGGTACGCATTTGAAGGTTGGCGATCGTTTTGGCCAGTAATAAGGTGTCAGCAGCGCGTTGGTCGGCGTTTGAGATTCTTCGTAGAGTTGAAGACGGAGTTTTCTCGTCGGTCTTGTTAGCGACTGAAGAGGCAAGACTTCAAGCATCAGACCGTGCGCTGTGCCACGAACTTGTATTGGGAGTTCTGCGCTGGCAACTCAAGCTCGACAGGATCATTGAGCACTATGCGAACCGTAAGATTGCTAGTCTTGATCGATCTGTTCTCATCGCTTTGCGAATCGGTCTTTATCAGCTTCGTTTCCTGACGCGCGTACCTGCCTCTGCGGCCGTCGATGAGTCAGTGAAGCTTGTTCAGGCTGCGCGACTAAGTTCAGCGCGAGCGTTAGTAAATGCCGTACTTCGAAGAGCCACTCGCGAGCCCGAGTATGAACCAGCTGTTAACATCGCTGATCCAGTTGAGCGTCTCGCCGTTGAATCTTCACATCCCCGTTGGTTGATCGAACGCTGGATCGCTTCGTTTGGTATCGAGGAAACGAAAGCGTTTGTTGGGGCAAATAACCAAACGCCTCCGGCAACTTTTCGCGTGGTGCAGACCCGTGCCAACGAAACGCAGGTGATCAACCGTCTCGAATCCGCAGGCATAAAACTGGAGGCGTCAGAGCTCGTGCCGTTTGCGTGGCGTGCGTCAAATTTGAACCCGGTATTGCGGGCCCTCGCTGAAAAAGGCGAGATATATTTTCAGGACGAGGCTTCCCAACTGGTTGCGGAGACAGTGGAAGCTCAAGATGCTGACTGCATTTTGGATCTATGCGCTGCACCAGGCGGAAAGACCTCGCTAATTGCAGATCGTGTCCCCAACGTGCGGGTGGTTGCCAGTGATTTGTCGGAACGACGTTTGGCGATAGTCTCGAAAGCCATTGCAGTTCAAGACCTGAAACGAGTGTCGCTAACGGTTGTTGACGCTTCGCAACCTCTTCCTTTTCGGGCAGAGTCGTTCGATCGGGTTTTGGTCGATGCGCCGTGTTCGGGAACAGGCACCTTGGCGCGTAATCCAGAAATTCGATGGCGCATTGCACCCGAGGACATTCAAATAATGGCGACGCAACAACTCGAAATTCTTTCAAACGCTTCGGAAGTAGTTAAACAAGGTGGCAGATTAATTTACTCGACCTGCTCTGTGGAAAGAGAAGAGAATGAGGATGTTGTTGCGAAGTTTCTTCGGGGCAATAACCACTTTCGGCAGGTGCTCTTGAATTCCAGGTCAGACTTAATGACGGCAGCCGGCGAGTTACGAACCTGGCCGCAGCATCACAGGACAGACGGGTTTTTTGTAACAGCGCTGGTGAAATACTAACCCCCGTGAATTTGGAATTGAGGTATGAGATCACGCTAGAAACACTCGCTTGCGGCCTGTTAGAGCGGGTGCTAGACTGCGCAACTTGGTCTTGACCTTGTCGTAGTTCGAAGGATGAGACGTTAACTTCATTGAGTTTCGCCGCCAATTTGGTCTCAATTCTTAGAAGAATCACGATTGTCGTCGTGATTGCAATAGCCTTTCTTTTCGGAGTGGGCACGACTGTCTACCTCTCTCTTCGAAGTCCTGAGGTGAAGGTTCCGGACATAATCGGGAAGGACCGATTTGAAGCGGAGAGGATTTTGGCCGCGGCGGATCTGAATTTCCGAGTGCGAGCCATCCGACCCAGCAAGGCAAATCCTGACACTGTGCTGTTCCAGCTGCCGAGGTCGGGAGAGGTCGTGAAAGCTGGTCAGACAGTGGCCATGGATATCAGCCGTGTAATGAAGGAAGGCGAGCTTCCCGAAACTGTCAAACCGGCTGAGAGCGATACTCCGAATGCAAATACTTCCGCCAACGCGAATGAGAACAAACCAAAGAAACCCAGAAACAAGAACGACAACGAGAACGCAAACAATAACGCTAACAGCAACGCTAACAGACCGGCCAACGCTAATCGAACGCCAAATGTGAATCGCGTTAACGTAAATGCGGCGACCGAAAATGAGAATGTCACTCCCCGGGCAAACGTCAACCGCAGCGATAGCCCAACCCCGAGATCAAACCCGACACCGATTGAGAACCGACGTCCCGTTGTGCCAAGGCCAACGCCACCGTCTTCGAATTCAAACAGACAATAACGCTAGCTACTGTTTGAACTAAGCTCGAATGCAACACAAGAGAAATATAGAGATCGCACCTTCGATTTTGTCTGCAGACTTTTCCCGCCTCGCGGAAGAAATTGAAGCGGTCGAACAGGGTGGCGCCGGGGTTCTACACGTAGATGTAATGGACGGACATTTCGTTCCAAACATCACGATTGGTTTACCGGTCGTAAAGTCGATCGCCAAATCCACAAAATTACCAATCGACGCACATCTGATGATTAGCGATCCAGGGCAGTATGCCGCGCAGTTTGTGAGTGCCGGTGCAAAGATGGTCTCTGTTCACGTCGAAGCAGATGCAAACCTGCACCGGACGCTGATGTCAATCAAGTCTGCCGGTGCACAAGCAGGGGTTGTACTGAATCCGGCAACTCCCGTTAGCGCTATTGAAGAGGCTTTGCAGTTTGTTGACTATGTGTTGGTGATGTCGGTGAATCCGGGATTCGGTGGACAGAAGTTCATACAGGAGTCGGTTTCGAAGGTCCGTCGGCTCCGGCAAATGATCACAGAAAAGCAGCTCGATGTTCGTATCGAGATTGATGGCGGAATTGATCGTTCAAACATTGAGACTGTAGTGAGTGCCGGTGCCGAGATCATAGTGGCTGGGTCGGCAATATTCGGAACGACTGACCCAAAAGCGGCAGTCGAGGATCTCCGTGCAGCCACAGTACAGTGGGTTTAAGCGTTTTATTTGCCCAGGTCAGGCGAACCGGGCGAGGGGAAATTGAATCCGATAGCAGTAGTCCTTTTCTCGCCAAAAACATGTTTTTGCGGAGGTTTACCTTATGAAGTCGCGCGTTCTTAGTCTGTTGGCTGTTTGTCTCCTGGTTTTGGGGGTGACTGCGGTCGCATTTGCTCAACAATCAGGCGGAGTGTCGGAGCTTTCCGTTGCCCAGCGGTTAGACGTTTTGACTTCCAAGCTTGAGAGCATGAGGCGGTCGCTTAACAACGCTATCTCTTCGATGGCGCCGGCAGCTAAAAGTAACGATAAGACAACGAAGGTGAACCCCGATGATCCGGTGGTGCGGCTCAAAGGGCTTGAAAAGGAAGCCTCGAGTTTGACCTCCGAAGTCAACGACATTCGGACAAAGAACGATAAAGCCGAGAAATTTGATTCAACAGCTATTGATCGCCTGGAAAGCTCTGTCTCAGAGTTGGGCCCGCGCGTAGAGTCGGCTCTTCAGCAGACGGCGAGTGCCCGCGGCACCGCGGCTGCAACATCGGAATCAAGTGCGTCGAAGAAAAAGAAAAAGGGAAAACTGTTTGGTCTGCTCGGCGGAGGGGGTGACGACAAGTACGCAGAACTTACGGGAGCTGCAGTTGCAGGTCGTGATCGAGTGCTATTTGAAGAAGGGGCGAAGGAAGTAAGAAAGGGTCACAACGATACCGGGCGACTTCTGTTTTCTACAATCATCAACACGTATCCCGATTCTCCGTTTCTACCGCTCGCGAAACTTGCCATCGCTGACTCGTTTTTTCTCGAAGGAACCACGAGTGCTCTCATCCAGGCGGCACAGGCATACCAGGACTGGCTTACCTTCTTTCCAACTGATCCACTGGCAGACGATGCGATGTTGAAAGTTGCAGAAGCAGAAATGCGCCAGATGGGTTTGTCGGACCGAGACATTTCGCATGCTCGAAAAGCGGAGCAGAGACTGAAAGCATTATTGCAGCAGTACCCGAAAACTTCCTTGCGGCCCACTGTAGAAGACAGACTGCACGAAGTTCAGGAGAATCTCGCGATGCACAATCTGACAATAGCGAGGTTCTATGGGGATAGATTCACGCAGCAGAAGGGTGGATTGAAAGGAGAACAATCGAGACTGAAAGAGATCGTCGACAAGTATCCTTGCTTCTCGTACAACGATGAAGTGCTTTATCGCCTGGCGTCTACTTATCAGGCCGAGGAAGAACCTGATGAAGCGGCGAAGTACTATCAACAATTGGTCCAGGGTTATCCGGACAGTGAGTACCAGGATAAAGCCCGCGAACAACTCAACATTATCGGCGCACCGATTCCGGAGAAGGGGGTTCCCAACCCGTGCTTCAAGCGTACGCAGGTTGGTTTTGTGGGAAATTTAATGCAGCAGGTTTCGGGAAGAGCCGACGTCACCACAGACAAAGATGGAGTACTGATCAGTAAGGATGGTAAAGAAGGAACTGATTTGATCGACGAAGCAATTAAATACAACGGCCAATTGCCGGAAAAACTGACTCCCGATGCTCCGACTCAACGGACCACGCGACCTCAAACAGCGCCACCGAAGTCGCCGAATACGAACGGTAATGCCGTTGCTCCGACATCAACACCGTCCCCCACGCCGGCGGTCATAAAGCCATAATTGTTGACACAGCAACTAACCTTAGGCCCGGAGAAAGTTTCTTCGGGCCTTTCTAATTTGGACGTTTCGCTTTCTCTGTAACGCTGGTATGTTTGTCGCCAACTTTCAACAAGAACAATGGTGAGACCGTGGACTCTTCAGCAGATATTCAATCTGAACTGAACCGACGGCACCGATCAGCGGTGACGACAGTAGCTAGTTTGGTAATCGCTACAATTCTGCTCGCAGTGGTGGCCTTCCTAAGTAAGAGCTATCTACATCAACAGTCCAATCCACCTTTGGACATGGCCGTGCGGATCATCGTGCTAATTCTTGGTCTGGGTTCCGTTGTCTGGCGCCGCACTAAGTTCTCAACGATGAGGCTGCAGGACATCGGCTCGCTTCAGGGCGCTGCCGGACTATTGCAAACGCTCGAGAAAACGACGTTGCAACTCGCTATGTTAGGAGCTGGAATCGCGCTAATTGGATTTATTACAACGCTGGTTACGGGTAATCCTCTTTACACTTACTGGGCGGCGGCAATTGCTCTTGTGGTTCTGGTCTACGCCTATCCGACCCAATCATCCTGGAAGCGCACTCTGAAACGATTTGCCGAGAGTCCGACCGAGAATTCCTCATAAATCTGCGGTTTCTAAATGTAGGCCAAACCTGTTGATCCATTTTCGGCACTTCTGTTAATCTGAATTTGCTAGTTTCTGCCTGTCGGCCCCGACATGGCTTGTCGATAACAGCCCTCCTCAAGGCCTAACGCTTTGCCTTCTGCAAAGCAAGACTTCCGCTAAATGGCTTATTGTTCCGACCGCTTACTACGGCGAGTTTTCTCTGTGTGCCACCCGCCAGGCTTCATGATCGTTCTGGTATGCTCGGCTCTATGTGGGGTCGCTGAAGGGCAAAGTGTGGAAACCCGTCCTGTTGCGAGGCTCATCTCGTCAACACCCGCCGTCACTCGACCGCGACGTGTCGCTACAGAAACGACAGAGGCGTCGATAGCCTCGCCTGGAAAGTCGCCGAATATTGAGGACGCGAATCCAATTGAGAAGAAGGCATTCGAACAAACGAATGCAGAACGCGCCAAGAGTGGTTTCCCCCCGCTGATATGGGATCCGGATTTGTGTCGAATGGCGAGAACTAATTCAGAGAACATGGCTCGTCTCGGATACTTTTCCCACGAGACACCGCAAGGAGAGAAATTAAGAGATCGCGCACGCGCCGTCGGAATAACCCGGTACACTGTGATTGGAGAAAACATCGCATATAATTTTGGCTACGAGGACCCGGGAGCCTTTGCAGTTGAACGATGGATGCTTTCGCCGGGTCATCGGGCAAACATTCTTTACGCTGGATTCAAGGCGATGGCGGTTGGCAGTTTTGTAGCGGCCGATGGCTCAGTCTTTATAACTCAGACGTTTATTACTCGCTAACTCACCGCTGAATTCTTCAATTGCGGTGACCAGTTCCGTTGGTACCGCAGGTTGAACGAATCGACTCTAAAGCTTCCTTCCTTTGCTAAGATCAATCGCACTCTGCGAATCCTCGGAAAACGCCAGGACGGTTTGCATGAGATCGACTCTATTCTCCAGACTGTTTCGCTTCACGATGAACTGACGTTTACTCCTCGAGACGACCGAGAGATTGTTTTGAGTTGTGATACAGCAGGTATTCCAACGGACAGCTCAAATCTCATACTCCGAGCCGCATTAGCATTGAGGGAACTGGTCCCCGAAGCCCATGGCGTGTCGGTCCGCCTAACTAAGCGCATTCCCGCACAGGGCGGACTAGGCGGCGCCTCGTCAAATGCCGCAGTAACTTTGCTTGTGTTGAATCAACTTTGGCGAGTTGGATTAGATCGTGGGCAACTTCAGGAACTGGCCAGCCAACTTGGTTCTGACGTTCCTTTCTTTTTCTGGGGTGGATCGAGTCGCGCAGAGGGAACTGGGACAGTCATCTCGATGTTGCCCGACGAACCAAAGTCTTATCTAATCGTCGTGACACCCAACGCTAGAGTTTCGACCTCAGTGGCGTACACAGCGCTAAAGTCTCCTTCCTTGACAACTAAAGGATCGGTCTCTATTCTTTCAAGTTCCTTCGCAGACCCTGCTTTTAGCGATCGTGATCAAAGGGCTCTGTACAATGATTTTGAAGGGGTGATCTTTGAGATAGAACCTGAAATTGAGCGGGCGAAATTGGCGCTGCTTAAAGCAGGTGCGCAGGGCGGTTTGTTGGCTGGAAGCGGCTCGAGCGTGTTTGGTACCTTTGAAAAAGAAGCTGAACGTGAACGAGCTTTGATGGTCTTAAAGCGTGAGACTGGATGGCAGGTATTTTCATGCAATACAATTTCACGTGCAGAGTATTGTGAGGCATTAAATTCCATAGGGTTCCCGATACTTACGCTCTCTTAACTCCCAAAACAGATACTGGGGCGTAGCCAAGTGGTAAGGCACCGGTCTTTGGAACCGGCATTCGTTGGTTCGAATCCACCCGCCCCAGCCAAATTAGATTGCCAATTGCCAATTGCCGATTTCCGATTTCTGAGTGTCTAAGGTGATGTTGTCTTCAAATCGGCAATCGGAAATCGGCAATCGGCAATGACGAAGATTCTATGGGCACCACAGGCGGCATCAAGATCTTTTCCGGAAATGCGAATACTAAGTTGGCGGAAGAGATTTGTCGCCAACTCAGTTGTGACATGGGGAAATCGTTTCCCGAACGTTTTTCTGATGGTGAGTTTAACTTTCAGATCGACGAAAATGTTCGTGGCGGCGACGTATTCCTGGTTCAGCCAACCTCTCCACCGACGGATGCGCACGTGATGGAGTTGCTGGTGATGCTCGACGCATTTCGTCGATCATCAGCCGAGCGAATCACAGCCGTCCTTCCGTATTATGGTTACGGACGGTCGGATAAGAAAGATCGACCGAGAGTTCCAATCTCGGCAAAGCTGGTCGCGAACCTGATTACAGTTGCCGGCGCCGATCGCTTGTTAACGATCGATCTACATGCAGCGCAGATTCAAGGGTTCTTTGATATTCCTGTTGACCACCTTTATGCGGCCCCGGTGTTCATCGGTTACTATCAGGAACACCCACTGCCGAATCTGACAGTGGTTGCTCCGGACACGGGTGGTGCAGAACGAGCACGTGCTTACGCCAAGCGACTGGACGCGGAACTTGCTCTTTGCGATAAGCGACGCGAGAAAGCCAACGTTGCCGAAGTCATGAATGTCGTCGGCGATGTGCGTGGAAGGAATTGCCTGATAGTCGACGATATGTGCGACACTGGCGGTTCGTTGACAAAGGTGGCTCGAGCGTTAAGGGATGCAGGTGCCGAAAGAATTCATGCCTGCTTCACGCACCCGGTGTTTTCCGGCAGAGCTGTTGAGCAACTGGCTCAGTCGGATATTGAAAAAGTAATCGTTACGAATACGATTCCGCTACGCGATCACGCGTGCGAGCTTGATAAGATAAAAGTACTTAGTATCGCGCCACTTCTGGCGAAAGCGATCAAGTCGATCCATGAGGAGACTTCGGTTTCCTCGCTCTTCGTATGAAGGGCAAACACTGATGGCTTAAATGAAGACCATCAGCGGTCTCGGTTATTGCTGATTGTTGATTGCTGATTGCTGATTTGAAGAAGACCCTAGAGGTTTTTGGTTTCAAATCAGCAATCAGCAATCAACAATCAGCAATAAATCGGGGTCGCTGAAAGTTTGTGAGGAGAAATCATGGCGGACAAGAAAGAGTTCAAGATCCAGGCTAAACAACGAGATGGACGTGGTAAGAACGACGCGCGACGCGTGCGACGTGAGGGAATGGTCCCGATTACCGTTTATGGTGGCGGTGCAGAAACCCTCGCAGCCGTTGCCCCGTTACGAGATCTGGCTGCAATCCTGCGTTCAGAGTCGGGACGCAACACAATTTTTACGATCGATGTGGAAGGGGTCGGCACGAGCGAGGTCATGTTTCATGAACGCCAGGTCGATCCTGTTCGCGGGAGGCTTATCCACGCTGACCTGACTCGTCTGGTTAAAGGACAGAAGATCGAAGTGACTGTTCCTCTTCATCTGGAAGGTGAGCCGTACGGCGTAAAAGAAAAACAGGGAGTCCTCGAACAAGTTGTTCGCGAGATTGAAATCCGTTGCGAGCCGCGATTAATTCCGGACTCGATCAACGTCGACGTTTCCCATCTTGATGTCCAC
>Ga0163162_10004103_pt1 | contig 13976 bp, 8 predicted proteins | sample S55metaG_FD_115310 | JGI IMG/M metagenome (GOLD analysis project Ga0163162, IMG submission 115310) | Switchgrass rhizosphere microbial communities from Kellogg Biological Station, Michigan, USA - S5-5 metaG | ecosystem: Host-associated > Plants > Roots > Rhizosphere > Soil | place: USA: Michigan...
TAATGGAATGGAGTTCTTTAGTACCTTCGGTGGGAACAACGTGTCATCTGCGATCGGAATTGCCGTGTTGGAAGTTGTGCTAGACCAGCGTTTCCAGGCGCACGCAGCAAGCACAGGTGAGCAGTTATTGATTGAACTGTGTAAGTTAATGGAGCACAACTCTTGTATCGGAGACGTACGCGGTAGCGGATTTTTTATTGGAGTTGAGTTAGTGACGAATCGCGAGACCCTCGAGCCGGCTACCGAGCTTGCCAATAAAGTTGTCAACGAAATGCGCGAGCGAGCAATCCTACTTGGTACCGATGGCCCATTTCATAACGTCATAAAGATCCGGCCTCCAATGCCTTTCTCGAGCGAAGATGCGGCGGAGTTGGTTATGAATCTGGATCAGATACTTCAGGGGCTCAGTCGTCCTTGAGAGCTATTGCATAAGAAGTGCCTTTAATTTGAGCGTGCTAACTTGGCTTACTCTGTGCAACCTTTGAGTCCTCTGTGACTCTGTGGTGAGGGCGTTTTTCTCAGACTTGGCCCACCACAAAGGCACAGAGGACACAAAGGTTGCACAGAGTCTAAGACCGCCAATCTGAGAGTCTCAGCCCTCCACCAGCCGCCCACGGACAACGGTCGACTCACCATCCGACATCCTATCGACGTAAATTTGGATTTCCTGCGCGGTCTCCCCCGTGTCCAGTCCAAAAAAGCTTGCAACATTCGAGAGACCTGGCCTTCACGGTCTCGACCAAAAACAACTCGCACTAACCAGTCGCGGTCGCACTTACACCGGCCGCGCTAGCTGCAAGTGTGTTTCGCTGCCGGGGTCTGATTCGTACAACCCTTGGCTACAGTGTGTTCACACTTCTTCCGGAGTGACATCATGAATCCAATGAAGAGATCTTTAAAGACTTTCACACAGCTGGCACTCGCGAACCTGATAGTTCTGACGGGTGCTTTTTTTTGCTCCACTCTTACTGCCGTGGCGCAGAATGCGAGTCCACCAGCGGATGGCTGGGTTGTTCTGCCTGTAGATGAATACCGAGCTCTCCGCCATGCCGCATTTCCACTCGATCGCGAGCCTGTCCCGCCACCAGTTGAGGCGACGCTAAGTCGGATTGATTATCAACTAAAAGTTGACGGTGATTTGGCGTCAGGTGAAGCTCGCTTGACAGTCGATGTCATAAAGGACGGTTGGGTGCGACTCGCTTTACCTGAAGGTCTAATGGTCCGCGAAGCACAACTCGACGGTCGCCAGGTGACCCTGGTAAATAGTCCTCAAGGTAAATCCGGCACAGCGGATCTCTTACTCTCTCGCATCGGACGTTCGGTGGTACTGCTGAAGATAGTTGCTCCGGTTACAACAGTGGCCGGTACCGACATTCTCAAACTTCCAGTCAGTAACTCAGCGATCTCTCATGCCGTGGTTGAGCTGACCCGTCAAGGCATCGACGTTCATATCAATGGAGGTCTGCTATTGGACCATCAGGAATTTCCTAATGGTAGTCGATGGACGGCGAACGGGCGAGGCACGGAACCTTTGACATTTGCGTGGCGACGACGTGTTGATGACCAACGCGCCAATCAGCCGCTCAGGTTTCGCGGCACTGTGACGCAGCTGGTGGGATTAGGAGAAGACTCAACGCAGATTAGCGCCGAGATTAAAGTAGATGTCATGCAAGGTGTCGCGTCAGAAATTCGACTGCAGCTCCCTGAACAGTTCAACGTCAACCAGGTTTCCGGGGCCATGGTTGCTGACTGGGACGCAAAATCGCGCGAATTGAAAGTATTGATGATCGAGCCAATTCAAGACACGAGCCGGTTTACGGTAACGGGCGAGTTGAGATTACCGCGTGCCGGAAAGCTCGACGTACCGTTGCTGCGCATTCCGGATGCGGAGCGCGAGTCCGGAGGCATAGCGGTTGAAGTGCTTGGCGCCGGCGAGATAAAGAGCCGCGTTGCCAGCGGGCTCGTAGATGCAGAAGCGTCTGAACTGGGCCAACTCATATCGACCAGACAATCGCCGTCGCTGCTGGCTTTCAGGTTTCAGCCCGGCGAAGGTCGAGTCGCTCGTTCATTGACGCTCGAAGTCGCCCGCTATACGCCACAAGCTGTCTTAACTGCGAATGTCGAAGAGGCTGAGTACAACGCGCTGATGGCCCAGGACGGAAAACTTCTGGTCCAAACTCGTTTTGTGGTTCGTAACAATCAAAGAAACTTCCTCAAAGTAAACCTTCCGGCAAACGCAGTGTTGTGGAGTGCCGCCGTAGCTGGTCGCCCGGTCCGACCAGGAAGTGCCAGCGATGGCTCGCTGCTTTTGCCTTTAGAAAAGAACCGGACCGGTGACGAGACTCCGACTTTTATCGTCGAGATTTCATATCTTGACCGCAGACCAGCCTGGACAGACAAGGGACGCTTTAGTTTGTCGCTGCTTGCAATTGATTTGCCGATTTCGAAATCGCATCTGCTGGTCCACTATTCACCGCGCTTCAAACTGACAACGACACCCGGCCTAAACACCAATTTTCGCCTGGCCCCGTTCGAGCCGTCCCTGGCTTCGTTGTCTGGACGCTCGGCAGAGTCAACAGCCGTAGTTGCGGGTGGTCTGATTTCCTCGGATGGAGTCTCGGCAGACACAAAAAAACTGGTGCAGGGCTTGAAAGATGACAAGCGATCATCTGGACCAGCCCGAAACTTACCCATTCGAGTTGCATTTCCACATTTTGGTCCTGCTGTCTTTCTCGTCTCAGAATTGACGAGTGAGAATCAAACGCCGGTCGTAGAGTTCGATTTCCAGCTCGATCGGAAGCGAGGTGAAAAATAATGAGAGCCACACTTCTAATACTTCTAATCTCCCTTAGTGTTGTTGGGCAGCAGAAAAACTCCCGGTTTGATGCGGCGATTCCAGCGCCAGGATCTGCTGGTACTGTCACGCTGTCTCTGGCCGAATACAATCGACTCTCGGAGCTGGCCACGCGAAAACCAAAGATCGCCGCGGCAGCGCCGCTTCCTTATGTCCTATCACGAGCGGCATTCAATTTGAGAGTTGAAGACCAATCGATCACAGGCTTGGTCAATATTGATGGTTCAGTTTTTGAGAACGGCGCAACCAAGGTTCCGCTGATCAGCAACTGGACCATCCTTGACGCAAAACAAGCAACGAACCCGTTGCCGCTTATGCAGGAGGGTCTAAGTCATTCGGCCGTGTTGAGTGGTCCCGGAACATTTTCCGTCTCCTTGAATGTTGCTGCACCGCTCACGATTGAGGCCGGGCGTGCATCCTTTTTGATCAACGCGCCGGCAGCGAGCAGTTCAGTCTTGGCTCTGGATCTGCCGGGGAACCATGCGAACGTGCGCATTGAGCCGGGCTTGATTACCAATCGCAAGACCGAAAATGGTCACACACTGATCGAGGCAACGCTGGAGCCCGGCCGTCCTACTCGCATCTGGTGGACCACCCGGGAGATTGCAGCGCCGGTTGCCCAGCGTGAAGTGCGTTTTCTTTCCGATATCAAGAGCGTTGTTTCTGTCGGGGATTCGCAGCTACGTGTCGTCGCCTTGTGCGACGTAACAGTAATTCAGGGCGAAGCGACCGAATTCAAGATGCCTTTACCTGCTGGTTTCGATGTTACGGAAGCCAACGGAGTGAATCTTGAAATGAGTACTACTGAAAATGGGGTGCTTACTTTAAAGGTACTGGATCCCGCGAAACGCAGCCATCAGTTTCTGGTAGTGATTGAACGGGCTAACAGAGAGAACAAAACCGTTGCTCCGATACTCGCCTTTGATGGGGCACAGCGCGAAACTGGAGAGTTATTAGTCGAAGGTGTCGGCATCATGGAGTTAACAGCAAAGGAAGATGGTGGACTGCGACGGATGGATGTGCGTGAGATTGGCGCGGTCGCCCGATCTCTTGTCAGATTCCCACTGCAAGCTGCTTTCCGGTATAACCGTCGCGCCGGAGATGTGCCAAAGTTACAACTCGATTGGACCCAATTTCCCGACAGTCAGGTATTGTCGGCGGTCGTCGAGCGAGCGACAATAACGACACTCGCTACGGTCGAAGGAAAATCGTTGACGGAAGTGATGTTGAGACTGCGGAACCATGCTCAACCGTTTGTACGCGTCGACTTGCCACCCGGAGCGCAACTAGTATCTGCGGAAGTCGAAGGTGAACCGGTCAAACCTCTGACTGGCGCCGATGGCAGTCGTGTTCCACTGTTACGTAACGGGCTCAACTCTTCTGGTCCATACACGGTATCGTTTGTCTACCTGAATACGGGTGCTCGCTTTGCTCGGAAAGGTACTTACGAAATGGTACTGCCAAAATTGGACGTTCCTGTTAACCTGCTTACGTGGGAAGTCTCTTTGCCGGATACGTTCCAACTAAAACAGTTCGGTGGGAACGCGTTGAGCGCTGAGGTATTTCCAGCGGCCGCGCAGGATGTCGTTACCAGCAACGTCGATGACTTTGCAACAACCGATGCGAGTAGTTGGAACACAGCTGGAGTTGACTTAGATAATATGTCGCCCGGACAAATCGGAGGACTGGTAACGGATCCCACGGGAGCAGTGGTTCCAAACGCCAGGATAACTCTGCTCAACAAACAAACTGGTAGCACCTTTAGTACGAGTTCTGACGCTGATGGCCGTTGGTTAATCAGTGGTGTGCAGCCTGGAGCAGCGACTATCTCGATCAATTCCAGCGGGTTCAAACAACTGAACCAGGAATTAGTTATCGCTGGGTCTCGGCCCACTCGAATTGGTTCTACACTTGAAGCTGGAGAAATTTCGGCAACCGTTACGATTACCTCAAATAACTTAGAGCTGAACGGAGCTAGTCAGGCGGAAGAGCAAGCTCGAAAGCGACAAGAGTTGTTCTTGAATACTCCATCGCAAAACGTGATCAACTTGCAACGGCGAGTGGCGGGAATTCTGCCGGTGAGAGTCGACGTGCCGAAGAGTGGTAAATCGTATCGATTTGTTAGACCACTGGTTATGGACGAGGAGACGAGGATCTCATTTCAATATACCTCAAGGTAGAATTGGCTGGGGCGGCCGTTCCGGTCGCCCTGCAGTGCTTTGCACCGACAGTTAGACGTGATCAGTACGGTACCGCGAGCGAAGCGACCGGATGCCATACTCCAATTTTTCCGCATGTGATTCTCAGGATCGCTTTGTTGAATGGGGCACCCGGTCGCTTCGCTCGCGGTACCGTACTGATCGCGTCTCAGCTAAATTATCCTTTTGTGCAAAGCAATTACCTTTGGAGGGCCATTGAGTGATGGCGTCATATTTGATCAAGGGACAGGTTTTGCAGTTGCGTCAAACGCTGCCGGCGCTACTGTTCCTGCTGATTTGTTTTATCGTTCGCAGTAATACCAACGCGCAACAACGAGCGGTCGACAAAGAGTTTTTGAATGCGGTTGAACAGCGCGATGTGGCCCGGATCAACGCCGCGCTTGCTCGTGGTGCTAACGTCGACGCAAAAGAATCGATCAATGGCCATTTTGCACTGCAATTCGCCATCGACTGGCCCGATGAGAATTTAGTCAAACTTCTTCTGGACAAAGGGGCTAACGTAAACTTGGCCGACAGCCTGGGCGATACGGCACTGATCGATGCCGCCGGAGGAGGAGGTCCCGGCTACGTCAAAATTGTAGCGTTACTGCTAAGCCGTGGCGCTGACGTACACGTTACAAACGACGCTGCGATTCTTGCTGCTGCCAGACGGGCTGAGCCTGAGGTCCTCCGCATGCTCATTGAGAAGGGGGCGCTCGTTAATGCAAAGGACAATAATCAGAATGGCGAGACGGTCTTAATGGCTGCGGCCAGTGGTGTATCTGATAAAAAGCTGCAGATGCTACTCGCCGCCGGCGCCGATTTAAAGGCAACCAATGATCATGGTGAGACTGCATTGATGAAGGCCGTGCAACTTCAGCACAACGTCAGTCCAGAAAATCGTTTGCCGATGATCGAGCTACTCTTGAAAAGTGGTGCCAACGTCAATGCGGTCGATAAAAATGGCAATACTCCCTTGTTGTTATCAGTCGTCCAGTTCATGAGTGAAGCTGGCGGGATCATCTCGCACCCCGAAATAGTGAAGTTTCTGGTCGATCATGGAGCGAACGTGCTAAGCACTGATGCTCAAGGGAAAACGGCTTTAATGATTGCCGCTGTCACCTGGAAGGGGTCGTTAGAGATTCCGCAACTGTTGATTGATAGAGGAGTAAAAATTGACGCGCAAGATGATAAGGGAGTTTCAGCCCTTATGATCGCTGCAGAGAAGGATAGACTGGATCTGGTCCAGCTTCTGCTTGCAAAAAATGGCAGGCTGGAGCTGAAGGACCTCGAGGGCGCAACGGCTCTTGATCATGCAGTCACCGAAGGCCATAGCGAAGTTGCAAAATTGTTGTTGAGCAAAGGCGCCCCGTCACTTGGCAACTATCAGAACGAAAAGAGTTTGCTTGAGGCTGTAAGGAACTTCGCGTTATTGCGTGCAGCGTATTCAAACAGCATCGGAGAAGTTCGCGATGTGATCGCTGCCGGGGCCGATGTGAACTCCCGTACCAGGCGAGGAGACTCAGCTCTTATGCAAGCAATAGAAAACAGCTACGGCGATAATGAGGTCGCTGTATTTCTGGTCGAACACGGTAGTGATATCAACGCCACCAACGACGACGGCGACACTCCGCTGATGGTCGCTGCTGCAGGAAATAACGATGGCGCTACAAAACTTCTGCTGGATCACAAAGCGGATGTTCGAGTGGTGAACAAGAAAAACCAAACTGCCTTACACATCGCGTCAGCGGCGCTACATGCGAAGATTGTCGCTGCGATACTTGCGAGTGGTTCTCAGGACGTGAATCAAAAGGACGCTGACGGAAGAACTCCATTATTGTTAGCGGCTAATAACGAGAGTTTTGTGCCTGACGAAGTGATGGAGTCTCTGCTTAGCAAAGGAGCAAGGATTGACGCCGTCGACGGCCAGGGAAACACCGCATTAATCCTTTCAGCTAAGCAGGGAAATATGGCGGGCGTGGAATATCTGTTAAAGAAAAACGCAGCAGTCGATCAAAAGAACGCAAGCGGCGAAACAGCTTTGATGCTTGCAAAAAGGATTCATGAGAATAAGCAGATCGGCAATGCCGAAGTGGTCCAAACTAGAGTAGTTGACATGTTGGTGAAAGCAGGCGCGCACTGAGAATGTTTCTCACTCAAATCTCAGCACGCCATTGAAGAATTCGAATACTCGTGTCTCCAATCGTTGCCTGACTTTATTCCCGTGATCGCCATTCAGATAGACTTCAGTAGAGAGAGTGCGAGGAGAAATGCGTAGAGTTGTTTGGACAGCACTTTGCGGCCTCCTGATCCTCAGTTTGAGGTCAGTATGTTGCGGTGAAGACTTTTGGTTTCGAATCAGCCGCCGAGGCCAATAGTCAAACGGGACGGTTCATTACTTCCGTGGCGTCCATGGACCGCACATAACGTTCAAACTCTTCGTAATCCCGTGCGTCGAAAACCATACCGGGAATATCGTTAAGAATGACGTAACGCGGAATCGCAGTCCTGACTTCCTGGTTAATGTCAGCTTCAGCGTTGCACCGATTTGGACAAATCCAATAGTCGAATCGCGCCGTGGGAGCGTTCTCACCGACAGCTGTCGCGAATGGTTCCCAGCGACGTTTGCAAATGTCACACTGGAGGACTGGGAGCCAGCCATTCAGGCTGACATGAGCGCGTTTGAGTTCACTTTCAAGCTGGTCTCTATTCATGCCGGGCCACCTGTTGGGATAGGGTTTGAGTGAGACTGTTCTATGCCACCACCGGGCGAGAAAGTCAAGATTAAGCCGGAGACATTTCCATATATCATTTTCGATTTTTCATTTTTCATTGGGGTTCGAGCTGGCTGTCTCGCTTATTCTGCGCAGGTGGCCAAAATGCAAAATGGAAAATGATATATGGAAAATGAAGTGGAAAATGCCCTGAAGGTGCCCTCAGAGTGCCCGGAAAGACTGCTTATCGAACCTTCTTCGCGGCGTAGATCTCCGTGTACAAAAACTCGACCTTCCCACTCTTTCCTTTTACGAAGACGACCTCGTTCTCATTTGACGGTCCAAAGGTGAATTTGTTTTCTCCGCTTTTAGTCAACAAAGAGTCGGTACCTTCAAACTTCAGTAGCAGCTTGCCGTCCTTCTCAGATACTTCCCAGATTTGTGGGGCGTGAGAGTAGGTACCAAAGTATTGGTCCATCTCAGTCTTGCTGGGCGGCGCAAAAGTTTCAGTCTGCGCCGGAGCTTCGTCCTTTAAGCCTAAACCAATCTCCAAAGCCTTGTTCAAGCTCTTACGCAGTGTTTCACCACTCTTATTTGTCAGTACAATCTCAATGAGAAAGCCTTTGAACGACGTGATTTCCGCGTGATGATAATTAGTGTATCTTTTGCTTTCGACGACATGCGCTCAGATCCACTCTTTATCGAAAATGGCACAGCGATTTGGGTTCCCGCAATAGCGTTGGAGCGTTGACCCGGCACCGCTTTGTTTATTAGACATTCCTGAAAATTCATTACCCATTTGACAAAGCGACGCCGGGCCGCCGCACTCCAAAAGGAGCAAAATGAAATTTTATAGTCTCTTCATTGTGGCACTGATCGTCACGCTTAACATTCTGCCGAGTCACGCACAGAATGGCAGACACGTTCCTACCGTAGACGAGCTCCTGACCTTGCAAACGATCGGAGCTGCACAAATTTCACCAGACGGAAAATGGATCGCCTACACAGTAGTGTCCGGAGATTTTAAGCAGGATTTGTTCGTCAATCAGATATGGCTAGCAGAGGCGAAGTCTGGCCGTACGTTTCAGGTTACGCGCGGAGACAAATCGTCAACTGCACCGCGCTGGTCTCCTGATGGTAACTGGCTAACGTTTCTCAGTAATCGCGTCGACGATAAGAATCAGATCTTCGCGATTAATCCCGCGGGTGGCGAATCGATACAGCTGACCAAATCAGAAACAGCTATTAACTCATTCGCCTGGTCCGAAGATGGTAAGACGATCGCTTATCTCGCACCCGAAGGTGCGCCGCCAGTGTCCACAGACCGCAAAGACTATTTCGGCGACTTCGAGGTGGTGCGGAAGGAATACAATTTTAGTCATATTTGGACATTTATTGTCGCCGACGCGTTCAATGGACCACTGGTAGGTAAACAACGGACGAAGAAGAAGGACTTTAGCGTCGATTCCTTCGCATGGTCACCTGACGGTTCTAAGATAGCTTTCAGCGCGACTATCAATCCCGACCTCGTTCAAGGTGAGACTGATGATATCTATGTTCTGAATTTTAGCGACGATAGCGTTCGCAAGCTTGTTTCGCAGCCTGGTCCTGACGTTGGTCCACGTTGGTCGCCCGACGGAAAGCAGATAGTTTTTTCCAGTTCTATGGGTAGACTGCCAACTTTTGCGACCAATACGCGCCTGGCAGTTATTTCAGTTGAAGGTGGCACGCCGAAATCTATCACTGATGAGTTTGATGAGAATGCCGGTTTGGTGGATTGGAAAACCGAGGGAATCTATTTCAACGGTCTGCAAAAAACGGCTGTGCAATTGTTCAGATTAGATATGACGACCGGGAAGATTACTCGTATTTCGCAGCCTGATGGTCTGCTCGCAGGCGGGTTCTCCCTGAGCAAAGACAGCAAGCAGATTGCTTTTACCGCCGGCTCTCCAACCAGTTTGAATGAGCTCTTCGTTACCGCGGCGGAGAATTGGCAACCACGAGCCCTCACCAAAATGACCGCGCAAACCGCAAATTTTTCGTTGGGAACTCGCGAGATCATTTCCTGGAAATCGACCGACGGCACTGAGATTGAAGGTGTCCTGATCAAGCCGGCCGACTTCGATCCATCGAAAAAGTATCCGTTACTCTGCATCATCCACGGTGGTCCAACCGGGGTCGACCGGCCCATTCTTCTTTCACCTGATTCGCGTACTTATCCGTCAGATTTGTGGGTGGAGCGAGGGGCTTTGATCTTGAAAGTGAACTACAGGGGCAGCGCAGGATATGGCGAGAAGTTTCGTAAGCTTAATATCCGCAACCTTGGTGTCGGCGATGCGTGGGACGTGATTTCCGGCGTCGACAATTTGATTTCGAAGGGGTGGGTTGATCGCAGCCGAGTTGCCTGTATGGGTTGGAGTCAGGGTGGATACATCTCGGCGTTTCTAACCGCATCTTCAGATCGATTCGTCGCTATTTCTGTGGGCGCGGGAATTTCAGATTGGGCCACCTACTATTACAACACTGATATTACGCCGTTCACGATCAACTACCTCGGTGACAATCCCGTTAATGATCCCGCGATTTATCAGAAGACATCACCGGTTGCCTACATTAAGAGCGCCCGCACCCCAACACTTATTCAGCATGGCGAGTTGGATCGGCGCGTCCCGATTGCGAATGCTTATCAGCTAAGGCAGGCTCTCGAAGATAAAGGAATTCCGGTTGAGATGATTGTCTACAAAGGGTTTGGTCACGGAATTACGAAGCCCAAGGCGCAGCGCGCGGTGATGCAGCATAACCTGGGTTGGTTCAACCACTACATCTTTAACGATCCGCTTCCTGACTTTGCGAGTCCGGAACTACCGAAGAAGCAATAGTCTTTGTTCGTAAGCTTTCATCCGCTACGATCAAGGCGGCCCTAAGATAAGCATGGGTTGGCAGGAGTCGGACAACCGACTATTGACCGCCGACAACTAACAAGCAATCAATATGCGTTTCATCATCCTCGTCGTATTTCTTATTTGTGCGTGGCCGTTGTCAGCGCAGACCCCAACGGACCAGGACGATGTAATTCGCGTTGATACCGACGTCACCAACCTGCCGTTCACTGCGGTCGATGGCAATCGCAGGTTTATCACGACTCTCAATCCCGAAGACGTACGCGTTCTTGAAGACGGAGTTCCGCAAAAGCTGTTTACCTTCCAACGTGAGACCGACCGCCCACTGGCTCTCGCATTTCTAATTGATGTCAGTCGCTCGCAGGAAAAAACGCTGCCCCAAGAAAAAGCGGCAGTGCGCACCTTTATGGAGAACGTGGTCCAATCCAGTAAGGATCAGGTCGCCATAGTCCCCTTCACGGGTCTGGCCTATCTCGAACTTGAGATGACACGGGATATGTTATCTGCGTACCGCGTGCTACAGCGCGTCGAGATCGGTGCGCCGGCCTATTACGGATCGGGACGACCGCTCGGAGGAATTTCGACTGGTCCAGGTATGGCCGCGCCGCCGGAAGAGGGTATGACATCGATTCGTGATGCGGTGGCGCTTACAGCGGACAACGTGCTTGCTCGCGTGACGGGACAAAGGCGCCGGGCAATTATTCTTCTCACGGACGGGCTCGACACCTCGAGCCGGCTCGCGATGAAGGATGCGATCGACCGGACGCTGCAAGCGGAAGCTGTGATTTATGTGGTTGGCATTGGCGATCACAGCAGGACAGGCCAGGGTGTGGACAAGGGCTCGTTGAAAGATATTGCCGAGCGGACAGGAGGTCGAGCTTTCTTTCCGAAAAACGATTTGGACTTGCAGACATCGTTTAGTGAGATCGAAAAGGAGCTGCGCACACAATATCTGCTTGCTTATACCTCGACGAACAAGCGTAAGGATGGGGCGTATCGAAAGATCACGGTTGACCTACTGAATCCGGAATTGAAGAAGCAGAAGGTCCAGCTGCGCTACCGTCCTGGATACTTCGCCCGTAAGAACTAATCTGCAAACCTGACCAAAGCTTGTTCATAAGAACGAATCGACTATCCGTCGAGTGGGTCTTTCGGAAAACTATCAAAAAGATCTTGACAGGACGAGGTGAGCTACTTTATACAAGAAGGCTCGCGCATTTGAGAGTAGAAAATTTTGTGCGCAAGGAAATCAAGATGATGAGCCGGACATACATTAAACATACCGTCGAGCCGCAAACGCGAGCTACGTGGTGTGGTGTAAGTCTGAGCTTATCACCCACCAATCAGTTTGGCGGCGAACTCGGACAAGAACGGTCCATAGATAGCCGTTACATCAGGCAATAATCAGCGGGAGCGGACTCCCGCTCCCAATCTCAACGAAAAATTCGCGAAGATTAGTAGGAGCGGGCAGCTTCCCTGGGAGGCATAAAGCCCGCTCTATTTGTTTTTTGACAATCGAAATACCTTTTGCGAGATGAAGGCAGTGAGCCTTCAGCAGATTGCCCGCCTCGGTGCTTTGCGAGAGTCCGAGAGGTGAGCGATCGGGGTAGAAGTGTGCCTCGAAGTGTATTCGCGGTACCGCTCTGCTGCCTTCATCTATTTTTTATCACAAAGTGATCAGCTTTGTACTTTGATCTTTGCACTTTGTGCTTCGTCGATCTCAGAACTCAAATCTCAAAGAACAAATCTCAAAGAACAAAGAAACAAAGCACAAAGTGCAAAGCACAAAGCACAATTTTGCCGGTGTAGCCCAACTGGGAGGAGGCGCTAGTTTTAGAAACTAGACAGTGTGGGTTCGAATCCCTCCACCGGTACTTTGGAGTGCGCCGGCCTGGCCGCGCTTTGGTATAGCGCTCTCTTAATAACGTATCTGTAGTTGCCGATTTAACAAAGCGCCGCCAGGCCGGCGCACTCCAAACGGATTTGGGATTATTCAGGGGCTGTAGCTTAGTTGGATCCAAAGCGCTGCATTGTCGATGCAGAGATCGCGAGTTCAAATCTCGTCAGTCCCGCCACGTTGGATCTCGGATCTCAGAGTTCAAATCTCAAAAGCGACTCGAGATCAGACCAAAACACAAAGTACAAAACACGAAGTTCAAAGCACGAAATGCGATACTAAAAGAAAGGAGGTAACTCATGCCTTACGAAAAGCTAAAACTAGGTGGCGCTCAGAAAGACATACTTTCATGGGCCAACCACGAATTCAGTCTTGAAGAACAATCAATGCTTCGCAATGTTTCGCGCTTGCCATGTTTGTTCAAGCACGTAGCGCTGATGCCTGACGCTCATTTGGGCAAAGGCAGCATGGTCGGTTCCGTGGTTGCCACGAAAGAAGCGGTTATTCCGGCCACAGTCGGCGTCGACATTGGTTGCGGAATGATGGCAGTCAAAACACCATTCAAGAGCGGAATTCTCGACGGTAAGTTGAAGGAACTTCGCCTGCGGATCGAAGAAACAATTCCCACCGGTTTCAATGCTTACAAGGAGTCGGTAGACGAATCGTCATACTGGGATGGCTGGAACGACTTCAAAGACCTCCATGAAGGCGTCCGCGATCGCAAGGCAAAGGCGATGAAGCAACTGGGAACTCTAGGTGGTGGCAATCACTTCATTGAAGTTTGTCTGGATACAGAAAACTTTGTTTGGTTGATGCTGCATTCGGGTTCTCGCAACATCGGAAAGGAATTGGCCGAGCGTCACATCTCAACTGCTAAGGGTTTGTGGCGTTTGAATGAATTGCCGGCTCCGGACCTGGCTTACTTTATTTACGGTACGCCCGAGTTTGAGGCTTACTGGAGCGATTTGAAGTGGGCTCAGGGATACGCGATGAAGAACCGCGAGATAATGATGACGCGTCTGTTGGCAGTATTCAACAAGATGTTCAATCATCGTCAGCCGTTCAAATCAGAACTGACAGTCAACTGTCACCACAACTATGTCGCGCTCGAGCAACACTATGGGGAACAAGTCTTCGTCACCCGTAAAGGCGCGATCAATGCGGCAACAGGCGCTTACGGAATTATTCCAGGCTCGATGGGCGCAAAGTCGTTCATTGTGAAAGGGCGCGGCTTGGCTGAGAGTTTCAACTCTTGCTCGCATGGTGCTGGACGCAAACTTTCCCGCGGGGCGGCAAAGCGAATGTTCACGAAGGAAGACCTCGAGCGCCAAACCGCGGGTGTCGAATGTCGTAAAGATGTAGGCGTACTGGATGAGATTCCTGGCGCTTACAAATCGATTGAGAAGGTGATGA
>Ga0163162_10004104_pt1 | contig 13973 bp, 13 predicted proteins | sample S55metaG_FD_115310 | JGI IMG/M metagenome (GOLD analysis project Ga0163162, IMG submission 115310) | Switchgrass rhizosphere microbial communities from Kellogg Biological Station, Michigan, USA - S5-5 metaG | ecosystem: Host-associated > Plants > Roots > Rhizosphere > Soil | place: USA...
AAAAGAATAGCAGGAGTTGCAATACCGGTTTTTAGCCTTCGTACTCAGAATGGTTTTGGTACCGGAGAATTCCCTGATATAAAGTTATTGGTTGATTGGGCGAAAGCAACTGGTATTAAAATGATACAGCTGCTACCTATTAATGATACTATCTCTACCCACACATGGAAAGACTCATATCCTTATTCAGCCATTTCGGCTCATGCTTTACATCCTCTCTTTATTAACTTGGAAACAGTTGCGGGAGAAGAATATGCATCAATGCTAGAGCCTTTAAAGACAAGACAAGCGAAACTATATGCTGAAGCAGACCTGAAATATGAGGAAGTAATAAAACAGAAGTTGGCAATCCTGAAAGAGCTGTATCAACTAAAAAGTGTTGCACTAAAGAAGGATAATCATTTTGCAGAGTATTGTAAAGACAATGAAAGCTGGCTCAATGATTACGCTGACTTTTGCTGTCTACGGGACAGGTACAAAACTGCTGACTTTTCTCTTTGGAAAGCTCGTCAGGTTAAGAAGTCCGATAAGTTATTCTGGTATTTTGTTCAATATCATCTGCATTGCCAACTAACGGATGCAGTAGAATATGCAAGAGAGAAAGGTATAATGCTTAAAGGGGACATAGCCATAGGAGTAAACCGCTACAGTGTTGAGACGTGGAAATTTCCTCAATTGTTTAATCTTGATATGCAGGCAGGTGCCCCACCAGATGACTTTTCAGCAAAGGGGCAGAACTGGGGATTTCCAACTTATAATTGGAAAGAGATGGAGAAGGATGGATACAGTTGGTGGCTGTCGCGGTTACAGCAAATGAGCAAATATTTTGACGCCTTCAGACTTGATCATATCCTTGGTTTCTTTAGAATTTGGAGTATTCCTGTTCATGCAATTGAAGGCAGCCTAGGAAGATTTGTTCCTGCTTTACCAGTTAGTATTTATGAATTGGAACAAAGAGAAATTGTATTTGACCATGATCGTTATTGCAAACCGTTTATTACAGATGAAATACTAAATGCGGTCTTTAAAGAAAAAGCAGGGAACATAAAAGAAGCATTCCTTGACATAGAAAATAACAGTTACCGAATAAAGGAGGCGTTTGATACACAAAGAAAGATTGAAGAATACTTTAATTCTCAGGAAGAGGAATTACTTGAAATAAAACAAGGCCTGTTTGACCTGGTAACGAACATTATCCTGATCGATGACCCTTCAGATCCTTCATATATCTTTCATTTCAGAATTGGAATGGATAAAACATTATCCTTTGAGTACTTAGATGAAGCCACTAAGCAAGTCCTGATTGATTTGTATACAGACTATTTCTATAAAAGGCAAAATGAACTATGGGCCAATGAAGGAAAGAAGAAGCTTTCTGTTCTAAAGAGTAGTACTTCTATGCTTGTATGCGGCGAAGACCTTGGTATGATACCTGCATGTGTCCCTGAAGTCATGAAAGAATTGGACATACTAAGCCTGGAAATACAGCGAATGCCTAAGCAGTCTAATATTGAGTTCTTTCAACCAAAAGATGCTCCTTATCTTTCAGTTGTCAGTCCTTCTACCCACGACATGAGCACTATTCGTGGCTGGTGGGAGGAGGATAGGGAAAAGAGTCAACGATTCTATAATACCATTCTTGGCCATAAAGGTTCTGCTCCATATTTCTGTGAGCCATGGCTTGTAAAAGAAATTGTTGCTCAGCATCTTGATTCGCCTGCTATGATAGCCATGTTTCAATTGCAGGATATTATGGGTATAGATGGTAAATTAAGAAGGCAAATTCCCCAGGAAGAAAGGATCAATCAGCCCGATGATCCCAACCATTATTGGAAATACAGGATGAATATTAGTCTAGAAGAGCTTATAGAACAGAAGGATTTTAATAATGAGCTAGATCAATTAATTAAACATTCAGGAAGATGAAAGTAAAATACAAAGCATACAATCTTCCTTTCATCCATCCTTTTACGATCTCTAAAGGTAGCAAGACCCATCAACCGACATTAATAGTGGAGCTTGAGCACTTTGGAATAAAAGGATATGGCGAAGCTCCTGCTATCAGCTATTACAATATTACAGTTGAGAAGATGATTGAGGATATTGAAAGAAAGAAACAATTCATAGAAAAGTTTGCATATACAGAGCCCGATAGGTATTGGCACTATCTCCATCATCTCTTGCCAGCCAATCCTTTCCTTGTCTGTGCATTGGATATAGCTTCATGGGATATGTTCGGAAAGCTTAAAAGGAAGAAGTTATATGAACTATGGGGATTGGATATAAGCAAAGCTCCTGTTACCGATTATACAATTGGTATAGACACCATTGAAGAAATGGTAAGGAAGATAAAAGAAAAGCCGTGGCCGGTATATAAAATAAAGCTCGGTACTGAGCATGATGTTGAGATTATTACTGAATTGAGAAAACATACTTCTTCTATATTCAGGATAGATGCTAATGCAGCCTGGCAAGCCGAGGAAGCTTTGCAGAAGATCAATCTATTTAAAGACCTGGGAGTAGAATTGGTAGAGCAGCCCCTTGCTAAAGATGACTGGGACGGGATGAAATACTTATACCAACATTCCCTCTTGCCTTTATTTGCTGATGAGAGTTGTGTGGCTGAAAAAGATATAGAGAAATGCTTTGAGCACTTTCATGGAGTAAATATCAAGCTTACCAAATGCAGTGGCATCACACCTGCGAAAAGAATGATCTCTAAGGCGAGAGAACTAAGTATGAAGGTGATGCTAGGCAGCATGAACGAGACAGCAGTAGGCTCAGCAGCTATTGCACATCTTGCCCCTTTGGCAGATTATGTTGATATGGATGGGACATTACTTTTAAATGAAAATGTAGGAGAGGGGTTTGCGATACAGAATGACTCAGTGCTCTTCGGTGAAGGAAATGGTATAGGTGTTAACATAACTGACATATAAAAAGCCCCGGCAGTTGCCAGGGCTTCAGAATATAACTTTCGAATTACTGTCGCGGCGATGCTTTCGCTGTGTATTGTTTGATCATGTCGATCTTACCGTCTTTATTAATACGCCATATTTCATGTATATCAACAGCCTCTGTATGACCATCAGGATAAGTATCTACCTCAGTACCCCATAACGCTACCCAATCCTCATTTTTATCAACACTCTTTAATGGTATCCATGCATCTAAAGTGCTGGTAGCCGAAGTGAACCCACCGCGATACTTTTTTATTGCTGCCATGTTGTCAACTTTTCCCCGGGTGATTGTACCATTAGGGCTTATCATTTGCATAGTATCTGCAAACCAATCAGCATGCCTGTCAAAATTGTTTTCGTCATAGTCTTTCCAGAGATTAAGCACCATGCTTGAATAAGCGGCATTCCCTATTCTGAAATTCGAAGAATACATTGCAGTGTAGGGGAGGGTAAGATCTCCTGTTCCTGACTTATCCTTCACTTTTAATTTGTTAGGGGACTCCTTTACTTTAACATTGTCGTCCTTGGTCTTTGTTGCCTGGCCCAGTGCTGCCGTAAAGAAAAAGGCAGCTGCGAAAATTGACATTACTAACTGTTTCATAATAAAAAGTATTAATGGTTAAAAAATAACTTTTCACAAACAGCCAGCCTGATTAGTTTTTAGGGAACAAATTTAATATTTTATTTATAAAATGATAATCGTGTATTTTGTGCATATTAGTTAGACAAGTGATCTATGATATTGACCATAATCATCGCATTTATAGTAGGATACATATTCATTGTTACTGAGCACTTTAACAAGATAAATAAGGCGGCTACGGCCCTTGTTACTGGTGTAGTATGCTGGATAATTTATATTTATTCTGAAGGAGATAAGTCTGTGGTTTCAGAACGGCTTACAGCCCATTTAGGTGACCTTTCAGGAATCCTGTTCTTCCTGATGGGAGCAATGGCTATTGTGGAATTAATAGATGCCCATAATGGCTTTGAGATATTAAAAAAACCCATTACACAAACCGATAAGAGAAAGCTTCTCTGGATAATTTCTTTCATTACTTTCTTTCTTTCAGCATTGCTGGATAACCTTACTTCTACAATAGTAATGATATCCATATTAAGAAAACTGGTGCATGACAAAGAGGAAAGATTGTTCTATGCCTCAATGGTTGTTATCGCTTCAAATGCGGGAGGGGTATGGTCTCCTATAGGAGATGTTACGACAACTATGCTTTGGATAGGAGGTCAGATAACAACCGCTAATATTATTCTTCATCTTTTTGTTCCCAGTATGGTATGCCTGGTAACTCCTTTGATAATATTGTCATTTAAGCTAAAGGGTAAGATTAAAGCCTCAGACTTTAAAGCTGAACCATTACCTAAAATGCTATCAAAGAAGCACCAGTATATAGTATTCTTCGCAGGAGCTTTAATAATATTGCTTGTGCCTGTCTTTAAGGTCGTCACACATCTTCCTCCTTATATGGGAATGCTGCTTGGCCTGGGAATACTTTGGATAATTACTGAAATATTACATGGTGATAAAGATGAAGAGGATAAGGAACCTTACTCGGTTGCTTATGCATTAGGAAAGATAGATGCTCCCAGTATTTTATTCTTCCTGGGAATATTGCTGAGCATTGCAGCTTTACAGATAACAGGAGTACTCTCAATGCTTGCAACATGGCTGAATGTATATGTTGGTAATCTGCAATCTATAGGCCTATTAATGGGGCTTCTTTCCTCTGTAATTGATAATGTACCTCTTATAGCCGCCGCACAGGGAATGTATCCCTTATCCCAATTCCCGACTGACCACTACATGTGGGAGTTCCTGGCTTTTACTACAGGTACAGGAGGTAGCGCATTAATAATAGGCTCTGCGGCAGGAGTAGCTGCTATGGGCATGGAAAAGATCAACTTCTTTTGGTATTGTAAAAAGATATCCTTGCTTGCCCTGCTTGGATTCTTTGCAGGGGCCTTTACATATATTTTACAGGAAATTGTGCTTAGGGGAAGGTGATGTTGAGTTAGATCTTATTTTTTGATATGAACAGGGACTTTTGGAATGGAAGAAAGATTTCTTTGAATTCTTTGAGCTGGGTGCTACTGAAAGCTTTTCGGGGAATAATAATAGCAGATAAATTATTCTGGTATAGTAAAAACCAATTTTGCTGTTCTTCTATCTTAAAAAGCTTATCCCATTTTATTTCGCTATAAAAGGATTCTGCCTGGACCTTTATTTGAATTTTAGTTATTTCAATTTCTAGCTTTTCTCTCAAATGATTACTGGAGTTATAATTCCGTCTTATGGTCAAATAAATTGTAATTGGCTGAATTACGGTTATGAGAAGTAAAGTGATATATTGGTAGATCTGTGGCTTTGGAACCGGCAAAAAGTGAAGATAATAACCCAATATCCAAACGAGCATTGCTAAGGCTACGCAAAGGATAATTTTCATTATCGGTTTTTGATAAGTTAGCTTAAACAACAGATTTCTGTATTCTTTAAAGGAAATTCTGGTTTTTATCTTCATTTAAAAGTGTATGAAGTTTACTGGCAATCTAGTTATGCTTATCCTTGTTCTAAGAGCTTTTTCATATCCATAAGCATCATACCCCAATTCTTTTCCGAACGCTCACGCTCTTGTTCATTCTGGTTCTTATCCTGTGATAAAGAAACAATTGTTTGATCACCTTTTTCATCAAGGTCTATTGTAACGGTATGATAGTTTTCAGGGCTGTCAGCAAGGCCTGAAAGTGGACTGAAATGACTGTATTTTAGCCTCTCTTGTGACTTCAGTTCCAGGATCGTGCCTTTGTCTTTATAAGGTTTACCCTGCCATTCTCCTTCCCATGTTATATTGCTTCCTTCTTTCCAGTCAGAGGTCACAGTTGTCCCAAACATATATTTCTTAATTGCTTCGGGATCAACAAGAGCCTTCCAGACCTTTTCGACAGGAGCATTAATGGACTGTTTTGCAGTTGCTATCAGATATTGCGTTTCCATTGTATATTAATTTATACAAGGGAATTGCAAAACATGGGCCTAAATCATTTTTAAATTTGTGAGCTAATACGTTGTAGTAACAGACTTGACTTCTCTTTTCAAAAGTTCAATGTTTAATGTGTCGTTGCCCATAATACCCGAAAGCGTCATTCCCTTTTCTTTGTTCAAAGAAGAAACTTTTGCAAACAAAGTGTCTCTAAATCCTTTTGGATATTGCCAAATAGTTTTTAATTGTCGCGTTGCTTCATTGAATTCAAAATGTCCAACTTGCCTTTTATTAAAGTCATTGGAAGCTAATATTAAAAAGTCCCCTAAGTCAAAGTATAGATTTGAAAAAGTATTGCTGTTGCAAGAGTCAAGCAATTGCTCTTTTCCATTAACAGTCATTTTTGTGATTTTATATTTCCCTGTAAGGTCTGAATGAAATTGAACTTTGTATTTAGAAATTAAAATTAATGCTGGAATTACAATTGCAGAAACTTTAAGTACATTTTTAAGGATTTGGGATTTAAAATTAAGCTTTGGTAAAGTTGTACTTGCTCGAAAAAAGAAAACTTTAATTTTATCAAAGTCCTGCAAGGCTATATATAGGGCTACAAGCAACAATAAACAGACTTCTGGGAAAGGGCCTTTTACTCCATATAAAAAATCTATTAAAGCAATGTTTGCCGACATTATAATTAAAATAAAAGCTCCTAATAATCTCGTTTTCCTAAAAAGGATTAGAATTGCCCCTGTAATTTCACAAACTCCAAAAGCCACTACCATAGGGTAATTTTGTCCGAAGAAGTGTGAAAGTTGTTGTTCGCCTGATAGCATTGTCATTGGCATTTCCATCCATCCTAATGAGGTTGTCATATGCAAATGAAGAAACTTTAAAAAAGCCCATTTTGTAAAGTCAAAAGCTAAAAAATAAATTAGGACTCCTTGAAAAAATTCTAATGTTGCTATCGAATTAATATTCCTTTTTCGTTCTCGATATTGCCAAATAGGAATAAATAATACACTGGCAAGTAAAAAGAACCAAAAAAGAGTTTTTATCGTGACGTTTGGCAACCAATGTGGCAAATAATCTGGATTAAATCTTTTAATTGTATAAGTTGTCAAAACAGCTGTCAAAATACAGACAACTATTTTGTGAAGCAATGATATATTTTTAACCTTTTGCATTTTTAATTTATCCTTGGCCGAGTCTGCTTTTCGCGACACGCCCGTAAATGTCTCCCAAATCTAACCACATTTTATCTCCCATCATCAGATTAACTCACATCCACAATCCCCGCCGCATTATACTTTTTCGTACTCTTTATATGCATCTTTCCATTCACTTCTTTATACCATGTAATCGCCATGCAGGAAGCAATTGGAATAAGATTGTTTTCATTTACCAGTAATACAAAATCGATGGGTAGGGTAGGCTTATCATTCAAAGGCAGGTAGTCAGTAGATTGCATGGCAGTAAAAGTTACATCCTCTCTCCAGTTTAGTTCTGCCGTAGAGCAGTGGATTTTGAAATGTGTTGCACCGGGATTTGCGGGGAAGCTATTTAACGGAATAAAAGAAGGAATACAAAACTTTACCTCCCCATCTTGCCTGTTTACAGAAACTCTATAGTTGGCTCCAAATACACGTCCCAGGTTCGAATGCCTGTTCCAGTCAAATCCTCTCAGCAACCTGTTGTCCCCCATAAGCAGGTTCTTTTCTCCCTGCGTAGATACTTTATCGCTGTTGATCACTTGTCTTAAAGCTGTCACCAATCTGCTTTGAAGTTCATTATCATAGCAAACTCCAATAGCCTTAATAAACAGGTCGCGCAATATCTTCGCTCCCTTACAGGCAAGCGTAAATTCATTAGATGCTCCCAGCGACTTCTTGCATTTTGGATTAGCACGCATTTTTGCTTTTGTAAGGCTGCTTTTTCTCTGTACCACAATTCCATACTTCGTCTGCCTGAACGTTAGGTCTCCGATCGTTCCAAGTATTTGTAACATGCCTTTTAGCTTCGCCATGCTATTTATACGTTCAATCCTTACCCATTATTATTCCTGAAGTTTTGTTAACAATATTTTAGAAATAGTCTATGGCTAGGACTCTGCTCTAAATAATTGATACTCTGTATCAACCCCGCACTGACTCCGTACTGACTCCGTATTCACTCCGTCATGACTTCAGCATACCTTTACTGTAACAGTACTATATCACTAGTGTAATACTGGTAGGGCGTCTATAGAGGTAGGTCCCCACCCGATTCAGCGAGCACCGAATCACTTTTTCTCCCTAAGTAACTTATAGATTTTAATTGCACTCATAAGCAAAATAACAAATCCCACAAGCCCAATCAATCCCCAAAGCCAGCTCATGCTTTGCTTTACAGTAGCTAAGATAACTATCGCTACAAGGAAGATAGTAGCTACTTCATTCCACAGGCGCAGCTGTTGTGATGTGTATTTGAATATGCCCTTTTGCTCCTGTTTGTAAATAATATGAAGAGTGTAATGGTAAACGTATAATAGAACAACAAACTGCAGCTTTATGAACAGCCATTTGCCCGAATCTGTAAACAGCAAATGGTGCCAGCCTTCACTGAACATTATCCATGGGCCAAGGATCAATGTAATTATTGCAGATGGCCATGTAATGCCAAACCAAAGTCGCTTTATCATTACATTAAACTGCTTTTGCAGTATTGTCTTTTCAGGTTCAGCTTTCTGATTCGCTTCAGTATTATAAATAAACAACCTTACAATGTAGAACATACCACTGAACCAGGTGACTATGAAAACAATATGTAGGGCTTTAACGTATAACATTCAGCATTATACTTTTTTAAATTCTTCAATCCATTTTACAATTGTCTTTACCCACAATGGATTGGTATTAAGACATGGTATCATTTGGTAAGATTCTCCTCCGGCTCCTATAAAAGACTCTTTTCCTCTTTCCTCCAGTTCTTCCAATGTCTCAAGGCAATCGCTTACAAAGGCAGGGGAAAGTATCAAAAGCTTCTTTATTCCTTCCTTAGGCATTTCTTCCAGCCTGATATCAGTAAAGGGTTCAAGCCATCCTTTGCCTAAGCGTGACTGGAATGAAATACTCCATTTATTATCCGGCAGGTTCAGTCTTTTGGTGAGCAGTCTTGTTGTTTCTCTTACCTGGTGGCGATAGCATGTCGCATGGGCAGGTGAAGGAGTTTCGCAGCAATTGGCAGATTGCATGCAATGGCAGCCAGTCGGATCGGTCTTAACCAGATGGCGTGCAGGAATACCATGATAGCTGAACAATATATGGTCATAGTTCTGGGCCAGGTAAGGCTCCATAGTATCTGCCAAAGCCTCAATATAGTTAGGCTCATTATAGTAAGCAGGAGTGAACCTAAGTTTGAACTTATATTTCTTCTTGTTGTGTATCTCTTTGGCATATTCTACAGCAGTTTCATAACTGCTCATAGCATAATGGGGGTACATTGGAATAAGAAGTACTTCCTCCAATTGTGGATCAGCCTTAAGTAATTCTTCAAATGCGTCTAAAGGCGATTGCGAGCCATAGCGCATAGCAATGGTCACAGGCTCTTTTACCTCTTCCTGCACCTTATCTCTAAGTTCCTTGCTAATAACCACCAAAGGGGATCCATGCTCGGTCCAGATAGTTTTATAAGCCTCTGCAGACTTAGCCGCCCTGAAGGGAACAATTATCCCTCTTACCAGTAAAGCCCTGGAAAGCAATGGTTTATCAATAACCCTTGCATCCATCAGGAATTCATTAAGATATCGCCTAACATCCTTTACTGCAGTGGAATCCGGAGAGCCCAGATTCATTAGAATAACGCCTTTATGTGTACTCATGGTCAATTATAGCTCGTGAAACGGCAATAGTATGAATATATTTTGAAAGAGGCAAAGGTATAGGTAATGGGTTTAGTCATATGCACTTGTGACTATTATCATATATAGAAATGACAAAGCCATGGCAATATATGGCTGGTATCAAAATACTTTTGTGCTGTAATTATGACACACACTAGCAACTACTTAAATCACTTCTGCATAGCGGGGATAAACTACCGCAAAAGCGACGTGAATGTTCGTGGTAAGTTCTCACTTACTACAGAGCAGTGCGAAGAGTTGCTTAAAGAAGTCGTTAGTAAGAGCTTTCCGGGAGCATTTGTTATCTCTACCTGTAACAGGACAGAGATATACGGCATAAGCCCTTCACCTAATGAACTTATTGAATTACTTTGTCTTCACTCACAGGGAAGGATCAAAGATTTCCTTGAGCAGGGATATACTTACCAGGGACTTGACGCTGTTGAGCACTTATTTAAGGTTGCTGCGGGATTAGATTCACAAATAGTAGGTGACCATGAGATATTATCCCAGATCAAGATCGCTGCTAAGTTTGCAAAGGAGAGGGGGTGTATCAATAACTTCATGGAAAGGATAGTGAACTTCGCTATTCAGTCTTCCAAAAGTATCAAAACAGAAACTCAGCTAAGCTCAGGAACTGTTTCTGTATCATATGCAGCCATTGAGATAATCAGGGAGAAAATAGCTGACCTTACCGGTAAGAAAATACTTTTAATAGGTGCAGGCAAGTTTGGCCATAATATAGGGGTTAATCTTAAAACTTATTTACCTGAATCAGTATTACAATTCTGCAATCGTACAGACGGTAAAGCATCTGAACTGGCTGAGAAATGTAAAGCACACTTTATCTCTTATGATAAATTACCTGAGAGTGTAAATGAGTCAGATGTAGTTATCGTAAGCACTTCTTCAGAAAATTATACAGTTAATCCTTCCTTCTTTACAGGAATTAAATCAAGATTGATACTTGATCTTTCAGTGCCACAAAATGTAGACCCGGCCGTTGCTAATATACCAGGTGTGGAACTGATGAATGTGGATGAGATATCTGTTATTCTTGATAAGACAATTGACCGTAGGAAAGCAGAGATACCTAAGGCTATGGAGATCATCAATGATATGATCAACGAGATGAAAGAATGGTATTGCATGCAGCAGCATAGTCCGTTGCTCCGCCAGGTAAAGCTTCAGTTGAATGAGCTGAGCAAGGATTCTGTAGAGGAGGACAACAAAGAAAAGATACAAAAAACAGTGACTACTTTAGCGATACAACTACGTACGCAAAATAACAAGGGGTGCCAGTGCATTCATGCAGTGAATGACTATCTCCACATGAACTAAGATGCAGAGAACCATAAAAATAGGCACTCGCGAGAGTGAACTGGCCGTCTGGCAGGCTAACTTGGTTAAAGAGTTATTATCAAAGAACAATATTAATGCTGAGCTGGTTTATGTAAAAAGCGAAGGCGATATAGACCTTGTAACTCCTTTGTATGCTATGGGAGTTCAGGGGGTTTTTACAAGAACACTCGATGCAGCCTTACTAAATGACCGTATTGATATTGCAGTACATTCAATGAAGGATGTGCCTACCCAGTTGCCTGAAGGGATAAGGCAAGCGGCAGTGCTCAAAAGGGCATCTTATAAAGACATACTGGTTTACCAGGGAGAAGGAGAGGAGATAAAGTCTAAGGTAAAAAATGCCGATTCAAAGATGTGCATTGCGACCAGTAGCATCAGGAGAAAGGCTCAATGGCTTCATCGATATCCTGAGCATACTATTGAGAACCTGAGAGGGAACGTAAATACACGTTTACGGAAAGTGGTTGAGAATATCCATTGGGATGGAGCCATATTTGCTGCAGCAGGACTGGAAAGGATCAATCTACGCCCAGAGACTTCTATTGAATTAGACTGGATGTTGCCTGCTCCTGCACAAGGGGCTATTATGGTTGTGTGCAGGAGCAATGACCAATTTTCTTTTGAAGCTTGCAGGCACTTTAATGATGAAGACACAGCCTTATGCACTAAAATAGAAAGGGACTTCCTAAGCACTTTAATGGGAGGCTGCTCAACACCTATTAGTGCTTTAGCTAAATTCACTGATGGCGGAATACGTCTTAATGGCAATATCTGCAGCGCTGATGGAGAGAAAATAATTAAGATTGAGAAGAAAGTTAAAGTTGAAGATTCTTTAGGCCTTGGAAAACTTGCAGGCAAGCAATTATTAGAAGATCCTGCAGTACTGGAGATCATAGAACAGATAAGAAATGCAAAACACTAGAACGCAAATATTAAGTACTAGGCCATTAGGTATGGCTCTCGTTGAAGAAGCGAGAAGAGATAATATAGATATTGATGAAGTTTCATTTATCAGGACAGAGGAACATGCGGATGATTGGGTAAAGGATTTTATTAAGAAATTGTCAGGAGAACCTATAACCGTTGTGTTCAGCAGTATTACTTCTGTTGAGGTCGTTGCTAAGTACTCAGTTTCTCCTCATTGGAAGATATATTGTGTGGGAAATGCTACAAGGTTAATGGCGGAGCGCTGCTTTTCCGGCTCTGTTATCAGTGGAGTAGAATATAATGCCTCGCAACTTGCTGACCTTATAATCGAAAAGCAGGAGAAAGATGTTGTATTTTTTTGCGGTACTATCAGGGGCGAAGAGCTTCCTGTTAAATTGCAGAGCGCTGACGTTAACGTTCGAGAAGTAGTTATCTATACCACAATAGAGACGGCTTGCTTATTGCAGAAAGTTTACAATGGTATATTGTTTTTTAGCCCAAGTGCTGCACGCAGTTTCTTTAGTGTGAACAAAATACCTGACAATACTGTTTTGTTTTCTATTGGCAATACAACTGCAGCAGAAATAAGAAAACATTCTAACAATAAGATGATCATTGCTAGTCAGCCCAGCAAAGAAGAACTGGTAGTAGAAGTGATTAATTACTATCTGAAGACTGCAAACAATTCAAATATATAATTATACATAATGCTAAAGAATGATTTGCTCCTAAGAGCATTGAGAAAGGAAAAAGTAGAACGTCCTCCTGTTTGGATGATGAGGCAGGCAGGAAGGTATTTGCCTGATTATATTAAGCTGAGACAGAAGTATGACTTCTTTACAAGAGTGCAAACTCCGGAGCTTGCATGCGAAATAACCCTGCAGCCTGTTGACCAGGTTGGAGTAGACGCGGCAATACTATTCTCAGATATCCTTGTAATACCCCAGGCTTTAGGCGTGGAAGTATTGATGGAAGAAGGTAAAGGCCCATCTCTGCCAAAGGTTATTAAAACACAAGCTGATATTGATGCATTAAGTACTGACGGAATAGCAGAAAGGTTAGATTATGTGATGAAGGCGCTTACGCTTACTAAGAAAGAATTGAATGAGCGCGTTCCCCTGATAGGATTTGCCGGAGCGCCATGGACGATTCTTTGTTATATGGTAGAAGGAAAGGGAAGCAAAACATGGGATAAGGCAAAGCAATTTGCATATACACAACCTCAGCTTGCTCATAATCTTTTACAGAAGATAACAGACGGCACAATAAGCTATTTAAAAGCTCAGGTAAAAGCAGGTGCTGATACCTTACAGGTATTCGATAGCTGGAGTGGTTCATTAAGTCCTGCTGATTTTAAGACATATGCACAGCCATATTTATTGCAAATAGCAGACGCTTTAAAGGGCCAGGTTCCTGTTATATTATTTCCAAAGGGTAGTTGGTATGCATTGAAAGACCTTAGCCAAAGCAGTGCTTCGGGCTTAGGCATAGATTGGTGTATTACTCCTCAAATGGCAAGAGAGCTTACCGGCAATAACATAACTCTTCAGGGAAACTTTGATCCGGCTAAACTTTTAGCTCCTATTCCCGAGATTAAGAAAGCGGTAAAAGAAATGATTGATGCTTTTGGTGTGCAGAATTATATTGCTAACCTCGGTCATGGAATAACACCTAATGTACCTGTAGATCATGCGCGCGCCTTTGTTGATGCCGTGAAGGAGTACCAATAATCATAACTAATAATCAATAATGAGCATTAAGCAGACTTGGATTGAGTTTACAGATAAGCTGCAAAATGATATCTGCACGGCTTTAGAAGCTGTCGATGGCGGAGCAAAGTTTGTTGAAGAT
>Ga0163162_10004105_pt1 | contig 13972 bp, 7 predicted proteins | sample S55metaG_FD_115310 | JGI IMG/M metagenome (GOLD analysis project Ga0163162, IMG submission 115310) | Switchgrass rhizosphere microbial communities from Kellogg Biological Station, Michigan, USA - S5-5 metaG | ecosystem: Host-associated > Plants > Roots > Rhizosphere > Soil | place: USA: Michigan...
CATTGGGATCCCTTATACGGAAATAGTAACCGCTGACAACAAGACCGTCGAAATAAAGAAATGGGCCTATTTCCTTCCCGACAAGCTGAATATCCAGGCGCATATCGTCCCGGAGAAAAGATACCGCGGTATTTACCAGGTCATCGTCTATACGGCGGAGCTGCAGATAAAAGGCGCTTATGACAGCCTGCGCATAGCGGAGCTGAATTTACCGGCCGACCGGCTGCTGTGGAATGAGGCGGCAGTATTTTTCAATATCAGCGATGTACAGGGGCTGAGAGAAGAGATGTCCCTCCACCTGGCCGGTTCGGTTCTGGACCTGGTGCCCGCTAAATTCTCGACAGACCAGTTTAAGAATGCGCTGAGCGCCGCCCTTCCTGCATCCCTCGCCGGCACGCACGGCCCCCTGGATTTTTCCGCCACGGTACAGCTGAAAGGCTCCGGCAATCTTTTATTCGTACCCGCGGGGAAGACCACAACAGTAAAAGCATCCTCCTCATGGCCGGACCCCAGCTTCGCCGGCAGCTATCTCCCTGACCTGCGCTCGGTAAAGGACAGTGGCTTCGCCGCCGACTGGAAAGTGCTGTATCTGAATCGTAATTATCCCCAGCAATGGAAGGACAATGTCCACGACATGGACAAGTCCGCCTTTGGAGTGAACCTCATTGTCCCTGTGGATGCTTACCAGCAGACAACCCGCAGCGTGAAATATGCCATCCTGATCATCCTGCTCACATTCACGGCCTTCTTTCTCATAGAATGGGTCTATAGATCCCCGATCCATGCCCTGCAATATGTACTGGTAGGCCTTGCGCTCTGCCTGTTCTATACCTTACTGCTGTCATTCTCCGAGTACATCGGTTTCAACGGAGCATACCTGACGGCAGCCCTGGCCACCACCTTCCTTATTGCCTGGTATGTGCGCAGCATCCTGCGAAGCGCTAAGATGTCGCTGTTCGTCGGCTCATTGCTCACCCTGCTGTACGGCTTCATCTTTACGCTGATCCAATTGCAGGACTACGCCTTGCTGATGGGCAGCATCGGTCTGTTCATTACCCTGGGTGTAGTGATGTATTTCTCAAGGAAGATCAAATGGGCGGAGGAGAACTAATCTATGGACCAGATATTGTTCATGCATTCACTGGCTGGATTGGCGGTGATAGCCGACTTTATTTGTTTTCTCGTCAGCGGCAAAAGGATAAAAGGACTGAGCTCGCCTCTACTGGTGCCACACCACCTGCTATTGATCATGATGCTGACAAGGAACCATCAATGGGTAGTACGCGAAATGAAGGAGAAGGGAGATCTGCATTTACATACCGGCAGGATCGCACAGTCCTGCTGGTTCATATACGCATGGATTGTCGCAGTTGCAGCCTGATTGCAACGGGGTCGTATGCGGCGGACATTTCCTCTGTACCATTGCCGCAAGCCTATCAATCATTAAGCACATATGGAAAAGCTCATGGACATCGTTGGAGGAATATTATGGGTTCTAATGTTTGCTGCCCCGCTGATCATCATGCCCTGTATCTGGAAATTCATTGACGGAAGCAAAATGATCAGGATCGTTATGGGACTCATCCTATCGCTCGTCTGTTCATACCTTTTGTATGGGATCAGCCTGGCTATTATTTTCAGACATGGCATGGGTCCGTGACGATAACCTTGCCCCCATATTGATCAGCTGTAAAATGGCGGAGCGCCGGACCTCATCGGCCGTCAGCTTGCCCAGTACGGGATGCTCGATATCGCAGGCACCTGTGGCTTCGGGATCAAGCACAACATCAAGGCCAGCCATGATGGCCTCCCGGGATGTCGTGGAGACGCAGCCATGGGTGTAGAAACCTACGATCAACACTTTGCGGACACCTAAATCCGAAAGCCACGAACCCAGATCAGTACCAGTAAACGCCCCATACACGTTCTTCAAAAATTCCTTTTCCAATACAGCCCCGCCCTCAGGCCCAACCCCGGGAGAAAATTCAGCGCCCCAGCTGCCGGGCACAAAGGCCGAAGACTCGGTGGGCTTGTTGTGATGCCTTACCCAGGCAATGGGCATGGCCTCCGCACGTGCAGCTGCAACATGCCGGCGGATAGCTGCCAGGGCCGCGTCATGACCGGGGACAGGCCGCTGTCCATGGGTGGAGAATTCATTTTGAACGTCGATAACGATAAGCGCTGACATAATTTTTTTTATGCAAGCTAGCGCTCAGCGCGCCGGCAGGCAATCCGAAAATTGCTGGATCATGCCGGGTCCACTCCCGGTCCTGCCTGGATCTGGCTCAGCTCCCACCCGATCATGGCCATTTTGCGCGCCTTTCCATAATGATAATTGCCCATGCTGCCGTCTGCTGAAATGATCCGGTGGCAGGGAATGAGATAAAGGACTTGATTGGCGCCTGCCGCAGACCCCACAGCCCTGGCTGCTCCCGGCTGCCCGATCATCCGGGCTATCTGTCCAAAAGAACATACGGACCCAAAAGGTATTTGGACCAACGCTTCCCACACTTTTAACTGGAAATCCGTCCCTTTCACCAGCAACTGCAGATCAATCCCTGAACTTTCAACAGACCCAAAGATCCTCTTTATATACCCCTGCGTGTACGCCGGCTTGTGCACCAGCGTGGCGAATCGCCATTGCGCCGAGAACAGCTCAAGTTCATCCCTGCTCTTTTCTTCGTCAATGAATTTCAATGCGCAGACTCCCTTTTTCCGGGCACTTTCTGCCACTGCAATAAAACAAAGACCGAAAGGAGAAGCATGGTAGCCATAGAAGATCTCCAGCCCCTTACCCATGGATTTGTATTGCTGTGGACTGACTCCCTCGATGTTTACGAATAGTTCATTCACCCTGGATTGACTGGACAGCCCTGCCTCATCGGCGGCCTCCATCATATTCCCCGTCTCTCTGATCTTCCCGCGAAGGTGATCCAGGGTCAGGTATTGCACAAATTTCTTAGGGCTGATGCCCACCCAATCAGTGAAGATCCGCTGGAAATGAAAGGGACTCATATGGACCTTGCCGGCTATCTCCGCCAGATCCGGCTGCTCCTTGAAATGAGTAGTTAAAAAGCTGATGGCCTTTTCAATCCTATAGTAATTCACGAGCTTGTCGGACATACCCGGACAAAGCTAGCGCAAAGCATCAACAGCGCCAATCCGGTTCTTGCGGGATGGCCATCCGTCAATGGAATAATGTATTTCCACATGATGCTGTAACCCATCGTCTGTAAGCTGCACCGTTTCTCCCTCGCCCTTTATGCCGTCTATTTTCCACCATGACCCAACAGGATGCTTGTCCTGGAAAACGGTGATCTTGTAAAAAGCCCCCCCATACCGGTAGTCTATCGAAACAGAAGGCCATTCCAAAGGAAAGCAGGGCCTGAAACGGAGGCGATCTGCGCGTAATTCAATTCCCAGCAAACTACCCACGATGAACTGGTACATCCAGCCGGCGGAGCCCGTATACCACGTCCATCCCCCCCTGCCTTTATGCGACTCGTTGGCATACACATCGGCTGCCATTACGTATGGCTCTGCCTTATATACATTTACTGACAAAGGATCCATTGCATGATTCAAAGGCTGGATCATCTGGAACAGTTCCCATGTTCTGTCCCGCTGCCCCAATTCCGCAAAGGCCATCAACGCCCATATGGCGGCATGGGAATATTGACCGCCATTCTCCCGTACACCCGGTACATATCCTTTAATATAGCCGGGATTGAGCCCCGTACCTTCAAATGGCGGATCAAGCAGCTGGATGAGCTTCAGGTCCCGGCGGACCAGGTGCTTATTCAGCGAATCCATTGCCGTGGCGGCCCGGGCTCCGTCAGCCGCGCCGGACAACACCGCCCAGCTTTGGGCAATGGCATCAATGCGACATTCGTTATTGTCTTTCGATCCCAGTGACATGCCATCATCGAACCAGGCGCGCAGGTACCATTCACCGTCCCAGCCCGAAGCCTCTATGCTGGATCGCAGCGCGGTCGCCTCACTTTTACAGACATCGGCAAACCCGGCGTCGCCATACCCATGCGCTACATTGGCAAAACGTACCAATACGTCATATAGAAAGAAAGCAAGCCAGACGCTTTCACCCTGTCCTTTATTACCTACCTGGTCCATACCGTCATTCCAGTCTCCCGACCCTATCAGCGGTAAGCCGTGCTTGCCCCGGGGAAGAGCATGCCTGATGGCCCGGACGCAATGTTCATAAAGTGGCGCGCTCAGGCTGCTGCTGACCGGCAGGTCATAGAAAGAATCTTCCTCATGCTGCAACAACCGGCTTTCCAGGAAACCCGCCGTTACAGATAGGATGGCGCCATCGCCCGTCGCATCGACATACCGGGCGACCGCGAAGGGCAGCCAAAGCAGGTCATCGGAACAGTGCGTACGTACGCCTCTTCCCTCCGGTGGATGCCACCAGTGCTGCACATCTCCTTCCGCGAACTGCCTGGACGCGCTTAAAAGGATCTGTTGCCTCGCAAGGTCGGGTTGCGTATGCAGCAAGGCCAATACATCCTGGAGCTGGTCCCTGAATCCAAACGCTCCGCCGGATTGATAAAATCCGGTCCTGGCAAAGACCCTGCACGCCATCGTCTGGTAGGTGAGCCAGCCATTGGCCAGGATGTTCAATGCAGTGTCGGGCGTCATCACCTGTACTGCCCCTAACACCGCGCGCCAATATTTTTTTACTTCATCCAATGACCGTAATACCGCCTCTTTATTGGCAAACTCCCGGAGCAATGCATTTACTGCCGTGATGTTCTCTCCATTTCCCAGCTGGAATACGATGTCTTTTTCTGCCCCGTCGAACAAATCGAATTTCACCTGCAATGCTGCACATGGGTCCATGCCTGCGCCCACCCGGCCTGAAAGCTTTTTTCTGTGCAGGGACTGCGGGTTCTTCAGGTTGCCGTTGCGGCCGATGAATTCCGAACGATCCGCGGTGAAACTTTGGTTGGCCCCCTCCGTTCTGAAAAAGGTCACTCGCTCGGCAAACGCAGTATTGTACCTGTTGCGTACGAATATAGCCCCGCTGCCGGCATCCACCTCGGAAATGATATGCATATTCGTCTTGGATCGTACATCTCCCAGGATCATTTCCAGGAAGCCCGTTGCCGACAGTTTGCGTTCCTGCCCGGAACGGTTTCTGACCTTCAGCACGATGAATTTCACAGGCAGCGCTTTGTCCACAAACACCGTCAATTCGGAAGAGATCCCTTGTTCCGTATGTTCGAAGACCGAATATCCGAAGCCATGCGTAACGATATAAGGACGCGCATTCATGGCCGGAAAGGGTGAGGGGGACCAGTATTGTCCTGTCTCTTCATCCCGCAGGTAATAGGCTTCGCCGCCGGCATCGCACACCGGGTCGTTGCTCCAGGGTGTAATGCGGTATTCATGTGCATTGATTGCCCAGGTGTAAGCAGAGCCGCTTTCCGAGATCACTGTGCCGAAATCCGGGTTGGCAATGACATTGACCCAGGGCGCAGGGGTAGTGATTCCCTTCTCCACAATGATCTTATACTCCTTCCCGTCAGGCGTAAACCCGCCCGTGCCGTTGAAGAACAAAAGATCCTCAGGTAGAGCGATCTTTTCCAGCACGACTTTCGTCGTCACCGGCCTGGGTTCTATAAGAGGAGGCAGCGCTTTTTCGGTATGATGCCTGTCCACCTGCTCCGACAAGGTTCCTTTGTTGTCATGGATGATCACCCGCGCAACACTTTCAAAAAGTATGCGGTCTTCGGATGAGATCTGATCAGCCGATCGTACATAGATATTGCCGGGCCTGGCATGCCCTGCGTTGCCGGCTGCCTCGGCAGTTATCATGCCCTGGATCTGGTCCTGCAGCAGCTGCCGGTAGGAGCCGTAATCCTCATTCCATATCACCAGGTCCACCGCCAGGCCTTTCAGGCGCCAATAAGCATGCGCCTGCACCATTTGTCTTACTAATTCCAGGCTTCCGGGATCATAGACATGCATTAATACAATTGGCAGATCGCCTGATACGGAATGGCTCCAAAGCCCCGATTGTCCCCTGTAATTATTGAGGATCACTGCCGCCTCTGCACGGAAGGAAGGATTGGCATAAATAACGGAAGCCGCCAGCCGGAGATAAAGTTGTGCATCGGATTCATTGGCATTGATCTGTCGCAGGAGCACCTGGTTATGTGTCCACGAGAGCTCAAAAGCCCGGTGCTTCAGGTGCTGGTCCCGGTATTTATGCATCAGGTTTTCACATGCCTCCTTTGCCGGGCTGATGCCGTAGATCAGGTCGATCGTGGCAGTCTGGCCGGGCTTTAGGTGGATGCGATAGCGGATGGAAACGATAGGATCGAGCACAGACCCGTGACTGCCTGAAAGCTGATCATTTTCCATAGCCTGCGGATGCGCCAGGGTCCTTCCCCTGCCGATGAACTGCATACGGTCTGATTCGAATGATACGGCCTCCACAAGCCCGCCATGGACCTCCATCAAATGGAACATCCAGGGCGGCATTTCATTCGCAGACCGGGGACGGCGCGTGCAAAATATAGCCTTATATTGCGGTATGACCTCCGTCTGGACAAAAAGATTGCTGAAAGCCGGGTGCGCTTCGTCAGCATCCTGCCTTGCCATTACTATTTCAGCATAGCTTGTGATCTCCAGGATCTTCGCCGATTGAGTCCTGTTGGTTATGCCGACCCTTCTCATTTCCATATCATCTTCAGGCGAGACCACTATTTCTGTCCTGGTATCCAGGCCATGGTCCGTCCTGCGGAATTCAACATGCCCCTGGGAAAATACAGCCTCGTAATTTCTTCCGGGATGCAGGGTTGGCTGATAGGTATTGGACCAGACATTGCCGCTCTGTGTGTCTTTAATATAGCAGAATATGCCCCTGTTGTCCTGCGTAGTGTCCTCCCTCCAGCGGGTGACTGCGATATCGTTCCACCGGCTGTATCCGGCGCCGGAATTAGTGACCATCACCTGATAGCGGCCATTGCCTAAAAGCTGGAGCTCAGGCGTCCTTGTGTTGGGAGTTGTAATTTTCCGCACTGGTACCTCGGTAACTCCGCCATGCGTTTCGACAAGGTCGGCAGCATGTACATAATAGGGTGTTGCCCTCGGCTGGCGTTCATGGAGCAACAGGAGGGTGGCATTAAACCGGAGCTCCGACACAAACCGCTGCTGCATGGGCTTATCCAGCAGCTGGTAAGCAAGCGAAAGCAATCCCATACCCTGGTGGTGAACCATAAATGACTGCACGATGGTATGGGTCTTGCCCCGGGGCTGGCGCCCGGGAGTATAATCGATGGCTTCATAAAAGCCGAACTCTCCTTCAAATCCCTCTGCGGATAATGTCCGGAGGTTCACACATGCCTTCGAGGGCGACACCATCAGGGCCAGCATAGTGGCATAGGGCGCTATCACAAGGTCTTCTTTCAGTCCTCGTTTCAGCCCCAGCCCGGGCACGCCGAAAGCACGATACTGGTAATTCAGCTCGGCATCCACCATATTATAAGCCGATTCTGAAATACCCCAGGGTACGCCCTGCTGGCCCGCATATTCGATCTGCCGTCTTACCGTTGCCTTGGAGGTTTGTGAAAGCAACGTGTTATCATAGGAGGGCATTACCAGTTGCGGCATAAGATATTCGAACATAGATCCGCTCCAGGACAGCAGGATAGGTTCCTTGCCGGGATTCGTCAGCAGGCGGCCCAGGGCGAACCAGCTTTCTTGCGGTAGCTTTCCCTGTGCTATGCCGACGAAAATTCCCAGCCTTATTTCGGACGCCAGCAGATCATAATAGCTGTCATCCCTCCGGTGCTCATCGACATTGAAGCCTATATGTAAAAGACCGGTTGATTTGTTCAGCAGAAAGTCATACTCTATATCGCTCAGCTGCTCGCATTCCTCAGCGAGCTGCTCCGAGAGGGCGATCCTGTCTTTCGCCAGCTGACTTCCCTGTAAGAGCGCAGTGCGCAGGTCGGTCAGCCACTTTGTTTCTGTGGGGGTATTCTGCCCCTGCTCATAGGCTTTGATATGGGGCAGCAATTGATCGGATATGTCCCTCAGGTCCAGGAGTGAGGGAATGCGATCTATTGCAGCAAGATGAACAAAACGTGACGGCATAGGTAATAGGCCTAGCCACGGGACCTGTAATGCCAGGTCATCCCTGATGTTCTTCACCTGCGTTGATAATCTGTCGATCCATCTGGAGACAGCCGTTTGGTCGGGGACGACAGCGGGAGGCGGCTCTTCGAAGAGCGCCGCTAGCTCGTCAAGATGCATCTTTACGATGCCTAATGAAATGCTTTCAGTAATTGCCCCGTTCAATAATGTCTTTATCTTCCCCACCTGCGTGGAGGGATATTTTCCGGCGAGGCTCGTGATGATGCCGGCCGTAGTCCGGAACCCTTCGTAAATACGTGGACCGAATACAGGATGACCGGGTAGCTGCAATAATCCCTGTCGCAGGGTGAGCAGATGGCCTGCAAGGTTCCCGCTGTCTACGGCTGAAACATACCTGGGCTGCAGTACGGACATGGATATTGTATCGTACCAGTTGTAGAAGTGCCCTTTATACCGGTGCAGCCTGATCATGCTCCGCAGGGTATTGTTGCATCTTTGCACCAGTTCCCTTCCCCCGATGTACCCAAAATCATACGCGGTGAGGTTGGCAAGCAGCGCCATTCCCATATTGGTGGGAGAGGTACGGTGAGCAATCACCGCAACGGGTTGTTCCTGGTAATTGTCGGGGGGCAGCCAGTTGTCGGCTGCCGTTACAAATTGCTCGAAAAAGGCCCATGTCTTCCGGGCGGACCTGTGAAGGAAAGACGTTTGCTCATCAGTGAGCTTAACCGTGGTATCCATGACAGGCCTGCTCAGACTTGCCGCCAGCAGCGGCGCGAGTACCCAGAGTGCAAGGATGGGGGCGGCGACATAGAAGGCTGCGCTGTGGGTAAATAATAAAAAACCTGCACAGGCAATACCCAGCGCGGGAGCTATCCACATGGACCTGTACATCGACGCGATATCGCTTCGGTCATTCTTCGATGCGATGGCGGAGGGGGCCCATTCCAACAATCTTTTTTTCGAGATGATCATACGCCAATTGGTCCGTATGACGGCATCCGTATATTTAAACGCCTCATAGGGCAGGACTGCCAGGTTGAATAGAAAGCGGGTCAGTATCTGGCTGATGGAAACGCCTATTTCGGTTACATGTGCTTTGAAAGTCAGGTCAGCCGGCTTGTTCAGTAATTGCCAGCCTGTCGCTGCCAGCAGCGCCAGTAATTGGATCCCAATGACGATCAGGGTCCAGTACCCGGGCAATGACAGAAAGCACCACCCCGCCAACAGGATCAATAATAGTGTCAGCGGCTGGAGACTTCTCCGGAGGTTGTCAAATATTTTCCACCTGGACAAGCCGGAGAGCTTATTCTTTACCAGCCTGCCCTCGCTGTTGGTAACGAATGGCAGCATCCAGGCGCCAACCTGCCAATCGCCTCTGATCCAACGGTGATGGCGCCGGACATCAGCCCCGTATTGGAGAACGCCTTCTTCATATAATACGACATCGCTCAGTAAGCCGGACCGGGCATAACAACCTTCCAGCAGATCATGGCTCAGGATACGATTTTCCTGCAGGGCAGGCTGTAATACCTGGTCGAATATCTCGACGTCATAGATCCCCTTGCCGATAAACGACCCTTCACCAAAAAGGTCCTGGTATACATCGGAGGAAGCCAGCGAATAAGGGTCGATGCCCGCCGTTTCACCTTGCATACGCAGGTACAGGGACGGCGCCGTAGAGGGGGCCGCGGACCCTATCCTGGGTTGCAGGATGCCATAGCCTTCCGTGATCCGCCTTTTTTGAGGATTATACAACGCATGGTTGAGCGGATGCGCCATAGCGGCTATCAGCTTCCACACGGTCTCCCTGGGCAGCTGCGTGTCCGAATCCAGGGTGATGACATATTTCACCCCATTGAGCACAGGGTAATTGCCCGTGATCAGTGAAAATGCATCACGACCCTGTCCCCGTATAAAAGTATTGAGAGCAGACAGCTTTCCTCTTTTACGTTCGTATCCCATCCATTTTTTCTCCCTGGCATTCCAGGTCCTGGGACGGTGGAAAAGGAAAAAAATGTCTTCTCCGGCCTGCTTATATTTTTCATTCAGCGCGAGTATCCTGTTGCTGGCGAGATAGAGTAATTCATCGTCTTCCGGCATGTCCTCCATCGCAGCATCCGGGAGATCTGTCAATAGCCCGAAATAAATGTTGGCTTGCCTGTTGGCCAGGAATCGTATTTCCAGCGCCTCGATCAATTCTTCGATATAGGCCTTTCCGGCAAGCATGGTAGGAATGACCACCAACGTCCTGAAGGCCGCCGGAATGTCTTCGGAGAAATCCATCCGGGGCAGCAGCTTGGGGGTTGTCCAAATGGTGGACCACCAGTTAACCAGCGACACGGCCAGTTGCGTTGACCCTGAAAGAGAGACCAAAGCAACCAGGGATAGCAGCGGCCAGTTGTGCGGGGCATATCTGTAGGCAGGATAGAATATGGCCGCGGCCGCCAGCAGCGTAAGACACAAGATGGACAGCAGGTAAAGTGTTACAGGCCTCCGGTCCGTAAAAAAAGCGAGTCTGCGTCTCAGGGAATAACGAACACGTGCGGCCTGCTCTAACTTTCTCAGGCCTTTATCTATTAGGTAATATCCGACATGCTGATATCTTTTGACCGCAGCATCTCCTCCCGTATGTTGTCTTGTCAGTGCAATTGCAAGGCGGGCCACTTCCGTCTCGGACAGATCGGAGGATTTGGAAATGGATTCCACAACATGCCGGTATCTGTCCCTTGTAGCAAAATCCATCAGCGGATAAGTGCCTGTAATATCCTGTTTCAATTCCTCCTCCACACTGCTGAGCATTTCCACAAATTCACGCCAGTCAGTAGCGCCGATGACCCGCAGCGTGCTGATGCTGTTGCGTACCGATACCTGGTCGGCAGCCTGTTTTTGATTCTCGTGCCGGACAAGGTCATTGATGCTCGTGCCCATTCCCGTTAATTGCTCCTCCATCCAGCTGATAGGCAATGCAAGGGAAGGACCCTTCCCCTGCAGCTTGCGGGAAAATTCTGCAACAAAGGAACTGCCCAATACAGGCCTGGACCTTACCATATCGGCGATGATGAGGATCAGATCACCCGGCTCTTCCTTTATGGTTGTCATCATCTTTTCAGCCCAGTAGCCCGCAAGCTTTTGATCGATCATGTCCAATGCTACTTTTCCGGCAATCCTGCGGAGGTTCTCGATGACAGCCAGGCGGAGCATAATGGGTATCGCCCATAGTTCACCCAGGGTCAGCAGGGTGGACTCCTGGTAAGCTGCAATGAAATTGGTGAGGCTTTTTACATCCACCCTTCCATCGCTATGCGAAATGATCTCCAAAGCAATGTCATAAATGCGCGGCATACCGGAAGAGATGCCTTCGGCGAGATACGGCAATCCTTCACTATATCCTTTTGGTAGATGCCTTCTTGCCATCACGATCTGCTCCTCTACAAGGTAGGAATTGTCCAGCAGCCATTCTGCAGCGGGCGTAATGCTCTTGCCCGATCCAACGCTTTCAACGATCAGGTTCTGGACCTCCAGCAGCGTTTCTTCATTATTACCCAGCCTTTTTAATAGCTGATCGGAAGAATTGCGCTTCATCAGCTTGTGGGAACGGGCTAAGAGGGTGCCATGACGGTTCATCTGGTCCGCGCTGTAAAGCTCGGACCTGAAAGGCTCTTTATTGTCGGAATTCCGGAAGGAATTGCTCCCCTGGAAATAAACACGCAAACGGGATAATATGTCAAACACAGTGCCTGTAGTGACCTTCATAATAGGGATCAAAATTTTTAAAGCCCGACAAAGAGAATATACATACCGGCGCGGGCGGCGACTGTTTATGAATGTTCTTTCCGGATACCCGGTCTATCGTACTTGTACTTGAATGACTCGTCTCATCGACGGTAGTCTCTGTGAATGAGGATTGAAACTATATGTGGAGAACCATTAGCAGTAATTACAACGCTTCGATCATCGCGTAAAGCGCTGGTCTGGGTTTGCCCAGCACCATCTGCAGATTATTCAGCATTTCTTCTTTTTTGCCCTCCGCATACATCAGGTCACGGTCCGTCAACGAGGGGTATCTGGCCTTAAGCTTGATCTTTTGCTCGCTCCAGTTACCTTTTAATTCTTGTTTAATTGTCATTTTATTTTTTTAAGCGAATGCTTGTTATATCACCTCGTAAGAGGCAAGTCTTAACAGGCATGCTACTAAAGGTAAGCTAAATTCCGCGGTAAACCATTCTTACTTTAAGGCGGCCCGTACCGCTGAAAGAAATCCCGGGTCTTAGAACAATGACATCTGACGGGGATCCTGCTGCTTATTTTTGACCCCTCTTGCCAACGCCTTTCGGCCCTGCACAGGCACTGGGACATCGGCTACGGCTGTCTCTGTCCAAGGGGCGGCAATATCTCCGGCCTTGCCTTGTATAGCGTATACCTGCGTCTCCTCGAACCTTGACGCGAGAATGATCTTTACACCTCCTGATCGCCCGTTGAAAAGGTCTTGCGCCAGTTCCGGGTCATTATTGTTCTGCGAAAGATGGGACAGGAATAAATGGCTCATGAAAGGAGGACGATGCTCAAGGAAAAGCTCCAGGGCCTGCCGGTTGGAAAGATGCCCCTGCCCTCCGCGAATGCGTTTTTTCAAATGAAAAGGATAGCTGCCTTTCTCCAGCATGTCTTCATCATAATTTGCCTCCAGGAAGGCGGCATGACATTGCCTGAAATGCCGGACCAGGTGCTCACAGGGAGCGCCAATATCCGTGAATACTCCAATGACCGTGGGACCTTCAGTAATTATAAAGCTGTGTGGGTCGGCTGCATCGTGGAATTTCGGAAAAGGTGTGATTGTCAGTGATCCTATGGTCACAGGAGTATAAGCGCTGAAAGTGCACACAAGGTGCTTCTCCAGCTCGCAGCCCCAGTTTCCCAAAGTATTCGATGTAATGTATACTGGCAGCTGATATTTTTTGGCAATGATGGGAATACCCTTGATATGATCGTCGTGCTCGTGCGACACAAATATCGCTTTCACGGATCCCAACGTCAGTCCCAGCCTTCGCATGCGTTTTTCCGTTTCGCGGCAGGACAGACCAGCATCGACAAGAATAGCCTCCTGATCATTACCGATGTAATAGCAGTTGCCATTACTGCCCGAATTGAGTGAAGTAATATATAAAGACATTCCGGCGACAAATGTAATACCATTTACCCGATTATTTCCCCCGTTGCAGGGTTTCTAGATTATACCACCATTCGCCGGCCAGCAGATCATCCCGGGTATAAGACTCCTTTTCCTCTTTTCGGTCGAAAGCTCTCGTCAGCACAATGTCATTCTCCGTGGGAACGTCTACGACGGAATACATCGTATGTTCTGCGGAAGGGCTCCTCTCGAAAGACGTCTTCGGATACTAAAAATTCATGCCATCCCAGGCATGATTGCCCGTCAAACGGACAGCGGGTGTCACAAAAACGTACATTTATAAATCCAGAAGCTCATAACAATTGCCTGGTTATCAGGAATATATAAACCAGGTATAATTTTGGCTTCCTCAGCTTATGCTTAAGAATATCCTCAAGACCGCCTGGCGCAACCTCTTCAGGACCAAGGTCCATTCTTTCATCAATATCACGGGCCTGTCAATAGGAATGTCGGTAGCACTGCTCACCGGGTTCTGGATAATAGATGAGGCATCCTATGACGCGTACAACGAACATTACGACCGTGTGGCCCGGGTGATGCAAACGTCTACCCTCAATGGGCAGGCTTCCACATCTTATAGCGTGCCGATACCCATTGCGGCTGAACTGCGCAGCAACTTTGGTGATGCTTTCCGCCATGTCGCCCTTTCCCAATGGACCC
>Ga0163162_10004106_pt1 | contig 13969 bp, 6 predicted proteins | sample S55metaG_FD_115310 | JGI IMG/M metagenome (GOLD analysis project Ga0163162, IMG submission 115310) | Switchgrass rhizosphere microbial communities from Kellogg Biological Station, Michigan, USA - S5-5 metaG | ecosystem: Host-associated > Plants > Roots > Rhizosphere > Soil | place: USA: Michigan...
GCGGACGCCATGCCGACGTCGAACTGCACCAGCGCCTGGTTGTAGATCAGGTAGGCGAGGTTGGTCGAGGCGTAGCCGGGGCCACCGTTGGTGGTGGTGAAAATCTCGGCGAACACCGACAGCAGGAAGATCGTTTCGATCATCACCACCACGGCAATCGGCCGCGCCAGATGCGGCAGGGTCAGGTGCCAGAAGATCGCGATCGGCCCGGCACCGTCGAGGCGTGCGGCTTCTTTTTGTTCCTGGTCGAGGGACTGCATCGCGGTCATCAGAATCAGGATCGCGAAGGGCAGCCATTGCCACGACACAATGATGATGATCGACAGCAGCGGGTAGTGGGCGAGCCAGTCCACCGGGTGTGCGCCGAACAGCTTCCAGACGTAAGCGAGGATCCCTGAGACCGGATGGAAAATCAGGTTCTTCCAGATCAGCGCACCGACCGTGGGCATGATGAAGAACGGCGAAATCAGCATGACCCGCACGATGCCGCGACCGAGGAATTCACTCGCTTCAAGCAACGCACTGATGAGTACGCCGAGCACCACGCTGATCAACAACACGCTGCCGACCAACAACAGGGTGTTGGTCGCCCCGGGCATGAAACCCGAATCCGTCAGGAAGTATGTGAAGTTCTCCAGCCCGACGAACTCGTTTTCACCGGGATAGAGCAGGTTGTAGCGAATCATCGAGAAATAGATGGTCATGCCCAGCGGCACGATCATCCACAGCAGCAACAGCGCCACTGAGGGGCTGACCAGAAACCAGCCGGGATTGCGTAAGCGGACCTTGCGCGCAGGTTGCGACAGGTCGAGGTGGGCTTTGGCAGTTGAAGTATTCATGGTGATCACAACCGAGTCATACAGACCTATGGAGGTCCCATGTGGGAGCGAGCCTGCTCGCGAAAGCGCTGGATCAGTGCCATGTGTAGTGATTGACACGGCGCCTTCGCGAGCAGGCTCGCTCCCACAGGAGGCAGGAGCAAGTCGTTCAGCGGTTATTTGGGATAACCGGCGCGCTTCATCTCGCGTTCAGTGGTTTGTTGCGCGGCAGCCAAGGCTTGATCCACCGTGGTCTGGCCGATCAGCGCCGCCGAGAACAGCTTGCCGACCTGGGTGCCCACGGCCTGGAACTCAGGAATGGTCACCAGTTGAATGCCGATATAAGGCACCGGTTTCAGCGTCGGTTTGCTCGGGTCAGCCGCTTTCAACGATTCCAGCGTGACCTTGGCGAACGGCGCCGCGCTCATGTAGGCGTCGCTGTAAGTCGAGGCGCGAGTACCCGGCGGTACGTTGGCGATGCCGTCAGTTTTGGCCACCAGTTCGCCGTACTCTTTGGACGTTGCCCAGGCGCTGAATTCTTTCGCTGCATCCTTGGCTTTGGAACTGGTCGGACTCGCCAGCGCCCAGGAGTACAGCCAGGCTGAGCCTTTGTCAGTCACTTGATGCGGGGCGAAAGTGAACCCGACGTGATCAGCAACCTTGCTCTGGGTTTTGTCGGTGACGAATGAGCCGGCGACACTGGCATCGACCCATATCGCGCATTTGCCGCTGTTGAACAGCGCGAGGTTTTCGTTAAAGCCGTTGCTGGAGGCACCCGGCGGGCCGGACTTCTTCATGGTGTCGACGTAGAAATTCAGCGCATTTTTCCACTCGGGGCCGCTGAATTCCGGTTTCCACTGCTCATCGAACCAGCGCGCGCCGTAGGCGTTGGCAACCGTCGTGATCAGCGCCATGTTCTCGCCCCAGCCGGCCTTGCCGCGCAGGCAGATGCCGTACTGCTCTTTGTCTTTGTGGGTGAGTTTTTCGGCGAAACCAGCGATCTGCTCCCAGGTCGGACGCTCGGGCATGGTCAGGCCGGCATCCTTGAACAGGTCGGTGCGGTAATAGGTGATCGAGCTTTCCGCGTAAAACGGCAGGGCGTACAGCGAACCCTTGACTGACAAGCCTTCACGCACCGACGGGAACACATCGTCGAGGGCGTAACTGGCCGGCAGATCCTTCATCGGTTCCAGCCAGCCTTTGGCGCCCCACAGTGCGGCTTCGTACATGCCGATGGTCAACACGTCGAACTGACCGCCCTGAGTGGCGATGTCGGTGCTCAGGCGTTGACGCAGGACGGTTTCTTCGAGCACCACCCAATTGAGCTTGATGTCCGGATGCTCGGTCTCGAAGGTTTTCGAGAGCTTTTGCATGCGGATCATGTCGCTGTTGTTGACGGTGGCGATGGTCAGGGTCTGGGCGCCAAGGCTGACGCTGCTGAGGGTCATGCAGGTGAGGGCAAGCAGAGCTTTTGCAGTCGGTTGCATCGTGCACTCCTTTTCTGCACCCAGTGGGTAGCAGAAGGACAGTTATTGTTTTTGTGTCTTCCTGTGCAGGAAGAATGTGCGCTGATTACAGCCTTCAATCGCAGGGCTGACAAATCATCCCTAACACTTTGATCGATACTTTTTTGCACTGGGCTTTTGTGTGGTGAACGCAGGGAAGGGGTTTACAGCGATCAGGCGCTATCGAATGCGTACAGGTTTCAGGGCATTGCGATGAACTTTGTGGGAGCGAGCCTGCTCGCGAAAGCGGTGTGTCATTTACCAATGATGGTGACTGACACGGCCCCTTCGCGAGCAGGCTCGCTCCCACAGGGGGAGAATTGTTTTGTCAGTGGTGGTTCTGTTCAGTCAGGCGCTGCACCGCAAGCCGCCGATAGTGCGACGGCGTCATGCCCTTGAGCTGCTGAAAGCGCCGATTGAAATTTGAAATATTGTTGAAGCCGGATTCAAAGCACACCTCGGTCACCGGTTTGTCGCCGTCGGCCAGCAGCTCGCAGGACTTGCTGATACGCAAGCGATTGACGAACTCGATGAAATTGCGCCCGGTGGCCTGTTTGAACACTCGGCTGAAATAGGTCGGCGTCATGCCCAGATGCGCGGCGACTTCCTCCAGCGAGATGTCGCGGGCGTAGTGGCTGAAGATGTAGTCGACGGCCCGGTTGGTACGATCGATATTGTGCTCGTCGGCCAGTTGTGGGGTGGTGGCGCCGGACAGCAACTGGAAATCATCGCTGGCCGCGAGCAATTCCATCAGGATAAAGAAGTGCCCGAGGCGGGTGATGCCCTTGCTGTCGGCGATGCGCTGCATCAGCGTCATGGCCTGGCGGATGGTGCGTTTGCAGCGAAACTCGATACCGTACTGCGCACGTTCCAGCAGGGGCGCCAGGGTCTTCAGTTCGGCAAACACCTGGTGGCCACTCTCGAACAACTCCTCGGTGAAGTTGACCAGCATGTCGCGCTTTTCAACGACCTCGTCCTCGGCCACCTGGCTGATCCAGTTGTGCGGCAAATTGGGGCCAGTGAGGAACAGGGTTTCGGGATAGAAGTTGCCAATGTAGTCGCCGATAAACACCTTGCCCGAGCTGGCGACGATCAGGTGCAGTTCATATTCCTTGTGGAAATGCCAGCGCACCAGCGGGCACGGAAAACCGTGCTGGCGGTAGATGATGGACAACCCGTTATGGTCATCCATCAACTCGTACGAAGGGTCGGTCACGCGGGCGGTTCGGGTCATGGCGAGCTACTTTTTTGTTATCGCCTGCCGATCATGCCTCGTTTATCGGGGTGTGCGCCAGCTTCACTCAAACGGCCTGTTTACGGACAGCGCTTCGGGACTTCTCGATGGCTTTTTCCAGATTGGCCATCTGGCAAAAACGTACAATGTTCGAGTTTTTAATAAAGTCGAAATTGATGATGTTGCACTTTTTGGCCCAATCCGATCTGGCTGGGTCAAACCAGTGGTCGAGATCATCCAGAATTCGCTGAGGGCCGCCAATCGAAAAAGTGGTTGCTGACAGCGACCACGGGCGAAGTGTGCTGTTGGCAGTGCTCAATACTTTTTTGATGTAATCCTGCAGATCGAGAGAACTGACAAGCTGCTTTCCGATCCACTCGTGCTGGATTCTTCCATAGATACGGTAGTCCTCGGTTTCCCAGGTCATGGGGGCTGCCACCATGATTCGCTGCAATGGGCTGATCGCTTTGAGCTCGCCAAGCGTCAGGTGCAGATTCCGGGTCGGGATCATTCGATCGCCCAAGTGTTGCAGTATCAATGCTTGAAACTCCGAATGATCGAATGCGTCCTTGCCACTACCCAATTCATGAAAGTCCAGAATGATGAATTCATTGATGTTTCTTTCATAAAAAGCTTTGACGTCGCGTACCAGATCTTCAAGCGTACGGGAAGAAAGGTAACCGTTGTGGTGGAAGCGGAACTTTGCCAATCCTTGCGCTTTATTAACGTAAGTCAGGCGGGCGTCGAGTGCTCGAACACCGCGATTCAATTGTGAGTAAAAGGAGACATCCTGGCAGGCGAGCCAGTTTTTACCGGGTATCAGTGCATAACCCGCTTGCCAGTCGCAGCCAGCGTTATGGGCACCCGGCAAACTAAGTTCGAAAAGCGACAAGTTGTCGATTTGCGGCGAATCCGCCATCCATTGATAAGGTTGGAAGTTATCAAGATTGTTCATGTTGTACATCCTGCAATTGAAAACGAAAGTTGTCGGAATTGCGCGCGCAGGATGTTTATAACGGCTGCCAGGTGTTCGGCCAAGTTTGCTTTTAATGCAAAGCGTGTAAAGGCGTTGCGTATATGTCCGGTGTTTATTGGGTGTGTCGGTTTTTTGCTTCGATCCATTGAGCCATGTACTGGGTACTTTTGTGCGAGTGATGACGGAGCATGCTGCCAATGAAATTGTTGGATCTGAGATGTTCCAGGTTCCGTTGGCAGTAACGCAGTTTTTCTATCAAAGCCGGAACATGTACTGGTTTTGGGTAGCGTTCATTCAACAGGGTGTATCCCGCCAGACGAGCGTCCTGCCAGCGTGCCTCGTCGTTGTAAAGCGCCACGGCACTGTTGGCGAACTCCACTGCGCTGCTCGTGACTGCACCGGGCCACGCGTGATCGCCCTGCATGGCCTCGGCGCCAACCGGCGTGGTGACACTGGGAGTACCGCAAAGCATGGCGTCGATCAGTTTGCCCTTGATACCGGCACCAAAGCGCAAGGGCGCCAGGCAGACTCGCGCGGCAGACATGACCTGCAATGCATCTTCGGCCCAGTTCATGATATGGAAACCTTCGCGGGCGTTATGCAGCGCTGTGGCTTTCGGCGGCGTATACGCGCCGTAAATGTGCAATTGTGCCTGGGGCAACTGTTGGCGAATCAGCGGCCAGATCGTGCTTTTCATCCATAGCACGGCATCCCAGTTGGGCGCATGGCGGAAGTTACCGATACTCAGAAAGTGCGCCCGATCCGCGAATGTTGCAGGTTCAACCGCAGGCGGGTCGATCATCAACGGGCACCAGTGCAGCAATTGTCGGGGCAAGCCGAACTGCTCGATCAACAACTCGATTTCCACTTCGGAGATCATCAGGTTCAGATCACAGCGATACAACGCGGCGATTTCGCGCCTGGCCAGATCGGTTTCGGCCATCAGCCCGAACTCGTCACGCAAATCTGGAGCAAAGACATCACTGAAATCATTCTGGTCAGGATTGATCTTGAGTCGAGACTTGAGCCGTTGATGACGTGCATGCCGCAGACTTTGCAGGTCGGAAGTTTCCAGCACGCGCAGCGCCTGAGGGCAGTGTTTCTCGACCCTCCAGCCGAACTGTTGCTCCATCATGAACTGGTCGAACAAGACGATATCCGGTGCCAGCTCACTGATGAAATGATCGAAGCTGCTGTTGTTGAGCTCGATCGGCAACTCACGAATGCCCAGTGCGGTCAGATCCGCCTTGTGCTCGCCGGGGCCGGCCGGGCTGCTGAAAGTGATGTCCCAGCCTTGCTGCAGGAATGTTTCAAGAATCTGCATGACGTGCCCGCTCGCCGCCGAGGAGCGCGGCTCTGGCCAGACGTATCCGATGACCAGGACTTTGGTAGCGGCGGGTTGAATCATGGACAACATTCCTTCACGGCGAACGAGGGATAAAAAAGGGCGCAATTAAACCACAGGGGTAGGATGTGCGCCCGTTCGCCGGCCTCGTCAAAGCAGGTTGAGGCTGACTAATGTCGGTGTCGCAATAAACTCGCGACCGGACTTTTCAAGTGCTGACTTCATCACGGCGATATTGCGTTGATAGGCCTCTTTGTTGCTGTGGAGTTGGCCGAGCAGCGAAGTCGTCAGTGCGAAAGAGTCGGCATTCTTGAAGGCTACACCCCGATTGAAGGTGACATGAGGGTAGCTGGGCAGGCCTTGCGAAAGTTTGCCGTTGGCCAGATTCAACAGTGGTGATACATCCAGTTGCTGGGCGCCACGCTCATATAGGCCACTCGCGTCGGCATAGGCAAAGTCTTTGGTTTTAGGTGATCCGTGGAACAGTTCATGGACAAAAACATCGGCGCTGGCTTCCAGGTTGAAGTGATCCAGACGATAAGCCTCGTTGAAATTCTGGCTGTAGACATGGACAAAAGGCATCTGCGCGGGTTGCCCCCCGGTCTTCCAGCCGTTGTACGCACCCCAATCCAGTCGGGCTATTGCATCGATATCCTTGTCGCCGTCCGCAACGAAGTTTCCGGGACCCAGTTTGCCGAGATCGCTTTTGACATCAACCAGATAATCCCGATACGCCTTTCGCGTTGCCGCCGAGTCATTGCCCAACAATAAATCAAGCAAAACGGCGGTTTCGTTAATCACCGACGGGTCATCCAGTACCGAGATTGCATCCTCTATTTTTCGGATGGCGACAGGCAGACTCTTTTTGATGATCGCGCGCGAGTAGCTTTTGGGCAAAATTCTGTGCCATTGCAGGGCGGGTAACTTGAGCTCGAAGTTTTTCAGTTTTCTCCCCCAGGCTTGGCCTTGGCGGTTCAGGGCATACCATTCGTCATTGTGGCGTATGGCCCACACCTGGAAAACATCCGGAGACGTTAGCGCAGGACGCCAGGAGCCCAGTCGAATAAGGTCTGAATCAATCCTTGCCGCGACTTGGCGACGGGCTGTCGTCCCCGACCATTTGCGGGCATCGGAAATCGCGTTCTCCAGCGCGGTCAGACTCTTGTTGAAGCCCTTGCGCAACAGTTTTGCACCGTGCAAAAGCAAGTCTGCGGTGCCGTCCAGTGGATTGATCAGATTGCTGACCAAGCCCAGTCCGGTTTTGGCCAGTGCACCGGCCCTGGTGGCAACGGTGACGCTTTTGGCGACAAGGCTGACCGCTTGAGCCACTGCACCCACCACCAATAAAAGCGTCATCGCAGCTTCCAGAGCGCATGCCCCAGCGCCCTGGATTTGTCGCTCCACATCGTCCGAACTGAGGTCTTCAATGCAGGACTTGAACGGCACTACAAAGTTGAGAAACGTGTCGAGATCCTTGTCTCGCTTGGCGCGCAATGCTTCCAGACGGGTCTGTCCCCAGCATTCTCTGACCAACTCATCGTAGGTGGCAATGGGGCGATGCTTGAGGACGAAGTTCACTAGCGGATCGAAGTCCGTCGAATAGAAACTCTGATAGTAACCTTTGATTGGCACGGGTCGCGCAGTTGCCGGCAAGTGGGCGACTTTATCGATTACCCCCGAACTGTCGTCACTGAAGCCGGGCGGCACGCCGTGGGTATAACACTCGATATTCGTCGGTAACCGGTGCACGGTGGCAGGCGTAGAGTAGTTTTTGCCATTGCTCATGACGGCTGTGTTGAGCTGGTTTGTGGCTTGAATCAGTGCCGCCATCCGGGTGTTTTCGCGACAGATTCCGTGCAGGGTGAATAATTCATAACAGGTAACCCGGCCTTCGAACTCCGAACAGATCACAACACCGTAGCGACTCTTTGCTTCTTCAATGTCTTTATGACTTTCCGTTGGCTTGCGCTCGGTCGTCTTTAAAATCGTGTCGATGGTCGACGCCAATGGATTGGATGGCACACTGGTGATCGTCTGGATCTTCGCCACGGATGGCCTGATGGTAAACATCGTTACCTTGCCTTTGAACAAACGTGTTCGATCAAGCAATGGCATCGAGCAGAATGCTTGCTTCAAGTGCGTGCTCATCGCGTTCATATGCACGACAAACTCTCGATTGAACTGACGGTGGTACTCACCATCAGGTGAAATCAGATTGGGCAGCAGGCGGGGAAATGCTGTGTAGAGGCTCTCGCCGTTCTTCAAATCCCAATCACCGGTGGCCAAGTCATTGGACATGTGCAGTTCCAGCGGTGAAACAGGAAAAGGGTCAGCGTAAGCGTCTTCCAGTGGCCGATTACGTTTGTGGTAAAGGACATCGCTTTCAAGATAGGTGCAGCCCTTGGCGACTTGCTTGAGGATGTCCAGTGCAACACTCTTGCGAGTGGGTAGAGGACGGGCCAGGGTTTTCGCTGTTTCGACGAGCGTAGCGGCATGTCTGGCGTAAGCGGCCGATGCCATTTCGAGTGCCTGGGTAGTCGATTTCTCGACGGTGTCTTGCGTGACGATTTGATTGAGCAATGCCCAATCAAGGACTGGATCGACAGCTGCCACAGCGTCGAGTGTCTTTCGTGACTCCAGAACTTCGCCCAGCTTCGCCAGTTGTTGCAACTGCGCGTAAGTCATCGAGCGTGTCGATCCCGGTGCAATGATTTCTTGCGCCGTGACCATTCGGCAAAACTCAACCCAGTCTGGCGTGCCCAACGAAAGAGTGGCCGGCAAGTCTTTCACCAGAAATTCCGGGGCGGCCTCTGCCAATAGCAGGTGAGCAGCCAGCGAGGCGTTTCTTTCACTGATCCGGTGATGTTTGATCAAGTGCTTTTCAAATTCGGTTTGCACATCGGCGAAGGATTTCTCCCTGTGCTCGATGGCATACACGTTAAAACCTGCGACATGATTACGAGGCTGCTCTTCACCGACGCCTGGATGAAGATCGAGCAACAGCGAAGTCAGCATTATTTGCTTAAGTGACTCGACTGACTGCGTGTGATGTTCTTGTGCACCATACCAACCCAGATCTCTTACATAAGCAGCGGACCAATGAAGGGCGATGGGACTGGAGACCAGTTTTTCAAGAATAGCCTCGGCCTCAGCACGCCGAAACGGCGCAGACTGCCCACCAAAGACACTATTCGACAGGTGCTCCAATAACGATTGGTCTTTGATGTAACTGGTAATGAGCTTGCGGAACTCGCTGCGCTGATCGGCAGTGAGCGTGACGGCGTTGTCTGCTCCGGCGTTGAGCATTTCCCAGTAATTGCCCTGCAATGGAATTGCCTGAGCCGGTAGCTCCATGAATGCGATCAACCGAGCACATTCGCGGGTGGTGCCGGGAATCACGTAACCATGAAACTTGAGCCACTGCGTCAATTCGACATGCTCGGCGAGAGTGATACTGCCGCCCGTTGCTTGTGCCATTTCAACCAACACTTGAAGTTCATCCTGCAGATTCGGTGCAAGCTTGAATGCGTTGGCAAAGCCAAGGGTTTTTCCGGAATAGAGTGCGTTGATTTCACCCGCAGCCGTCACTTCAAAGAGTGCGTGTTGGGGAAGTTTTAATACACTCATGAGTTTTTTGAAGGCGGCGTGTTCGGATAATGCTTGCAGTAAACTTCTGCCGGGCTGCAAAGCGTCATTCAGCGTCGATCCGGTTTCCAGGCTGATAACAGCTGCTTCCAGTGCAATTGCTTGTGAGGATCCGGCATTGTTTTTACGTTGTTTTAATTTGTATATAACCTCTCCGCGTTCGCGGTTATCGCTTTGAGCGTGGAGGGTTCGAGGGGAAGTGTAAGTTGTGAATCTCGATAAGTAGTGTTGATTTGTCGAGTGTTTATGTTTTTTGTTCATGAGGGCTCCCTTTGTTTAAGTTTCGGGAATCCTCTTTTTTTATGTTGTGCTTATCAAGCGCTACTGTGTAAGTGTACTTTTCGGGTGTTTGAATGCCTGGATTTACTTATAGATTTTTGCGTGTGGAGAGTGGCCTCTTCATCGTTATGCGAAGAGGCATGATGAGAGGTATATTAATTATCCCGCAGTATGCTTCTTACCTTGTCTCTTAACTGATCGATCGAAAATGGCTTGCCGATGATATGCATCTCAGCAGGGACGTCGATGTTTTCGGCATAGCCACTGGCAAACAGAATCGGCAGGGTGGGGCGCAGCTCGCGAGCTTTGGTTGCCAGTTCTCGGCCGTCCATGCCCGGCAGTTTGACATCGGTCATCATCAGATCGATGTGATTTTGCGTATTTTGCAGAATTCCCAGAGCCTGTTCGCCACCATCCGCTTCAAACACCGTGAACTCCAGCTCCTCCAGCACATCGACGATCAGCATGCGCACGATGTCGTCGTCTTCTACGACAAGGATGGTGGAGGCGGGGGTAGACATAATAAGGCTCTCGAAAGTTAGTTCAGGGTCGCCGGTCGATCAAAAGTGCCGGGGTTCTTCATCAGTAAGTGGCGCAGTGCCACAAGTTCCCCGCCCGACGCAAAAAAAGCATAGCCGCAGATGGGGGCGCAAGGATAACTGTTCAGAGGCGCGAACATGCCGGTGAGCGTAGGAATTTGCTGCGAAAGGTGTGAGAAAAATGGATCCATACCGCCGTTTTGGGGCAAACTGCCTGTTTTTCAACAGTTCGACAAGGCTGCCCCATGTCCTCTCCGTCTACGGTTGATGAGCAACGGTTTCGCAAACTCCTGAGTCGCAACATCAGTCTGCCCTTGGGCGTCGGTGTGCTCAGTGCCGTGTTCTTCGTGTCGCTGATTACTTATCTGCTGTCGGTGATCCAGTGGGTGGAGCACACCGACCGGGTGATCAATAACGCCAACGAAGCGGTGAAGCTCACCGTGGATTTGGAAACCGGCATGCGTGGTTTTCTGCTCAGCGGTGACGAGCACTTCCTCGATCCGTACGAAACGGCCAAGCCGCGCATCGACGTGGCGCTCAACACCTTGCTCGAATTGACCGGCGACAACCCAGTGCAAACCGATCGCCTGCGTCGGCTCCAGGCCTTGCAGACCGAGTGGGCCAATTACGCGCAATCGATGATCGATCTGCAGCGTGCCAGCGGCGATTACAAGGGCGCGGTCAAGGCTGGGCGCGGTAAACGCCTGACGGACGAGATCCGCAAGCAATTCGAAGACGTTATTGAGACTGAACAAGTCTTGCGCACGACGCGTAACGAAGATGTGCGCCGCACCACGATCTGGAGCATCAGTCTGTACCTGCTGTTCATTGCCGGTATCAGTGGCTTGCTGGCCTATATAGGCCGTCGTGATCTGGTCAACCTGTCGACCAACTACGGCGCCAACCTTGCCGCACAGCAAGCCAGTGCCGAACGTCTGGAGCAACAGGCGTGGTTGCGCAATGGTCAGACCGAGCTGGCCGAGCAGGTGCTGGGGCAACTGACGCTGAATCTGCTGGGGCGCAATATTCTGCAGTTCTGCGCGCAATACCTGGGCACCGCCGTGGCCGCGCTGTACGTGCGTGAAGAACATGGCGGCCTCAAGCGGGTGGCCACTTACGGCTTCTCTCGCGAGCAGGAAGAACAAGATCAGTCGATTTACAGCGGCGAAGGCATTGTCGGCCAGGTGGCGCAACAGGCGCGGTTGATCCGTCTGGATTCGGTGCCGTCGGACTACTTCAAAGTCAGCTCTGGGCTGGGCGAGGGCTTGCCGCACAGTGTGCTGGTGGTGCCCACCAGCGATGACGATCGGGTCAATGGCGTGATCGAACTGGGTTTCCTGCGTCCGCTCAATGATCGCGATATCGAACTGCTGGAGTTGATTGCCGGCAATATCGGTACCTCCATCGAAGCCGCGCGCTACCGTCAGCGTTTGCAAGAAGTGCTGGCCGAAACCCAGCAACTCAACGAAGAGTTGCAGGTGCAGCAGGAAGAGTTGAAAACCGCCAACGAAGAACTGGAAGAGCAGTCGCGGATTCTCAAGGAATCCCAGGCGCATCTGGAAACCCAGCAGGTCGAACTGGAACAGACCAACGAGCAACTTGCCGAACAGGCGCAGACCCTGGCCGAGCAACGCGACGCCATGGATCTGAAGAACACCGAACTCAATCAGGCTCAGGTACAACTCGAAGAACGCGCCGAAGAATTGCAACGTTCGAGCAAGTACAAGTCCGAATTCCTCGCCAACATGTCCCACGAACTGCGCACACCGCTCAACAGTTCGTTGATTCTGGCCAAGCTGCTGGCGGAGAACCCACAGGACAACCTCAGCGCCGCACAGGTCAAGTTTGCCGAGTCGATCTACTCCGCCGGCAACGATCTGCTCAACCTGATCAACGACATTCTGGACATCTCCAAGGTCGAGGCGGGCAAGCTCGAAGTGATTCCGGAGAACACCAGCGTGGCGCGTCTGGCCGATGGCCTGCGCAGCGTGTTCGAACCTTTGGCGGCAGACAAACAGCTGACCTTCAGCGTCGATGTGCAGCCTGGCGCGCCGGGCATGCTCTACACCGACCGTCAGCGTCTGGAACAGGTGATCAAGAACCTGCTGTCCAACGCCGTGAAGTTCACCGAGAAGGGCGCAGTCAGCCTGACCATTGCCGGCCAGCCCGACGATCGCATTGCGTTCATCGTGCGCGATTCCGGTATCGGTATTGCCGCCGATCAGCAGGAAAGCATTTTCGAAGCCTTCCGCCAGGCCGACGGCACCACCAATCGCAAGTACGGCGGCACCGGTCTGGGCCTGTCGATTTCGCGGGATCTGGCGACCTTGCTCGGCGGTTCGATCAGCGTCAGCAGTACGCCGGGGCAGGGCAGTGTGTTCACGCTGGTGTTGCCGCAGCAGTTCAACGAGTCCAATGAAGTGCCGTTCGCACCATTGACCTTTACCCCGCCAGCGGCGGTGGCCAGCGTGCCACTGGCGCCGGTTGTTTCGCCGTTGGCGCCGGTGCACATTCCGCGCTTCGCCGATGACCGTAACAAAGCGCCATTCGCCACGCGCTGCATTCTGGTGGTGGAAGACGAGCCGAACTTTGCGCACATCCTCTACGATCTGGCGCATGAACTCGGCTATCAGTGTCTGGTGGCCCATGGCGCGGACGAGGGCTACGACCTGGCCAAAGAATTCGTCCCGGATGCGATCCTGCTCGACATGCGTCTGCCGGATCACTCCGGCCTTACCGTGCTGCAACGCCTGAAGGAACACGCCGGAACGCGGCACATCCCGGTACATGTGATTTCCGTCGAGGACCGCGTCGAAGCGGCGATGCACATGGGGGCGATCGGTTACGCGGTCAAACCGACCACCCGCGAAGAGCTCAAGGACGTGTTCGCCCGTCTCGAGGCCAAGCTGACCCAGAAGGTCAAACGCGTGCTGTTGGTCGAGGACGACGACTTGCAGCGCGAGAGCATTGCCCGACTGATCGGCGACGAAGACATCGAAATCACCGCCGTCGGCCTCGCGCAGGACGCTTTGGAGCTGCTGCGCACCACGATCTACGACTGCATGGTCATCGATTTGAAATTGCCGGACATGCTCGGCAATGACCTGCTCAAGCGCATGTCCACCGAGGACATCTGCTCGTTCCCGCCGGTCATCGTCTATACCGGACGCAACCTGACCCGCGATGAAGAGGCCGAACTGCGCAAGTACTCGCGCTCGATCATCATCAAGGGCGCACGCTCGCCAGAGCGCTTGCTGGACGAGGTCACACTCTTTCTGCACAAAGTCGAATCGCAGTTGTCCCATGAACGGCAGAAGATGCTCAAGACCGCGCGCAGCCGTGACAAGGTCTTCGAGGGTCGCAAGGTGCTGTTGGTGGACGACGATGTGCGCAACATTTTCGCCCTCACCAGCGCCCTGGAGACCAAAGGCGCAGTCGTGGTGATCGGCCGTAACGGCCGTGAGGCGATTGAAAGACTCAATGAAGTCGAGGACATCGATCTGGTGTTGATGGACGTGATGATGCCGGAAATGGACGGTTTCGAAGCCACCATTGAAATCCGCAAGGATCCGCGCTGGCGCAAGCTGCCGATCATCGCGGTGACGGCCAAGGCCATGAAGGACGATCA
>Ga0163162_10004110_pt1 | contig 13961 bp, 6 predicted proteins | sample S55metaG_FD_115310 | JGI IMG/M metagenome (GOLD analysis project Ga0163162, IMG submission 115310) | Switchgrass rhizosphere microbial communities from Kellogg Biological Station, Michigan, USA - S5-5 metaG | ecosystem: Host-associated > Plants > Roots > Rhizosphere > Soil | place: USA: Michigan...
GTGGCCCTGGTGCCGCTGGCGCACGCCAGCCGACGCCGCTGGCTCGGGGAGCGGGTGTTCGCCCGTGCGTCGCAACAGTGGGCGGCGGTGGTCGCGCGCACGCGCGAAATGGCCGCCAGTGGCCGGCCGGTGCTGATCGGCACCGACAGCGTCGCCGCATCGCAGCTTTTATCGCGGCACTTGCAGCGCGCCGGCATCGCGCACCAGGTGCTCAACGCGGTGCAAAGCGCCGACGAGGCGGCGCGCATCGCGCGCGCGGGCCAGCGAGGCGCGGTCACGGTCGCGACCAACATCGCCGGCCGCGGCACCGACATCCACCTCGACGCCGACGTGCGTGCGCTGGGCGGGCTGCATGTGATCGCGTGCATGCGCAACCGCGCGCGGCGCATCGATCGTCAACTGATCGGCCGTTGCGCGCGCCACGGCGATCCCGGCAGCGCCGAGCGGGTGCTGTCGCTCGACGACGAGCTGCTGGCGCGCCGCGTGCCGGCGTGGCTGCGCCGCCTGGCCGCTGCAGCGGCACGCCACGGCGTCGTGCCGGCCCTCTGGGCGCGGCCGCTGTTCGGCTTCGCGCAGCGCGCCGCGGAACGCGCCGACCGTCAACACCGCCGCAACTTGCGGCTGGCCGATCGCGATGCCGCCGAGCGGCACGCCTTTGCAGGCCAACCCGAATAGTCACCGGAGAGACCCGACCATGAAGACCCGACCGCTGTTTCTGTGCATCGCCGCCGCGCATGCGGGTGCGGCGCATGCGCAAGCGCTGGACTGCATGATCCAGCCGCACCAGGTGGTGCAGGTGGGCAGCCCGGTGCCCGGCGTGATCGATCAGGTCCTGGTCGAGCGCGGCGACCGCGTGATGCTGGGCCAGCCGATCGTGCAGTTGCAGGCGCACGTCGAGCGCGCAGCGCTCGCGGTGGCGCGCGAGCGCGCCGAGGGCAGCGGTGAGGTGAAGGTCGCCGCCAGCTCGCAGGAGCTGGCACGCCGCGAACTGCAGCGCGCGCAGGAGCTGTACGACCAGAACTTCGTCTCCAAGACCTACCTCGACAAGGCGCGCGCCGAATCCGGCGTCGCCGGCGGCCGCACCGACCAGGCGCACGAGCGGCGCAAGCAAGCCAGCCGTGAGGTCGAGCTGGCAGCGGCCCAGCTCGAACAACGCACGATCCGCTCGCCGATCACTGGCGTGGTGGTCGAGCGTTTCATGTCGCCCGGCGAATACGTCGACCAGAAGCCGATGCTGCGGCTGGCCAGCATCGACCCGCTGCGCGTCGATGTGTTGGTGCCTGCCGTGGCGTTCGGCCAGGTCGAACCCGGCATGACCGGCAAGGTGGTGCCCGAGCTGCTGAACCAGGGCGAGCACCAGGCGACGGTCAAGAGCGTCGACCGCGTGATCGACGCGGCGAGCAACACCTTTCGTGTGCGGCTCGAGCTGCCGAACGCGGCCGCGTCGATCCCCGCGGGGCTGCGCTGCAAGGTCGACCTCGGCCTGAAGCTGCCGGCCACGAGCGCCGCGCTGGCGCGAACCGCGCTGAAGCCCTGAGGCCCCCGAGTACGACGATGATCCAGTCGCTGCGCCGATGGTTCGACCGGCCCGCCAAGCGGGCCGAGCGGCGCACGGCTGCGGTGGAAGAGCTCGAGCCGCGCATCCTGTACTCGGCCGAGCTGAATCCGGCGCTGTTGATCGACCCCGGCATCGCCGAGGTGCGGATGATCGACCCCGACCCCGCGCCCGTGCCCGCAGCGCAGAGCGGCGAGGAGCAACGCCGCCGCGAGATCGTCTTCATCGACGGCGGCATCGCCGATGCACAGGCCCTGATCGACGACCTGCGCGCGCGCAGCGGCGCCGATCTCGTGGTGGTGCAGCTCGACGCGCAGCGCGACGGCGTCGATCAGATCACCGAGGCGCTGGCGCAGCTGCGTGGCGTCGACGCGCTGCACATCGTCTCGCACGGCACCGACCGCGCGCTGAAGATCGGATCCACCTGGCTCACCGCCGATGCGCTCGATGCGCGCGCCGACAGCCTGGCGCAGTGGCGCGATGCGCTGTCCACCGATGCCGACCTGATGATCTACGGCTGCGACCTCGCCGCAGGTGCGCAGGGTCAGGCGCTGCTGCAGGGGCTGCAGCAGCTCACCGGCGCCGACGTGGCCGCCAGCATCGACGCCACCGGTGCGCGTGCGCTCGGCGGTGACTGGGACCTCGAGTACGCCGCCGGCGCGATCGAAGCGACCAATCCGTTCAGCGCCACGGCGCTCGACAGCTGGCAAGGCCTGCTGGCCAGCTTCACGGTCACCAACACCAACGACTCGGGCGCCGGTTCGTTGCGCCAGGCGATCATCGACGCCAATGCGCTGGCCGGGGCCGACACGATCGACTTCAACATCGCCGGCGGCGGCCCGCAGACGATCAACCTGCTGTCCGCGCTGCCGACGATCACCGACACGGTGACGATCGACGCCACCACGCAGGCCGGCTACGCCGCCGGCGCGCCGGTGATCGTGCTGGATGGCGCCCTAGCCGGTGCCAACGCCAACGGCATCACCTTGCAGGCCAGCAACAGCACGATCCGCGGGTTGCAGATCCAGGGCTTCGTCAACGGCAGCTCGGGCGTGACCGGCGTGGCGATCCTGCTCGACGGCAGCGCCGGGGGCGGCGACAACAACACGGTCAGCGAGAACCTGCTGACCCACAACAGCGAGTCGATCAGCGGCTCGGTCGGTGCCATCGCGATCACAGGTGCCGCCGACAACAACCTGATCACGAGCAACCTGCTGATCGACAACAACAGCGACGGCATCCGCTTCGCCGACGCAGCCAGCAGCGGCAACCAGATCACCAACAACCAAGTCATCGGCAGCGGTGACGACGGCGTCAAGCTGTCGGGCGCCAACATCACCTTCACCAGCAACACGGTCAGCGGCAACCAACGCATCAGCGGCGGCGCGGCCGCGGTCGAGGTGGCTTCGGTCAGCGGCACCAGCCTGGTTGCTAACAACACGATCAGCAACGACGGCGCGCACGGCAGCGAGGGCGGCATCTGGATCCTCGGCTCCAGCGGCGTCACGGTGGCCGACAACAGCGTGTCGGGCCTGAGCGGATCGGGTATCGCGATCGATGCCGCCTCCAGCAGCATCACGCTGACGCGCAACGCCGTCTACAACAATGGCCGGCTCGGCATCGACCTGATGCCCTCGGGCCCCGTGGATCCCGCGAACGGCGTGACGGCCAACGATGCGGGCGACGCCGATGCCGGCGCCAATGGGCTGCTGAACTTTCCGGTGCTGGGCTCGGCGGTGGTCAACTCCACGGCGCAGACCACGGTCGACGGCACCTTCGACGGGCTGGCCGCGGTGAGCAGCTATCGCATCGAGTTGTTCGCCAGCGCGAGCGCCGATGCGTCGGGCCACGGCGAAGGCCAGCGCTACCTCGGCTTCGTCGACGTCACCACGGATGGCGCCGGACATGCGACGTTCAACGTGGCGCTCGCTGCCACTGTGGCCGCCGGCGACAGCATCAGCGCGACGGCCACCGATCTCACCACCCACGAGACGTCGGAGTTCAGCGCCTGCATCACCGCGACCAACAGCGCGCCCGTGCTCGACGCCGGCAGCAGTCCGACATTGGTCACGATCAACGAGGACGCCGGGGCGCCGGTGGGCGCGGTGGGCACGCTGGTGTCCAGCCTGGTCGACTTCGCCGTGCCGGCGGGCCAACTGGACAACGTCACCGACGCTGACTCGGTCGCACTGCTGGGCATCGCGGTCACCGGCGCCGACACCAGCCACGGCGCGTGGTGGATCTCCACCGACAACGGCACCAGTTGGAGCGCGCTCGGCAGCGTGAGCGACGCGTCGGCGCGCTTGCTGGCAGCCGACGGCAGCACGCGCATCTACTTCGAACCCAACGCCGACTACAACGGCACGCAGGCGAGCGCCATCACCTTGCGCGCCTGGGACCGCACCAGCGGCAGCAACGGCGGCATCGCCGACACCACCGTCAATGGCGGCATGACCGCGTTCTCGGTGACCACCGACACCGCGAGCCTGACCGTCAATGCCGTCAACGACGCGCCGGTGCTGACCGGCCTGAGCCTCACGGTCGGCGAAGGTCAGACCGTGACGTTGAGCGGTGCCGACATCGGCGTCACCGACGTCGACAGCGCCAGCTTCACCTACACCGTCAGTGGCCTGAGCGGCGGCATCTTTCAGTTGAGCAGCGCACCGGGCGTGTCGATCGTGGGCTTCACCAGCGCGCAGCTCGGGGGCGGCCAGGTGCAATTCGTCGACGACGGCAACGAGGTCGCACCCGCGTTCAGCCTCACCGCCAGCGACGGCAGCGCGAGCTCCAACACGCTGAGCGCGAGCATCACCTACACAGCGGTGAACGATGCGCCGGTGCTGGCCAACACGCCCTTGACGCTGACAGTGGCCGAAGACGCCGGAGCGCCGGCAGGTGCGGTGGGCTCTCTGGTCGGCGCCTTCACAGGCGGAATCAGCGACGCCGACATCGGCGCCGTGCGCGGCATCGCGATCACCGCCAGCGACGAAACCAACGGCACCTGGTACTACAGCACCAACGCTGGCGCGAGCTGGAACGCGGTGGGCGCGGTGAGCAACGCGTCGGCGCTGCTGCTGGCCGACGACGGCAACACGCGGCTGTACTTCGCGCCGGCGGCCGACTACACCGGGCCCAGCGGGGCCGCCTTGACCTTGCGTGCGTGGGATCGCAGCAGCGGCGTCGCCGGCACCAAGGTCGACACGAGCACCAACGGCGGCACCACGGCGTTCTCCAGCGCCACCGACGTGGTCGACGTGACGGTCACCGCAGTCAACGACGCGCCGGTGATCACCAGCGACGGCGGCGGCGCGAGCGCGGCACTGAGCGTCGCCGAGAACACGACGGCCGTCACCACCGTCACCGCCACCGACGTCGACACCGGCAGCACGCTGACCTATTCGATCGCCGGTGGCGCCGATGCCGCGCGCTTCACGATCAACCCCAGCACCGGTGCGCTGAGCTTCGTCGGGGTACCAGACTTCGAAGCGCCGACTGATGCCGGTGCCAACAACGTCTACGACGTGGTGGTACAGGTCAGCGACGGCACGCTCACCGACACGCAGGCGATCGCCGCCACGGTGACCGCGGTCAACGACAACGCGCCGGCGATCACGAGCGACGGCGGCGGCGCGAACGCCAGCGTCAACGTGCCCGAAAACACGACCGGCGTCACCACCGTCACCGCGACCGATGCCGACGCTGGCAGCACGCTGACGTATTCAATCGCCGGTGGTGCCGACGCGGCGCGGTTCGCGATCAATCCGTCGACCGGCGTGCTGACGTTCGTTGTCGCCCCGGACTTCGAGGCGCCGAGCGATGCCGGCGCCAACAACGTCTACAACGTGATCGTTCAAGTCGGCGACGGCACGCTGACCGACTCGCAGGCCATCGCGGTCACGGTGACCGCGGTCAACGACAACGCGCCGGCGATCACCAGCAACGGTGGCGGCGCGAACGCGAGCGTCAACGTCGCCGAGAACACGACCATAGTCACCACCGTCACCGCGACCGATGCCGATGCCGGCAGCACGCTGACCTACGCGATCGTCGGTGGCGCCGACTCGGCGCGGTTCACGATCAACCCGAGCACCGGTGCGCTGGTGTTCGTCGCGCCGCCGAACTTCGAGGCGCCCGCCGACGCCGGCGGCGACAACGTGTACGACGTGACGGTGCAGGTCAGCGACGGCACCCTCACCGACACGCAGGCGATCGCCGTCAGCGTCGTCAACGCCAACGAAGCACCGGTCAACACCGTGCCCGGCGCACAGACGGTGGCCGAGGACGGCACGCTCGCGATCGGCGTGTCGGTCACCGATCCGGACGGCAACGTGGCGACAGTGCGGCTGACCGTCGTGCAAGGCAACGTCTCGGTCAACCTGGCCGGCGGCGCCTCGATCAGCGCCGGCGCCAACGGCAGCGCGACCCTCACCCTGAGCGGCACCACGGGCCAGATCAATGCGGCGCTGGCCACGCTCGCCTACGCGCCGAACACCAACTACAACGGCAGCGACACGCTTGGCGTGGTGTCCACCGACGCGTTGGGCTTGGCCGACAGCGACACGGTGGCGATCACCGTGTCGGCAGTCAACGATGCGCCGGCGCTGACCAGCGTCGATCTCAGCGTGGGCGAAGGCCAGACCATCACGCTGAGCCCGATCGACATCGGCATCGCCGACGTCGACAGCGCCGCCTTTACCTACACCGTGAGCGGCCTGAGCGGTGGCAGCTTCCAGTTGAGCGGCGCCCCTGGGGTCGCGATCACCAGCTTCACCAGTGCGCAGCTGAGCAGCGGCGTGGTGCAGTTCGCCGACGACGGCGACGAGGTCGCACCCGCATTCAGCCTCACCGCCAGCGACGGCAGTGCCAGTTCCAACACGCTCGCCGCGAACGTCACCTACACGCCAGCCAATGACACGCCGGTGCTCGCCGGTGCGACGCTGACGGTCGGTGAGGGCCAGGCGGTGACGTTGGCGCCGGCCAACTTCAACGTCGGCGACCCCGACAACAACGCCTTCACGTTCACGCTCAGCGGCCAGAGCGGCGGCATCTTCCAATTGAGCAGCGCACCCGGTGTGGCGATCACCAGCTTCACCACGGCGCAGCTGAGCGCCGGTCTGGTGCAATTCGTCGACGATGGCGATCAGCTGGCGCCAGCGTTCAGCGTGACGGCCAACGACGGGGCGGCGAACTCCAACACGCTGGCGGCGACGATCACCTTCATCGGAGCCAACGACGCGCCGGTGTTCACCAGCTTCGGCGGCGCTGCATCGGCCACCGTGGCGCAGCTCGAGAACCAGACCGCGGCGGCCAGCCTGAGCGCCACCGACGCCGATGGCGACGTGCTGACCTTCTCGATCGTCGGGGGGGCCGACGCCGCACGCTTCGCGATCAACGCCACCACCGGCACTCTGACCTTCTCCACGCCACCCGATTTCGACGCGCCGGCGGATGCCGGCGCCGACAACGGTTACGACGTGACCGTTCAGGTGTCCGACGGCGCGCAGGCCGCCGTGCAGGCGATCCGCGTCAACGTCGGCAACGTCAACGAAGCGCCGACCGGGCTACAGCTCACCGGTGGCAGCGTGGTCGAGCGTTCGACGGACGGTACCGTGGTCGCCACCGTGCGCGCGATCGACCCCGATGCCGGCGACTTGTTCAGCTTCAGCCTGCTTTCGGATGCCAATGGGCGCTTCGCGATCGATCCCGCCAGCGGCCAACTGCGGGTAGCCGACGCCGCAGGGCTCGACTATGCCAACGGTTCGCAGCACACGGTGATCGTGCAGGTCACCGATGCGGGTGGTCTAAGCCATCAGCAGGCGGTGGTGGTGCAGGTGATGCCGATCGTCAAGCAGTTGGACCTGCCTGTCCCGACGCCACCCTCGCCCCCGGCCGTGGCGCCCACCACATCCATCGAGGTGACCAAGGCCGCACCCATCGCGACCGCCAGCGCGCCGGCGAGCACCGCCCCCGGCATGCTGACGCTGCGCGGTGGCGGAGCGAGCGTGCCGGAGCTCGAGGCCACCCCGGTGCGCATCGCGTTCGTCGACGACGCCGCGGACGGTGCGCATGGCCCGCGTGGCTTGGAGAGAGCGCTCAGGTTGCGCGATGGAGCAGACGGCACATCGTTCACCCTGTCGTTCGCGCTGTCGCCTGAGGAGCTGCAAGCCCAGTCGGCGGCGACCGACGACTCGTCTCTGCAGCGCTCGGTCGACGCGTTGCTGAAACAGTCGTTTGGCTTTGCGCGCGGCTCGGCACAGGTCGACGAGCCGCCGGCCGAGGCCCGCGAGCCCAGTGCGACCGAGTCGATCCTACGTGTGGTGACCGACCCGGTGAAGGTCAGCAGCATGGCTTTCACCGCCGGCTTCGTGTGGTGGCTCACGCGCGGGGGTGGCCTGCTGGCGACCATGCTGATGGGCATTCCGGCCTGGCGCCACATCGACCTGGCGCCGGTGCTGGCGCGCCGCCTCGACGACGACGAAGAAGACGACCACGAGCTCGACCTGCTGGCCACCGACAGCGAGCCCAGCCAGCTCGACGCGCTGTCGCAGGTCAAGCTGCGCAGTCTGGTGGCCGATCCCTCGCTGCAGTCGCTGCCCGGCGAGTTTGACGGCGCGGCCGCCGACCTGTTCCAACCCCGTGACGCGAGAGCCCCGGCGGGCGAGCCGTGATGAAGATCTCGAGCCCTTTGGTGCAGATGACGGTCGCGCTGGTGGCGCTGACCGGCACGCTGTTGATGCTGGCCGACTTGTTTTTCGGCGTGCTGTCCAGCCGCGACGTCGAGACGATGCGCGCGCGCAAGCAGATCGGCGAATCGCTGGCGGTGCAGGTGGCCGCGCTGATGGAGCGCGACGAGCGCGAGCTGCTGCAGCGGACGCTGGCCTCGGTGCTCGAGCGCAACGCCGAGCTGCGCTCGCTGGCGATCCGCCGCGCCGACGGCCAGGTGGTGATGCAGCTGGGCAATCACCAGGAGGCCTGGCGCGATTCGGCCGGCGAACGCTCGACCATCAGCCAGTTGGCGGTGCCATTGAACGCCGGGGCCGGCCGCTGGGGCCAGTTCGAGGTGACCTTCCGCCGGCCCACCGGGAACCCGGTGGTGCGCTGGTTGAGCGAGCCGATGGTGTTGATGCTGTTGTTCATGTCCACGGTCGGCGCAGTGGCGTTCGCGCTGTATCTGCGGCGCGCCTTGCAGCATCTCGACCCGGCCTCGGTGATACCCGATCGCGTGCAAGGCGCGTTCGACACGATGAGCGAAGGCGTGGTGGTGCTCGACACGCGCGGGCGCGTGCTGCTGACCAACAAGGCTTTCCGCGGCTTCGACGAGGATGCTGCGGCCGCGCGCACCGGCGCGGCGCTGTCCGCGCTGCCGTGGCTGGCCCCAAGCCTGCCGGCAGATGCTGCCGACCACCCATGGGCACGCGCGATGAACGAGCGCACGATGGTCACGGGACTGACGCTGGACGTCGGCGCGGGGGATCAAGCGCGTCACTTGATCGTCAACTGCGCACCGATTGCCGACCCCGGCGGTGCGGCGCGCGGCTGCCTCGCGACATTCAACGACGTGACCGAGCTGCACCGCGCCAACGCCCAGCTGCGCGACACGCTGCAGCAGCTGTCCAGTTCGAATGCGTTGATCGAGCTGAAGAACCAGGAGCTGCACCGCATGGCCACGCGCGATGCGCTGAGCGGTTGCCTGAACCGCCGCGCCTTCCACGAGCACTTGGCGCCACTGTTCGCGCGCGCGCAGAAGCAGGCTTTCCCGCTCAGCTGTCTGATGATCGACATCGACCACTTCAAGTCCGTCAACGACACGCACGGCCACGCCGCCGGCGACCGGGTGATCCAGGCGGTGGCCAAGCAGATCGCGGCCGCCGCGCGCGCCGAAGATCTGGTGTGTCGCTACGGTGGCGAGGAGTTCTGCTTCGTGGCCCCGAATCTCGGCGTCGAGGAGACTCGGGCGCTGGCCGAGCAGATCCGGCAACGCGTCGAGCGCGACGTCACCGCCAGTCTGCACGACGTGCCGCAGCTGAAGGTCACGGTCAGCGTCGGCGTGCACACACGCGGCGCCGGTGCAGCGACGGTGGCCGAGCTGATCGATCGCGCCGACCAAGCGCTGTACCGATCCAAGCGCACCGGACGCAACCGCGTCAGCATGTTCGCAGGTCCGAAGGCCACGTCGCTGGTGTTGTGACATGAGCAGCCCGGTGCGTGTGGAGCGCAGAACTGCCGTGGATGCCGGCGCAGGGTCGCCGGCGCCGACCAGCGGCTTCACCGCCGGCCCCGGTGCGCGCAACCGTTCGAGCGCCCGTCTGGCGTCGCGCTTCCTGCTTGCCGCGCTGCTGGGCCTGGCCATCGGCCCGCCGCTGCTGCTGGCCACGCTGGGTGTCTGGCAGCAGCACGAGCGCGCCGAAGCCAGGGTGCAGGCGCTGGCCTACGTGGTGCAGCGTGAGGTCGCCCTGGCAGACGGCCCGATCAGCGACCTGGCACAACGCTTGCGCGGCTGGCCTGGTGGCGTCGACGAGGCCAGCGCCGTGTCCGCGAGCGGCCAGGCGGATGTTCAACTGAAAGGGCACCCCGATCTGCTGGCGCGTCCGCGGCTGGTCGCGCAGCGTTCGGTGGAGACGCCGTCGGGCCCGTTGCAGGTGCGAGTGGTGCGCAGCCTGGCCGACGCGCTGCTGGCCGCGGCGCTGTGCGCGCTGGTCAGCACCGCGGCTGTCGTGGTGCTGTGGCGCCGTGCGCTGCGCCAGCCGCTGGACACGCTGCAGCGCGCCGAGGCGCTGCTCGGTACTCTGTCGCGTCGCGACGCCTTGACCGGTCTGCACAACCGCAACGGTCTGCGCGTGCGACTGGCGCGCGCGCTCGAACGCAGCCACGCGACGCGGCGCGCCATCAGCGTGCTGCTGATCGACGTCGATCGCTTTCGCGTCATCAACCAGTCGCTCGGCCAGTCTGCCGGCGACGAACTGTTGTGCGCGGTGAGCGACCGCATCCGCAGCGTGACGCGCATGGATGACGTGGTCGCGCGGCTGGGCGGCGATCAGTTCGCGGTGCTGGTGGAGGGCGCGGCGCAGGCACAGGCCGCGCAGGCGATGGCTCGCAACCTGCTGCGCGCGTTCGAGCCGCCGCACCTGCTGAACGGCCACGAGATGGTGGTCACGCTGAGCATCGGCATTGCGCTGGCTGGCGACATGGCGCAAGGCGTCGACGAGCTGCTGACCTGTGGCGAGACCGCGGTGCGCGCTGCCAAGGCCGCTGGCGGTGGCCGCAGCTGCCTCTACGAAGCGGCCATGCAGACCCACGACGAGGAGCAGATCACGGTCGAGCGGCAGCTGCGGCAGGCGCTGCTGGAGCAGCAGTTCTTCCTCGTCTACCAGCCGATTGCCGAGCTCGGCAACGGCCGCATCGTCGGTGTCGAGGCGCTGGTGCGCTGGAACCACCCGACGCGCGGCGTCGTCGCGCCGGCGGAATTCGTGCCGCTGCTGGAACGCAATGGCTTGATCGTGCCCGCCGGCCGTTGGGTGCTGGAGAAAGCCTGCCGTCAGGTCGCCAGCTGGATCGCAGGCGGGGCGCACGACATCACGCTGTCGGTCAACGTCTCGCCGCGTCAGTTCGCCGAATCCGACTTCGTCGACAGCGTGCAGGCGGTGCTTGCCAAGACGCGGGTGCCTGCGCAGCGTCTGCGGCTCGAAGTCACTGAAGGGCTGCTGCTCGACCCGTCGAGCCAGACGCTGGCCAAGCTCGACGCGCTGGCCGCCAGCGGCATCAAGATCGCCGTCGACGACTTCGGCATGGGCTACTCGTCGCTCGCTTACCTGAAGCGCTTCCGCCTCAATGCGCTGAAGATCGACCGCATGTTCGTGCACGACATGACCCGGCAGCCGCAGGATGCCGCGATCGTGCGCGCGATCATCGACCTCGGGCATGGCCTGGGGCTGCACGTCACGGCCGAGGGCGTCGAGACGGCCGAACAGTTCCACCACCTGCGGCAACTCGGCTGCGATTGGGTGCAGGGCCATCTGATCGCGCAGCCGCTGTCCGACGCCGACATGGGTACGCTGCTCAGCCCGGCCCATTCACCGTCATGGCACGAGACCCGTTCGGGTGGCCCGACGCTGGCGGCGCCGTTGGACCGACTCGAAGCGCCGGTCTGACGGTCGGCGCGGCGTTGCCGCGCCGGCGGATTCCACATCGATCCGCGCAAGCCTTGGCGCTTTGAGGAAGAATCATCGACCGCGCCCGCGTGCGCAACACAAGGACGAGGCCGTGATCGAAGAACGCATCGAGCGCGACATCGCCGTCAACGGCATCACGCTGCACATCACCGAGCAGGGCAGCGGGCCGCTGGTGCTGCTGTGCCACGGATGGCCCGAGCTGGCGCATTCGTGGCGGCACCAGGTTCCGGCGTTGGCGCAGGCGGGCTACCACGTGGTGGCGCCCGACATGCGCGGCTACGGCGGCAGCTCGGTGCCGCACGAGATTGCCGCTTACGCCATCACCGACCTGGTGGGCGACATGGTGGCGCTGGTGGCGGCGCTCGGCGAGACGCGCGCCTGCATCGTCGGGCACGATTGGGGCGCCAACGTGGCTTGGAGCGCCGCTCTGATGCGGCACGACCTGTTCACCGCGGTGGCCGCGCTGAGCGTGCCCCACCGGCCACGCAATCCCGCGGCGCCGCCCTTGACGTTGCTGCGCGCGGCGGGGCACGAGAATTTCTATTGGTTCTACTTCAACCGTGAAGGCGTGCCCGAAGCCGAGTTCGAGCGCGACATCCGATCGGCCATGCGCAAGGTGCTGGTCGCAGGCTCGGGCGATGCGCCGGCCGAGAGCCGCATGTCTCTGACCGTGCCGGCCGGCAGCGGATTTCTCGATCGCGCGATCGCGCCGGCCACGCTGCCAGCCTGGCTGAGCGAGGCTGACATCGACGTGTTTGTCGAGGCGTTTCGCAAGAACGGGCTGCGTGGGCCGTTCAACTGGTATCGCAACATCGATCGCAACTGGGCAATCTTGGCGCCGTTCCAGGGCGCCCAGGTGAAGCCGCCGGCGTTGTTCATCGCCGGCACGCGCGATGCGGTGATTGCCTCGCCGATGGGGCGCGGCGCGTTGGAGCATCTTGCCGCGAGCGTGCCCAACCTGCGCGACAAGGTGCTGATCGAAGGCGGCGGGCACTGGATCCAGCAAGAGCGGCCGACAGAAGTGAACGCCGCGCTGCTGAGATTTCTGGCCACCGACTATCCGGTTTGAGTGCCTCGAGCAGGCGCTGGGGACGCATCACCCACCCGGTTGCTCGGCGCTGCAGCCGAAGAAGCGAACGCGCGGAAGGTGAACTCAGCGCGGGACACGTGGTGGACCCTTGCGTCGATTGGCGCGCGACTTTCCGTCAACGTCCTGGCGCCAGGTTGTTGCCCGTGCGCCATGACGACCCCCGTGCTGGCACTGCCGCTGGTACGGCGGAATGACCGCGCAGAACACCGCCGCGCGGGGTAGCCCGACAGGCTGACGGGCGAGCGACGCCCCGAGCACGGCCGCGGTTGTTTCGAGACTGCCGGTCGTTCGGTGATTCATCCATGGCATCAGGGTGGTTGCGCTACCGTGCCGCGCACTCGCCGGGCCGCGCAGAGAATGCGCCGATCAGGAGTCCCGGCGCGGCGGCACACCGTGACGACGTGCCATCGCAGCAGGATCGAGATGAGCATCACGCGCAAGCAATTCCTGGGGTCAGTCACCGGCGGCACGGTGACGCTGCTGATTCAGGCTTGTGGCGGCGGGGGCACCGCGGCCCTCGCCTTGTTTGGCGGCGGCACCAACGGCGGCGGCACCAACGGCAACCCGGCGCCGGCGTCCTCGTGCGGATCGTCGGGCGCCGAGATCACCGGCAACCACGGCCACGTGCTGACGGTGCCAACAACCGACCTCACGTCGACCACTGCCTTGACGTACAGCATCATGGGCAGTGCCACGCACGACCACTTGGTGACCTTGTCGCCGGCTGACCTTGCACAGCTCAACTCCGGCGGCACCGTGACGGTCGTGTCGTCGGTGACCGACGCGCCCACTTTCGGTCCGCATTCGCATGGCGTGACGGTGACGTGCGTATGAGGCCACGCCGCGCGGGCACGAGGTGGGCCACCGTAGGGCGGGCATTGCGCGGTCTGTCCCAGAGTGTGTCCCTGAAGCAAATGGCTGGCGGTTCCTGACCGGCCAGCCCACTGTTCCTGGCTGTCCTCAAGAGGCGTCATTCGCCCGAGGTCGCGGTCGTCCGTTCTACGGCCCGATGCGCCTGCGTCCCTTCATCTCTCCAAACAGATCGAACAGCTGTTGCGCCGCGGGCGACAGCGAGCGGCCGCGGCGTCGAATCAGCCCGACTTTGCGCGTGACCACCGGGTCCACGAGCGGCACGCTCACCAACAGA
>Ga0163162_10004113_pt1 | contig 13960 bp, 8 predicted proteins | sample S55metaG_FD_115310 | JGI IMG/M metagenome (GOLD analysis project Ga0163162, IMG submission 115310) | Switchgrass rhizosphere microbial communities from Kellogg Biological Station, Michigan, USA - S5-5 metaG | ecosystem: Host-associated > Plants > Roots > Rhizosphere > Soil | place: USA: Michigan...
ACGCGAGTTAAACTTGGAAGCAACTTCAATCTTCGCGGATCGGTAAGCACAGGATTCAGAGCACCTTCTCTCGCACAAATTCATTTTAGTAACACGCTTACATCATTTAGTGGCGGCGTGCTGATTCAGTCACTCATCGCACCCAATACCAGTTCCATTGCAAAAGCGGCAGGAATCCCTGACTTAAAACAAGAAACTTCCTTAAATGCTAGTTTTGGTTTTGCATGGAAACCTATTTCGAATCTGACATTCACAGTTGATCTTTATGGAGTGAAAGTAAAAGATCGCGTCGTGCTTTCCGGTTTGTTTAGTAAAGATGATGCAACATTGCCACCAACTTTCACATCGCAATTTCCGCCTGATGTGGCAACAGCACAGTTTTTTGCAAACGCCGTTAGCACGACCAACTACGGTATAGATATCGTGGCTGACTATTCTGTAAGACTTGGCACTAGTGGAAAAAATGCTTTGAGGATATTGCTTGCAGGAAATATTCAGCACATGAGTATTGATGAAATTCATGTGCCCGCGGTGCTCAACGATTCGAAACTGCATCAAAAAACATTTTATAGTGATCGAGAAGAAGCATTCCTGGCTGCCTCGGCGCCCGGATCAAAATTCTCACTTGGATTAGATTATACGATGAATAAATTCGGAGTCGGCGCGCACTTTACTTATTACGGTAAGATTAAGTTGCTGGGATTTGGCGATTCAGGTGCTCCTCCGGGAGACAATCCAAATGGAACTGGAATCAATCCACAAGTTCCCGACGATGCAACAGGGGCATATGTTCCGGAAGTATTTAATTACAATCAAAAAATTGTAACAGACGTGTATGCATCATACAAAGCGGCAAAAGGTGTTACCATTTTCATTGGAGCAGATAATCTTTTTAACGTGCATCCGGATCTCGGTGTGAATCCGTTGGCAAAAGGATGGTTCGGCGACAATGAATCAGGCGGACCATGGGACTCGGTGCAAATGGGATTCAATGGAAGAAGATTGTTTGCGAAAGTGGCGTTTAATTTTTGAGGACAAATGTGATGATGACAGAATGTGGAAATGTGAATGAAGAATGTGGAAATGTGAAGATGTGGAAATGTGAAAATTCTGAAGGTCAACCCTTGGTCAAAATTGACATCTTGTTTGTGATCAAGGACCGGACCTTCAGAATTTTCACATTTCCACATCTTCACATTTCCACGTTCTGTCATCATCACATTCCTCACATTTGCCTCATTCACCGATTTAATCGCGGCATTCATCTATTATAGAAACCACGTCGAATAGCTTTAACTTTATTCTTGCTAAAAGAATAATAGTTTTGAGTCACAAGCAATGGACGACCATGATGTGGGTTTGGAGATGTATTTAAATGTCTCCAAATCCTGTATCATGGTTTAAAAATTCCGGGTGAATAGAAAAGTTCTACAAATCATTATTCATATCGCGGCGTGGGGATGCTTCCTGATGCTGCCGCTTTTCTTTTTCCCAAGACCACTCGATGCATCAACAATACCTAGCCAGGCATTTACACTTTTTTTTGTACTCAATAATATAACGTACATCGCATTTTATTATCTCAATGCAAATTTGCTGATTCCTAAATTACTCCAACGGAATCATGTTTTTATTTACTGTGTGATTCTGGTGGGGTTGATGATTTTTTTCGGAATATTTCCAAGATTATATCAACATTTATTCGGCGACTATCAACGTTTTGCTTCTACGCTTCAGCCAGCGGGCCGACGATACACTAAGCCACCAATTCTCTCTGGAGGATCGATTGCCATTTTCCTCCTGGTATTTATATTTAGTACAGGCATTAAGGTCATCAATCAATGGTTGCAAACTGAGCGACGAAGCAAGTTGATTGAAAACGAAAAACTAAAAACAGAACTTTCGTTTTTAAAAACACAAATCAATCCGCATTTTTTATTCAATACACTCAATAACATTTATGCCCTGGCAGCGGATAAGTCAGATCTCACCGCTCCCGCCGTCATGAAGTTATCGAGCATCATGCGTTACGTTTTGTCAGAAGCAAAAAATGAATCAGTCCCTCTTGAGAAGGAAATCCGGTTTACGAATGACTACATCGAGCTTCAAAAAATGCGCACCACCAGTAACACTTGTATTGTTTTTACAATCGCGGGCACACCGAATGGTCAACAAATTTCACCACTCCTTTTTCTACCATTCGTTGAAAATGCGTTTAAGTATGGATTGAGTGCGCGTGAACAATCTCCGATCTCTATCTTACTCGAGATACAAAAAAATCATGTGTACCTCAAGGTGAAGAACAACAAACATCACAGCGCAATTATTAAAAGCGACTTTAATACCGGCATTGGAATCAATAACACGAAGAGGCGGCTGGATCTTTTGTATCCAGACCGGCATACTCTGGAAATCGATGATGAGCCGGGTTCGTATACTATAAACCTAAATATATCTTTGTAATGTTTACTTGTATTGCAGTTGATGATGAACCTCTCGCACTTGAATTGATAAAAAAATATATTGCCAAAATATATTTTCTTGAATTAAAAGGTGCGTTTACTGATGCATTTGAAGCGAAGAAAATGTTAGATACATCTCCGGTCGATATTTTATTTCTCGATATTCAAATGCCTGATGTTAACGGCATCGAATTCTTTAAGTCGCTCCATTCAAAAAACACAGCTGTCATATTCACAACTGCTTTTAGCGAGTATGCAGTTGATGGATTTAGTGTTGACGCGATTGACTATTTATTGAAGCCGATTGAATACGATCGGTTCCTGAAAGCGATCTACAAAGCAAAAGAGTATATTGAATATCTCAACAACCAGGAGCTGCACCAGGGATATGTTTTTGTGAAATCGGATTACCAGATGGTGAAAATAAATCTCAAGGATATTCTTTATATCGAAGGACTGGATGATTATATCAAAATTTACCTTCCGCATAAATCGGTGCTCACATTGATGACTCTTAAAACAATCACACAGAAACTTCCAACGAAAGAGTTCATTCGCGTCCACCGCTCTTATATTGTTCCCATTAGCCGGATTGAAAATGTAAGTAAGAGTAGAATCAAAATTGGCGATAAAGAAATTCCTATTGGCATTAGCTACAGCGAAAGTTTTTTCGCGGCAATGGATAGCAAGATGAGCTAAATCCCAAGATTGGTTTACACAAATACACAAAGGCATCAGAAATTTCTCTTGGTGGCTATATGTCTTTGTGTAAACCAAAACTACCGACCTAATCGAATCCACAATCAACTTTCATTAAATTGCACCTTCAAACGATTCTTATGGAATTTCTCGCTCAACTCAATATAAGCCAGGAAAACAGCGGCACATCAACCGGGTCAAAATGGATTGACTCCGGTGGAAAAAAAAACTCATCTTATTCACCCGTTGATGGAAAACTGATCGCTAGTGTGACAATGACCGACACAGACGGTTATGAAAAAGTTATAAAGAAGGCAACCGAAGCATTCAAAGAATGGAGACAATGGCCCTCTCCTCGTCGAGGTGAAGTTGTCCGCCAAATTGGTGAGGCACTGCGCGCAAATAAAGAACCTCTTGGCAAACTTGTTTCTTACGAGATGGGAAAAAGTTTACAAGAGGGTCTTGGAGAAGTGCAGGAAATGATTGATATCTGTGATTTCGCGGTGGGACTGTCACGCCAACTGAATGGACAAACCATGCATAGTGAACGTCCTCTTCATCGAATGTATGAACAATGGCATCCGCTGGGAATTGTTGGAATCATTTCAGCATTCAATTTTCCGGTCGCAGTGTGGAGCTGGAACAGTATGCTGGCCTGGGTTTGCGGTGACGTGTGTATTTGGAAGCCGTCTGAAAAAACACCGTTGTGCGCGGTAGCCTGTCAGCATATTGTTGAGAAAGTATTTTCGAAAAACAATGTTCCGGAGGGCGTCAGCGGACTGATAACAGGTGCACGCGAAGTAGGTGAATGGTTGGTGAAAGACACGCGTGTTCCATTGATCTCAGCTACGGGTTCAACCCGTATGGGAAAGATGGTTGGTACAGCGGTTGCCGAAAGACTCGGAAAAGCATTGTTGGAGTTAGGTGGAAATAATGCAATTATTATTTCGAAAGAAGCAGATCTGGATATGGCGATACTCGGAGCAGTATTTGGTGCAGTGGGTACGGCGGGACAACGATGCACAACTACACGTCGCTTAGTCATTGCCGATAGTGTGTATGATCGGGTTAAAAATAAACTCGTCGCCGCCTATAAACAGCTGAGAATCGGGAATCCATTGGACGAAAAAAATCACGTCGGGCCCTTGATAGATCAGGATGCAGTAAAAATGTACAAAGACGCTATTGAAGCCTGTAAAAAAGAAGGAGGAAAATTTATTGTAGAAGGCGGCGTTTTGGATGGCGATGGCTATGAGAGTGGTTGTTATGTCAAGCCTTGTATTGCGGAAGCAGAGCCGCATTTTAAAATCGTTCAGCATGAAACCTTCGCTCCCATTTTATATTTGCTCAAATACAAAACAATTGAAGAGGCCATTGAAATTCAAAATGGCGTTCCGCAGGGTCTCTCCTCTTCTATTATGACGCTCAATCTTCGCGAGGCGGAACAGTTCCTTTCGTTTGCGGGCAGTGATTGTGGAATAGCCAATGTCAATATCGGGACCTCCGGCGCCGAAATTGGAGGGGCTTTTGGCGGAGAAAAAGAAACTGGCGGCGGCCGCGAAAGTGGAAGCGATGCATGGAAAGCGTATATGCGCCGACAAACAAATACCATTAATTTTTCAACACGATTACCGTTGGCCCAGGGCATCAAATTCGATATTGCGGATTCCACCGAAACGTAATTGTATTTGCACCGATTCTTGTTTAACCGAACTCGATGGTGCAGCGGAAATCCAGCATGTCAGCCAAAATAAATGGGAATGCTGCTTTTTCGAAACATCCGCGAAAATCCGCCTTTTCGGTGCGTTCCGTGATCCAATAATACGAAGCACTTCAACGTTATAGATCGATATACCAGCATGCGCGCTATGAGACTAAGAGTTGTTTTAAGATATCTGTACCTGATCATGATTTATACCCTGGCCATTAATAAACTCGAAGCCCAGGTTCGTCTGGCAGCATATGCAGGCGTGCACTCCGCAAATGTGATTGAGAAGAACAATATTCCTGGGTGGGATACTTCATTTAAAAACAATTATTCTTCCAGAACCGGATTTCATATCGGTGTGCTCCTGGAGATCCCAATTGGACAAAAAGGCTTTTACTTTCAACCCGGCATTGGCTACAGCTCTAAAGGACGTCAATTTGAAAAGTATTACGATACTGCAAACACTGCAAACAAGGATACCGTATACGGCAAAAGCACTTTGAAACTCGGATACATAGAAATGCCTCTATACCTGACCTACAAAATCCCACTGTCATCAAATCATCAAAACAGTTTCTTTATCAGTGCCGGGCCCTACTTCTCATTTTTCTATAATGGAACCCTGAGCCGCGAGGGACGAGCAAGGGTCTACGGATCAGATAAGTTTGAATATAGCACGGAAGACGATGATCTGCAGGTTGGAAACGGAACCGACAAGTATAAGACTTTTGACATGGGCGTAAACGCAAAGGCCGGATTTGAATTTGGCAACGTGATGATCAGTGGATATTACAGCCGGGGATTGACGAATTTTTACAACGCGCCGTACGATGGAACTTTTCATCACCAGATATATGGCGCGACCCTGGGTATATGGCTATCAAAATCATCGAAGCCCGTCCCAAAAACTAATAAGGACAGCGACAACGATGGAGTTCCTGACAGTGAAGATGCCTGCCCATTAAAACCTGGCACTATCGAATGGCGTGGCTGCCCGGTTCCCGATACAGATCACGATGGTGTTGACGACGACCATGATTCGTGCCGTACTGTTCCGGGAGTTGCTTCAAACAAAGGGTGCCCCATTACAGATACTGATGGTGACGGAATCGACGACGAACACGATTTCTGCAAAACAGTTCCCGGTGTGGCAAAATATAACGGATGTCCAATTCCCGATACAGATGGAGATGGCATCAACGATGAAAATGATAAATGTCCAAACGAGGCGGGCCCGGCAGAGACGCAGGGATGTCCTGTGATCAAAAAACAAATCACAGAGAAAGTAAATTATACGGCAAAACACGTGATGTTCAAACCATCGAGTATAAGATTGACGACATCTTCTTATAGTGCTTTGAACACACTGGTAGCAACACTCAAAGCACACCCGGAATTGCATTTGACGATCGAGGGTCATACGGACAACACAGGATCTGCTGCGACCAACCTGAAATTGTCTGAACAAAGGGCAAACGTTGTGAGATCATATCTCATCAGGAAAGGCGTACCTGCAGATAGAATTACAGCTATCGGATACGGACTGGAAAAACCGATTGCAGATAACAAAACGAGCAAAGGCAGAGCTGCAAACCGCAGAGTTGAATTTAAATTGGAATACCAGCAGTAAAGTTGTCTTGCTAATTTATCCACAGAGATGCATTTTAACATATCAATAATGCCATTCCTGTAATAAATCGGTTTTCACGGTATCGATACGACAGTTTAAAATAATTTTAGCAAAAAAATTATGATATTGCGGACTATGGTTTTTCAATCGTGGCCCTAAAAATTTAAAATAACAAAAAGAAAAAAAATGAAGCGTAGTTTGAAAACGTGGTTGTTTGCTGTGATGATGTTGATGGCTTGCCCCCTGATTCATGCACAAGGTAAATCAACAAAACAAGAACTTCCCAAAGGCTGGCATCTTCTCGACAAGGAAAAGAATGGTGTGTACGGAATCAGTCTCGATAAGGCCTACGAGTTTATTCGCTCAAAAAATTTGAAAAGTAAAACGGTATTGGTTGCAATAATCGACTCAGGAGTTGACACGTTGCAGGAAGATCTAAAAAGCGTTTTGTGGACGAACCCCAAGGAAATCCCTGGCAACGGAATCGATGACGACAACAACGGCTACATTGACGACATCCATGGTTGGAATTTCATTGGTGGAAAAGACGGTAAGAATGTAAAAGACGATACACAGGAAGAGGGAAGAGTTTATTATCAATACAAAGAAAAATTTGAGGGAAAAAATATCGATTCAGCTACGCTTAGTAATGAAGAAAAAGATGAGTACGACATGTGGTTGAAGTCAAAGAAAAAAATAATGGGCGATGGCAACGTCGATAACGACATTGATCTCGCATTGCTAAAAAGAGTCGTGAGCGCATGTTTCAAAAGTGACAGCATCCTTCGTGAATCAATGGGTAAACAAGAGTACACAGGAAACGATCTAGATACATTTCATGCGGTAAGTATAGATGCAAAGACAGCGAAATCAGTACTGCTTTATTTGTTTAAGGAAAATCATATCATGGATATGACAAATACAGCATTCCTAAATGATTTCAAGGAACAGGCCGACCGAGAAGAAAGAAAAATGCAGATCAGGGAAACTCCCCCGGAAGATAATCGTAAAAAAATCGTTCAGGATGACGAAACAAATATCGATGACAAATACTATGGTAACAACGATGTGATGGCCGGTGATCCTATGCATGGAACGCATGTCGCAGGTATAATCGGTGCTGACAGAACCAATGGCAAAGGTGCGAATGGTGTTGCTGATAATGTCAAGATCATGATGATTCGTGCCGTGCCAAACGGCGATGAGCATGACAAAGATATTGCACTTGCGATTCGTTATGCAGTTGACAATGGCGCGAAAGTCGTAAACATGAGCTTCGGAAAAAATATTTCGCCACAAAAAAAATGGGTTGACGAAGCAGTGAAATATGCAGAGAGCAAAGGTGTTTTATTAATTCATGCAGCTGGAAATGACGCTGCCGATGTTGATACCGTTGGTAATTTTCCGAATCCTGATTTTAAGGATTCAAAACTACGTGCTGACAATTGGATCACTGTGGGTGCAAGCAGCGACCCGCTTGCTGAATCAGAATTCAAAAGCATCACTGCTTCTTTTTCAAATTTTGGAAAAAAAGAAGTCGATGTTTTTGCACCCGGAACAAGAATCTTTTCAACACTTCCGGGCGGAAACAAATACGGAAACTTAGATGGAACAAGTATGGCTGCCCCTGTTGTTACAGGTATTGCAGCGCTCATTCTTGAGTACTACCCAAACCTCACAGCCGAACAGGTTAAATATTGTATTGAAAAATCTTCTATAAAGCCTGACATAAAAACGAAGAAACCAGGCGGCGACAACGAAGTAGTGAATCTTTCCGAGCTCAGCACATCCGGCGGAATAGTCAATGCATATGGCGCCTTGAAACTAGCGTCAGTCATTGCGTCGGGTGATTCAAAAAAGGAAACACTTCCGAAGTCAACATTAAAAAATAGCAAGAATTGATCTCCGATTTCGCAGATTTTCGCGGAACATCCGGTTGAACATTGTTTATTGAATATTGATCTTTGAATAGTCCTATTTGAAAGGGCAATCTCATGCTCAATAATTCAACCGAATGTGCTGCGAAAATCCACGCCAATTCGGCGAAATCCGCGATCTTTATAGAAAAAAAATGCTGACGAAAAAAGACGCCATAGCCGCAGAATTCTACCACCGCTATATCAAAAATGTTAAAGAGAATGATGTTATAAAAGCGCTTAAAAAAAATACAAAGGACTTTAAAAAATTTCTCGACAAGATCCCGAAAAAGAAAATCGATTACTCCTACGCAGAAGGAAAATGGACTATTCGCCAGTTGCTACAGCACATGATCGATTCCGAACGCGTCTTTGCTTATCGCTCCCTTAGCTTTTCACGAAAAGACCCTGCCCCCCTTCCCGGCTTTGAAGAAAAAGACTGGGCCGCGAATGCACCGGTTACAAAAAGAAAATGGAGCGACCTGGTAAAAGAATTCAATGCAGTACGCAAAAGCACAGAATACCTGTTCGATTCGTTGAGTAAAGAACAACTTTTGGCCACTGGAGTAGCAAGCAATAACACGATCAATCCGCTTGCGTTAGGGTTCATTTGCACCGGGCATACGATTCACCACATGAACATTATTAAGGAAAGATATTTGTAGATTGCTACGAGTTATCATGATTTAATAAAAACAAAACCCTGAACATATAAACAACACCGTTACAACTAATATTACAGCGCCTGTCTCTCAAAAAAGAATTTACAGAATTGCAGTGAGCTGTTTTTTCTTTCTGGCAGGATTATGCTTTTCCACTTGGGCATCACGAATCCCGGATATTCAATCTAAACTTCGATTGAATAACGCGGCCCTGGGAGCGGTATTATTGAGTCTGCCAACGGGCTTGCTTATCTCGCTTCCAGTTGCTGGCTGGCTGGTGGCTAAACTGGGAAGCAGGATAATGACGATTTGTGCCGCACTTTTATATGCATTCATTCTTCCATTGCTAGGATTTGCAAAAACCGGTGGACAACTAATGGGCTGCCTGTTCTTATTTGGAATGGCCGGAAATATGTTAAACATTTCGATCAACACACAAGCCGTCGGAACAGAATCTATTTACAACCGCTCGATCATGGCCTCCTATCACGGCGTCTGGAGCCTTGCAGGATTTTCCGGTGCAGCAATCGGAGGTGTATTGATCCGGATCGGACTGATTCCATGGGAGCATTTCCTTTTTATCACTGCGACTGCAATGATAATTGTTGCAATAGCATTTAAGTTTTTACTTACTGAAGATGTCAACAAAAATGAGCAGCAGCCAATATTCGCGAAGCCAGATCGCTCGCTGGTCTATTTGGGATTGATTGCTTTTTGTTGTATGATTTGTGAAGGGACGATGTTCGATTGGAGCGGCGTCTATTTCCAAAAAGTTGTTCAGCCCGAAAAAAATCTTGTGACGCTCGGCTTTACTGCTTTCATGGCCACGATGGCAACCGGGCGATTTGTTGGAGATTGGGCTGCAACCCGGATCGGAAAGAAAAGGACATTGCAACTAAGCGGAATTCTTACAGCAAGCGGTCTGTTAATCGCTGTGTTGTTTCCCTATTTGATCTCGGCTGTATTTGGTTTTCTGTTGGTGGGCGCCGGCGTTTCTTCCGTCGTTCCTCTCGTGTATAGTACGGCGGGAAAATCAAAGGTTTTATCTCCCGGTGTTGCAATTGCAGCAGTATCTACAATCGGCTATCTCGGATTTTTATTTGGACCACCTTTCATTGGATTTATTGCCCAAATAAGCAGTCTCCGTATTTCACTTGGATTAGTTGGCCTGCTTGGATCGGTGATTGCAGTGATTGCGACGAGGAATGAGTTTTAGTAACGACGAAAAAAACGCCGAACGAGTCTGTTGCGTTCGGCGTTTTGCGTTATGCGTTCAGCATGATAACTACTTATTATAAACAAGACTCTTCGTTGCAATCATATCATCCATTACATTGACTGCTTCTTTCAAATAGATATCTGTTTTTTTGCTTTCGATCCACTGTTTATTTCTCTCGATCTTGTCCTTATCAGTTCCGTATTTATTTGCGTCTTGTGGTAAAGCCTCAATATTCATTGCAGTCTGCAACTTGCTAAGCGTTTCAATATGTTTTACTGTCGTGCGAATTTGCTTTTGCTCTTCCCTGTATTTGTCCAGTTTCAACGAATACAATTTATCGTTTTGTTTGTCGAGCCATACTGCATCACTTTCAATTCCGGTAAATGCATTATTATTTTTCAGCCTTTCATTGCTCGAATTCCGGATACTATTTACGTCATATGCATATTTCCAGGTACTATAATCAGCCTTCGGAATTTCATCCCAAGGCAATGCATCTGGTTGATCTTTTTCACGGATCTTATAGTGTTCATACAAATCAGGTAACACAATATCTGAAGCGACTCCACGCAGTTGTGTTGAACCGCCATTAATCCTGTAATATTTCTGCAATGTAAGTTTCACGGTTCCTAATGCGCTGTTTGCATCATTGAAACCTTGTTGTCCATCGAGCCCGATATTACGCTGAACCGTTCCTTTACCATAGGTAGAGGTACTTCCAATAATCACACCTCTGTGATAATCTTGTATTGCTGCTGCAAAAATTTCGGAAGCCGAAGCGCTTAGTTCATTTACCATAACCGCAAGTGGGCCATCATACAAAACTGTCTTATCACGGTCATTCAGAATTTGAGGTTTGCCATCACGATCTTTTACCTGCACGACAGGTCCCTGATCAATGAATAAACCAACCATTTGAACTGCATCATACAAGGCTCCACCAGGATTGTTACGAAGGTCGAGCACAACGCCATCAACTTTTTGCTCTTTTAATTTGATAAGCTCACGGGCAACATCAACCGAACACCTGCTTCCCTTTGGATCGTCGAAATTGGCGTAAAATTCAGGAAGGAAAATATAACCGATCTTTCCTTTATTTGTATTTACGATGATGCTCTTTGCAAATTTTTCATCCTGCACAATTTCATCCCTGATAAGCGAAACCACTTTCACAGAACCGTCTGTTTTCTTCAAAGTGAGTCGCACCTCCGTGTCTTTTGCGCCACGAATTATTTTAACTGCATCTTCTACAAGATAACCGGTCAGGTCAACTGGCTCCTGGTTACCCTGTGCCACTTTCATAATAATGTCTCCAACATTTACCTGGCCCGACTTCCATGCAGGACTGCCTGTAAGCAGGGTGGCGATTTTGATATTACCATCTTCGTCGCGCAGTGAAGCACCGATTCCAAAAAAGCGCCCGCTCAAATCCTCATCAAAAGACCTTTTTTCAATTGGAGGGAAATAATCTGTGTGCGGATCCATGCTCTGAACAAGCGTTTCCACGAACTCATTAAACTGATCATCCTCATTAGCTTTTACTTTCAAATGACCGTAAAAGCGATCCATGACTTTACCAGCTTTTTCACGAGCTTCTTTTTCAAGATCCGTATTGCTTTTTGCCACAAATCCGGGTTTGTTTTTATTTTGTTCCTGCTGATCGAGCAGGTCAACGTATCTTTCGAGAGTCAGGTATTTTAGCCTCTTACGAATAGCTTCCCTGCGGTCAGCTTCATTCGCAGGAAAATCTATTTTATCAAAATCGAGATTGACTGATTCGTCTTTTGTGAAATCAAAAGGCTGCGACAAAATTTCTTTGCAGATCGCCTGCGTTTCATCCAGGCGTTTTTTGTATATGGCTGTCACCTTCGCAACAAATTCCAATGGAGCCTTGCCCAATACTTCATCATCGAGTTTTGTTTCGTACTTCTTTAATTCTTCAATATCCGACTGAAGAAAATTCTTTTTTTCCTGGTCCACTTCGGAGAGATACTTCTTGAAAACTTCTCTTGAAAAATTATCGTCGATATTTTTGGGACTGTAGTGGTACTGATTGATCATATCTTCAACATTGTGAAGAATCCTTTCATATTTGGAAGGAGTTGGTTCATTAAAGGCAAGTGTACGGAACGCCACCACAATTCCGGTCACCAATACCAACAACACGATGGGTAAATTTTTCTTTTTCATCATATACTGAAATGCTTTTGACATACTTAATCAAAAATAACGATAAATCAAACTGTATGTTGTAAAATGAGGAAGATTAACAGCCCCTTTTCGCACAATATTATATAAACGGATAGCGCTGAGGATAGTTGAGGGAATTCGTTAAAATAACTCTCAAATTTTAATAATCTTTTTGATAAAATTCAAACGGCCAGTACGACTGGCCTGGCTCTTATTAAAGAGCGCAGGCATTTTCAAATCACCCTAAATCATTGCAGCCGATTTGCAAGAATATTACTTTTTTATTTTAGATTTGCCGCTCATTTGGTGATCGTAGCTCAGCTGGTTAGAGCATCAGATTGTGGTTCTGAGGGTCGTCGGTTCGAACCCGATCGGTCACCCCTGATTTTAAAAGAAAAACTTTACCCCGGTAAGGTTTTTTTTATTGCAAGAATTCTCTATATGATTACTTCAATATCGTAACTGAACCTGAAATTTTCTTCTCTTTATTTTTCGGATCAATTACATAGTAGTACGTTGCCAGTGGCAGGACGTTTCCATTGTATGTTCCATCCCAAGGCCTGCTATAATTTTCCGAGTGAAATACCAATTGGCCATATCTGTTGAATACATCGATCGTTGCGCCCGGATAAGCGGAAAGATTACTGATATTCCATGAGTCGTTGACACCGTCGCCATTCGGAGAAAACGCATTTGGCACAAAGATTCTTACAGCTCCTCCAGAAACGATGACATTAAGGTTTCCGCTTGCTTCACATTGATTCTCGTCAATGACATCCACCTTGTAAGTAGTCGATGAAGATGGGTTGGCTACAGGATCTTTGATTGTCGGATCACTGAGTCCGACGGTAGGACTCCATTGATACGAAACGATATTCCCTGTTACCGAAATATTCAATGTGGCACTTTTCCCTGGGACAATCGTTATATCTGGTCCCATACTTAACGTTGGCAATGGGTTCACCACCACAGTGATTTTTGACTGCGTGCCGCATTGACGATCATCAGGTGTAAAAGTGTAGTTGGTGGAACCAACGTCTGCAGTGTTTATCGAAGGTGGATTCCAGGTTCCACTGATGCCCTCACTCGATGTTCCGGGCAATTCCGGAGGAGAAATATTTTGACAATATGCATCCGCTATTGTTGGGAAAGTCGGCGTCAGGCTTGCGACGATTGTAATGCGTAGTTTCACCGGGGCCGAGCAAATCGCGATTCCCGCTGGCGTAAATGTGTAGTCAGACGTTCCGATTTCAGATGTATTAATGACAGAAGGAATCCAGATCCCGACGATTCCTTCTTTTGAAAGTGTCGGTAAAACCGGCGGTGTCGAGTTCTGGCAAAGCGGCCCGATCGCATTAAACGTTGGTGAAATACCCGCACTCACGTTAATGACAATTGTGTTCGAAGTAGCCGAGCCACTACCACAATCTCCGCCTGATGAAACCACACAACTTACAGCATCATTGTTGGCGAG
>Ga0163162_10004115_pt1 | contig 13959 bp, 11 predicted proteins | sample S55metaG_FD_115310 | JGI IMG/M metagenome (GOLD analysis project Ga0163162, IMG submission 115310) | Switchgrass rhizosphere microbial communities from Kellogg Biological Station, Michigan, USA - S5-5 metaG | ecosystem: Host-associated > Plants > Roots > Rhizosphere > Soil | place: USA...
CCGCTGCGCGTGGCGAAGAATACGTGACGGTCCGCGCTGTACTCGCGCACCGGCAGGACCGCCTGCACACGCTCCTCGGGTTCGAGCGGCAGCAGGTTGACGATCGGCCTGCCGCGCGAATTGGGGCCGGCATCGGGAATCCTGTGCACCTTGAGCCAGTAAACGCGCCCGGTGCTGGTGAAGGTCAGCAGCGTGTCGTGCGTGTTGACGATCCACACCTGCGAGACGAAGTCCTCTTCCTTGACCGACGTCGCCGAGCGGCCCTTGCCGCCGCGTTTTTGCGCGCGATAAATGCTCACCGGCTGGCGCTTGGCGTAGCCGGCGTGTGACAGTGTCACGACGACGTCTTCCGGCTCGATCAGGTCGAGCACGTCGAGGTCTTCCTGGCTGCGCAGTATCACGGTGCGGCGCGCATCGCCGAACTCTTCCCTCAACGCGGACAATTCACCGCGGATGACGTTGAGCAGCTTGTCCGGGTCTTCCAGGATCTCGATCAGCTGCACGATCTCGACAAGAAGTTCCTTGTACTCGTCGGAGAGCTTTTCCTGTTCCAGTCCGGTCAGACGGTTCAGGCGCATCTCGAGGATTTCTTTCGCTTGCGCCTCGGACAGTTGATAACCCGCGTCGCCGAGGCCGGCGTCGGCCAACAGGTCTTCCGGCCGCGAAATGCCGGCGCCGGCAGCAGCCAGCAAGGCACGGACTGGACCGGGCTCCCAGTGCCGGGTGAGCATCCGCTCCTTGGCAATCTGCGGATTGGCCGAGGTCTTGATCAGCTCGATCATCGCATCGATGTTGGCCAGCGCGACAGTCAGGCCTTCGAGAATATGCGCGCGGGCCCGGGCCTTGCGCAGCTCGAACACGGTGCGCCGCGTGACGATCTCGCGGCGATGGCGCACGAACGCTTCGAGGATCTGCTTCAGCGTGAGCAGCTTCGGCTGGCCATCGACGAGCGCGACCATGTTGATGCCGAACGTGACCTGCATCTGGGTCTGCTGGAACAGGTTGTTCAGCAGCACATCGCCCATCGTGTCGCGACGCACCTCGATGACGACGCGCATACCGTCCTTGTCGGACTCGTCACGCAGCTCGGTGATGCCCTCGATGAGTTTTTCCTTGACCAACTCGGCGATCTTCTCGATCAGGCGCGCCTTGTTCACCTGGTACGGCAACTCACTGACGATGATCGTCTCGCGGCCGTTGTCGTCGGTCTCGATATCGGCTTTGGCGCGCACGAGAATGCGCCCGCGCCCGGTCCGGTAGGCCTCGACGATGCCGGCGGCGCCGTTGATGATGCCCGCAGTCGGGAAATCAGGGCCCGGGATGTGTTGCATCAGCACGTCGATGCCGATCGACGGATCATCGATCAGCGCGACCACGGCATCGATGACTTCGCGCAGGTTGTGCGGCGGCACGTTCGTCGCCATGCCGACGGCGATGCCGGCGGAGCCGTTGACGAGGAGGTTCGGGATGCGCGCCGGCAGTACGCTCGGCTCGAATTCCTTCTCGTCGTAGTTCGGCACGAAATCGACGGTTTCCTTGTCGATGTCGGCGAGCATGCTCCCGGTAAGACGTTCCAGGCGGCACTCGGTGTAGCGCATCGCCGCCGCCGCATCGCCGTCGATCGAGCCGAAGTTGCCCTGGCCATCGACCAGCATGTAGCGCAGCGAGAAATCCTGCGCCATGCGCACCAGCGTGTCGTAGATCGACGCGTCGCCGTGCGGATGGTACTTACCCATGACTTCGCCGACGACGCGCGCGCATTTCATGTAGGCGCGGTTCCAGACGTTGTTCATTTCGTGCATGCCGTAGAGCACTCGGCGATGCACCGGCTTGAGGCCGTCACGGACATCCGGGAGGGCGCGGCCCACGATTACGCTCATTGCGTAATCGAGGTAGCTCTTGCGCATTTCGTCTTCGATATTGACGCGAATGACTTCTTTGGCCAGCTCAGCCATCGTGTTTTTTCTTCCGAAATTATGTGGTGCGGATCGAGTCCGGCGGCGTCTGCCGGACAGGCGCAAATTCTACCACATCGAGCGCCCCGACGACCCTAAAAAAGCCGATGTTTTCTATTGACTTAGCTGGATATTTGGCGTCGGAATTCCGGCCCGGCCAACGCTGCCGAAGCGGCCCGCGCCGGCGCCCGCGGAAGGCCCGTGTACTTTTGCATTTTGTCTACGTGTATACCACGGACGGTCAATGCGACTTGCGGAACACCCAGTGGCGCGAGGCCATGAAATTGACGCCCATGCCGGCGAGCGAACCGGCCGCGACGGCGAGTACCAGCCATTGCCGATCGATGTTGAACCAGAGCACGAGTGCCGAGTAAGTGGCGAAATTGCAGGCGAAGCCGCCGCTCATCGCCACGATGTAGCGCGTCCACTCGCCGAGCAGCGAATGCCGGCGTATGCCGCGGAACGTGTAGCGCCGGTTGAACAGCCAGGTCGCCGTCGCCGCGCACAGAAACGAGATGAGCCGGCCGCTGAAGCGGTCCCAGGCAAGGCCCGATACAAGCAATTGCAGCACGCCGGCGTCGACGATAAAGCCGATCACGCCGCCGACGCCGAACAGCATCAATTGGCGCCGCCACTTCATGCGCGAAAATGTGCCATCGACGGGCGCCGTCTGTGCGCCGCCACGACGTTCACGCTGCCGCTCCAAACATCGCCTTCATCTTTTCCCCATTGGGATGCTCGATCACGCCGCGTTCGGTGACCAGCGCGTCGATCAATGGCGCGGGAGTGACGTCGAACACCGGGTTCCAGGCGTCCGCGCCATCGACCACGTTGCGCTTGCCGCCCAAGCCGAACAGTTCACCGGGATCGCGCAGTTCGATATCGATTGCCGAGCCGTCGCTCGTATTCATGTCGACCGTCGATGCCGGCGCGACGACCATGAACTTGACGCCGTGATGGCGTGCGGCGATCGCGAGCTGGTAGGTACCCACCTTGTTTGCCGTATCGCCGTTCGCCGCGATGCGATCGGCGCCGACGATGACCCACTGCACCGCGCCGGTGCTCATCAGGTGCGCGGCAGCCGAGTCGGCGATCAGCTTGGCGGGAATGTGGTCGCGCACCAGTTCCCACATCGTCAGGCGCGCGCCCTGCTGCCACGGGCGCGTCTCGCCGGCGAACACCCGTGCAATCCTGCCGCTGCCGAATCCCGCACGGATCACGCCAAGGGCGGTGCCGAACCCCGCCGTCGCCAGCGAACCGGTGTTGCAGTGGGTAAGCACGCCGACGCCGTTGCCGAGCAGAGCGGCGCCCAGCTCGCCCATATGGCGGTTGGCCGCGAGATCTTCGTCCTGAATCCTGCGTGCCTCGGCTGCCAGCGCCTCGATGATCGTTCCACCTGCTGCACCATCAGCCACAAGACGCATACGGCGCAAGGCCCAGGCGAGATTCACCGCGGTCGGCCGCGCCGCGTTCAGCTGCTGCATCGCCGGTTCGAGCGCGCTCGCGCTGACCACGACGCCAGATGTCGCAAGGCGTTTTGCCTCGAGCACGACACCCCACGCAGCGGCGATACCGATCGCCGGTGCCCCGCGCACGACCAAGTCGCGAATCGCGCCGGCGACCTCGGCCGCATTGCGGCAGTCGATGTATGACTCTTCCGACGGCAGCCTCCGCTGATCGAGCAGACGCAGCACGCCGTCGACGTAGGCAACGGCGCGGATCGTGTCGTGGTGGTTGACGTCGGGCATTTTTCGGATTGTCGTGCCGCCGGCACACGAAGAGTCGCGCAGGATAGCGCAGTATGCACATGCTTGTGCCTGTTTGGCCTCCTATGCCGCGCATTTTGCTAGGATCGTCATCATGGCGACGAGCAAGCGCAAGCCCAGGGCGCCGACGAGCCGCAGCACGCAGATCGCTGCCGGCAAGACGAAGGATGCCGAATTCCTCGCGTTGCTGCGGCGCAAGTGCTTGCGCGCGGCCAGCGTCGGTGCGCTGACCGCAGCCGGTGAATCGATCCCCGGCTTGTCGCGCGTGCTCGGTTTCGTGTTCGGCGAGTTGCTCGATGCGCGCTTTCTTTCCGAGATCCAGCGCGAGCTGATCGACGACACCTTCAAGCTCTACGGCCTGGATCTGCCCAAGCCCGTGCACGATGCTCTCGTCGCCAAGGTGCAGGTGCTGGGCACCAGCGCGAGCATCGCCAGCGATGCGGTCATACGCCAGTTGCTCAAGCGCAGCGTCGGACGCTTCGGCGGCATCATCGGCCTGGGCGTGGTGTCACTGACATCGATTGCGTCGTCGGCTTTCAGCAACGCCATGGTGACGTATGCCGTCGGCAAGCGCGCGCAGGCCGTTGCCCAACTGCGCGATGCGCCGATAACGGCATTGCCTGCGGCGCTGCGTGCATTCAGCGGGGTCGATGAACGACGCGTGCTCGAATGGACCGTCGAAGCGACCAGATCGTCACTCGAACGAATCGGCAGCGTGCTGCGGCGTCTGACCTGGCGCTCGGCCGCCGTCGAAAAAAAGCGACCCTCCAGGAGACGCAAATACAGTCGGGCTTAACGCCGCCTACAGCCGCTCATTACATCGTCCGTCGAAAATACTCCGACCCCTTGCGGAGCGATTGTGGCGATGGCAAGCATGGTTCGCACCGCGACCCTTTGGCCGATCACGCTGAGCCGGCGCACCGGCGTCGCGATTGCGCTCGTCGTATTGCTGGCGTTGCGCATCTGGATGGCACTGACGCTGCGCGTGAATTCGGACGAAACGCAGCACCTGCACATCGTCTGGTGCTGGACGCAGGGCCTCCTGCCCTATCGCGACGTATTCGACAACCACGCTCCATTGTTCCATATCCTCTATGCGCCGTTGCTCGCGGCATTCGGCGAACGCGCCGACATCGTGCCGCTGATGCGCCTGGCTGTACTTCCATGGTTCGCCCTGACGCTGTGGTTGACCTGGCGCGTCGGCACGGTGCTGTTCAACCGTCATATCGGCTGGATTGCCGCGCTGATCACGGCGTTGCAGCCGACCTTCTTCACGCGGTCCGTCGAATTCCGCCCCGACGACGCCTGGGCGGCCGCATGGATGGCGACACTGCTGTTCGCCGCCAGCGGGCCGCCAACGCCGCAACGCGCGTTGCGCTGCGGGCTCCTCGCCGGACTGGCGCTGGCCTTCTCGATCAAATCCGGCGTTCTGATCCTGGCGGCGCTGCTTGCGGCCGCGCTCGTCCTCGCGTTGCTCACCTGGCAACGCCGCGCGCCAGGCGCACTAGCGACATTGCGCATGGCGGCGATGACGGCTGCCGGTGGCGTGGTGTTGCCGGCGACGATCGCCATTGCCTTTGCGGCTGCTGGAGCCTGGGCGGCGATCCGCTATTGTCTATTTGTGCACAATGTCGCTGACGGCCTCGGCCGCTGGTCGCACGCCGGCTGGCGACTGTGGGCGTTGCCTTTGCTGCTGCCGGTGCTCACCCTGGCGATGCACGAAATGCTGCGCGACCGCGGCGATGCATACAAAGCCGGGCTGCGCGCCTGGATACTCGGCGTCGCAGGGCTCTACGCTACCCTGCGCATCGGCTACCAACCGCTGCTGGACAAGCAGGATGTGCTGCCGCTCGTGCCGATGCTGGCGCCATTCGTCGCGGCCCTGCTCGTGCGCTGGACGAATAGGACGACCCGACGCATCGCCGTCGGTGCCGTTGCCCTGCTCGAGCTCACACTGGCGCTGCACAACGGCCGCCCGTGGCGCGACGATGCCGAACAGTACTCGCGGGAATTGCATACGCTGCTGCAACTGAGCAGTCCCACGGAATATGTGATGGATGACAAGGCCGAGTCGATATTTCGCCAGCGCCCTTCGTACTGGGTACTGGAGAACGTCACGCTGCATCGCCTTGGCGATGGCTCGATCCGCGACGATATCGCCGCGCAGCTCGTCGCTGACCGGGTCGGCGTGGGTGTGTTCGAACGCGAACGCGGCAGCGACTTCGACTTCGTGCAGCACAACTATGTGGCGATCGCGCCACACGTCGACGTTGCCGGCAAGCTGCTCGGCACGGCGCGCGCGGGAGATCGGCTCGATTTCGACGTCGCGGTACCAAACCGCTACGCGATCCTGTCGAACTCCGGCCGGGTTGCGGGAACACTCGACGGAGAACGCTACACGGCTCCGCGCGATCTGGAAGCAGGGCCGCACGAATTCGTGCCGCAGCAGGACGACGTCTGGACCCTGGAAACGGCCCGAGCGGCGGCGCTGGGCTATACGCCCTTGATCGGCCCCGTCGTTCCGTCGGCGCCGCGCTGAGGGAAGCCACGGGCACGTGGAGTTTCTGCCGAAGGATGGTGGGCGATAGTGGGATCGAACCACTGACCCCTGCCGTGTGAAAGCAGTGCTCTACCGCTGAGCTAATCGCCCTGGAAAATGGTGCCGGAGAAGGGAATCGAACCCCCGACCCACGCATTACGAATGCGTTGCTCTACCAGCTGAGCTACCCCGGCGCGGGCGCGCAGTTTAGCGGCTGCGGGCTTCGATCTCAAGGCAATCGGTCGGCAAATGACGCCAGAAGGACCCGTCGAGCCGTCAGCGGGCGGCGCAACGCCGACGCTGGCCATCGGAAAACTCCTACACGAACGCAAGCTCCCTGCCGATGCCTTGTTCCTGCCGTGATCTCTAACCTGCGCTGACCTCGAAACTCGGGAGACGCCATGCGCAAGGTCAGGCGGCACGATCAAGCGGGAATTACCCTCATCGAATTGGTCATCGCAATTGTAATTGTTGCGCTGCTCGCCGCACTCGCGATTCAGGGGGTAACCAGGGCAATCTACGCCTCACGCTCCGCGGGCGGCCTTGCCAGCCTGATCGCATCTCTAACGCGCGCGCGTAGCGTTGCGGCAAGCACCGAGGTTGACGTCGTGCTCTGTCCAAGCGTCGACGGGAAAACATGCTCCGCGGGTTTCCATTGGGAGGAAGGCTGGATCGCGTTTCAGGCGACGAAACCCGGAAGCAATCACGTGCCAGGAGAGACGGTGATCCTGCATGAACCCGCGCTCGCAGCCAGAGTCCACTTGGTGACCAGCGCAGGTCGCACGCGCATTCGGTTTCAAGGCAACGGGAGCAACGCAGGCAGCAATGTGACGTTCACACTTTGCGACCTTCGCGGTCCACACGCGGCCACAGCCTATGCGATGGCCAATAACGGTAACTTGCACTCGACAGCCCCAGAGGGAGCCGGTATCGCTTCCGCGTGCGCGGGTCTATGAACGGCTTGCGCGCCTGACGCCGGCACACACCCCTAAGGACAGGCAGCCGTTCCAAGCGCAAAGGTGGCAGTCAGAGACAATGTACTTACAATCGAATCCGGGGAGCCACCCGCAACGCTGAGTTCGGCATATGTCGCCTCATTCGCCAGCCCCGAATTGACGACATCAAACGGATATCCAGTCGTTAGAGTTACCGATCCCGGTAATCCGCTGATTGAACACAATTTGTAATCGTTGACCGTCACGGTGCAGTTCTTGGTGCATGTCGTATTGTAGTTTGTGAACGCAAGGAGAATCGTCGCCGAACCTGCGGCGCCCGTACACGTATACGAATTGTTCTTGCTGGTGCACGTAGTTGGAGTGGTTATGATTGTACTAGGCTGTCCGGGCGAAGGAGACTGCGCCGCCGGCTGCACGGAGCCGAAATTTTTGCCCGCATTGCCACTCGGCTTCGATATCGCAAGTGTAAACGTCGGATTCACTACTGGCGCGGTGATCGTGTACTTCTGCTGATCAGTGACAAACTGAGTGTTCGACGTATACGTGTAGGTTGGCGGGCTCCCGCTGGATGTGTACGTAAACGCTTCCATTGGATAGCTTGCCGATACGGTCATCGAGTCGATCAGACCTGCGTTACCCGGGCGCAAGTTTGCAAGGGCGTTTGCAGATCCCGCCGAAGTACCAGCCAGCGCTGTGCCACGATCGAAAGTATATCCCGTCACGTACGGATCATAGGTGCCAGTCGTTGGTATTTGATCGGATTTAATACTAACCGGACTCGAGTTGCTCGTGTCGGAACTGCTCCAAGAGTCAAGATACGTCAAGTTGACTGCAACAAACGGAAGAATTTGCAGAGGGGTGAGGTCCTTGTAGTTGGTGCAGTCAGGATCTGTGCTGCCGACGCACGCGAGTGCTGCTGACGTTTCAGAACTAATGTTATCAATGTAGATGGCTCGAGCTTCCATGTAGCTCGCGGTTGTACTTCCAGATGCCAAGCTTATTGCAGTTTGCGTCGCGGGTGAAACCGGTACCGGATTGATCAGTGTCTGATATTTCGTAGCCAGACTCGACGGCGCACCTCCACTTACCAGTAGATCACCGATTGCAGTTCCCTCGTCTGTCGGATAACCCGTATCGGCCTTCCATGCGTTGTACCAAGCTGTTACGTAGTCGGTCACAAAATTCGGATACGTAGTACCGGAGGTCGTAGTATCAAGTGCATGGTCATAACAAAGGCCAGGGGTAATCGAGTCACCGGTTGGGTCACAACTTACTTGGGTCTTGGATATCGTGATTGGAGACAGCGGCGCCACTAGAATGTGATTTTCCGCACGCGCATCGGTCGCGACATAATTGATGCCATCCACTCTGACAAAGCGGCAGGTTTCGTAATATTCTGTTCCCGATCCGGTAGATACTACAGCGGTCTGCAATATGTTGTTGCTATTTGTATTGTAGTGCTTGTGGTCGTTACTGACATATTCAGTGGCTGGTCGGAACTCGTCGAATTTGACGGGATAGGGCTGCGCCGCGGTGCTAGCCATGTCGTGATGATCACGGCAGCAAGCATTGCAAAGGACCGGATCCTGCGTCGAATTACTCGGGTTGCCGTTGGACACGGGATCAGATCCGGTTTGCTTTCCCACCATCGTGGATGGAGCGATATATTTCGTACCGTTCCAATACGTCGGGGCGTACGCCGGATTAGCACTCGTGCTAGTTGTGCTCATATTGCACGTGCAGCTGGTAAGGCCGAAGTCAAATTGCTTGTTCAGAAGATCGTAACCATTGCTCGTATCAGACGTGCTGTAGTTCTGCACGGAGAACCGCGTGGTGATATTGCCCGTGCTGAAAGATTCCGGCTGTGGATCAGAAGCTGCTGCAGACTGATTGTTGCCCAATGCGATCGGAATGACGCCGGGGGCGAACTTGCTCGGGTCGATATATACCTTGGGTCCCTGGTGCGACGAACTGGGTGAAGTCAGGGCGCTCAGCGAGTCCGCAGGAGCCGATACGCTGATGACATCGGCTTCCTGAACGGTCCGGGTCTGCCCGGTTTCGTCGGTCCAGCTGACTGCGACGGTTACATTCTTGAATTCATTGTTGCCGACGGTTGTGCTGGCGGTGGTCTTGAACGACCCTCCGCTGGCCCCGGTATTCGCCACATAGCCGTAGCGATCTACCGCTACAGTCCGCGTATACGTGTTGGCGCCGATCGTTACGGAATCTGTACCGGCCACAATGGCGGCGTAGCTGTCAGAGCCCCCAGTCTTCGTCTTGAAGCCGCGGAACTGTTCGAGAGTCTGCTGTGCCAGCGCCATGGCCTGCGTCTGTGCCTTGGCAGCCGAGCCACCGCGCACGAGTGAGCCTTGCAACGCCGCCAGCGCCAGCAGGCCAACCGACAGTACGACCACGGCGACCAGGACTTCGATAAGGCTGAATCCGCGCGGCATCGGATTGTTTCCGCCGAACTTGCTGCGGGAGTCCATGTCAGTTCTCCGAATAAGTCTGGTTATTCGTCACGTCGATTCGACCCGCGTCGGACCAGGAGCCCGGAAGAATGCCCATGCGCGTGTTGTTCGGCCCGTTGACAACATTGTTCAGCACATTCTTGTCATAAATGATCTGTGGCGAACCCGTGATGGTGGGAGAGCCTTCGATGATCATCGCGCCATACAACTGCGGCGATCCGGTTGCCCTGACCTTATAGCCCGCCGAGGTGACGAGGCTATCGCCTATTCCCGCGTCGGAGCGCACGAAGATCAGACCGAAGAATGTTGTCTGCGCGCCGAAGTCCAGATCACCCTGTACGACAAGGACGACCGGCAGAAGCGGTGTGCCGATCTGCCCATTGGCCAGAGTGCAACCGACGCCTTTTTGCCCATAGTAGAAGCCTTGCGAAGATTGCGTAAGACCGCCGCACCCGCCAACGGTGGCAACATCGGTGAAGTTGCTGGTCTCGTAATCGGTGGCGGCGTCGATCGTGGTGTCTGACGTTGACGCCAGCAAGTGGCTGGTGCTGTCCGCGACGTGGACGCCAAATGCATATTCGAACAGCGAGTTGTTCATCTTGTCCGGTGGTATGTTCAAGGGCGACAGCGGGAAGTACTGGACGTTCGGCAGGATGCCGCCGACATTGGTACCGAGCAGATCCGGCCCGGCCACCGTGTTGGTGCCGTAATGCCCGCTAAGCGCGCCGAGGCCATACGGCGACTTGCCGTTGCCTACCATGTTGGCGATCGCGGAGCAACTGCAGCCACTCCCGCCGCCTTTGCAAGTCGTGCTGCCGTCGTACTGGCAGGGTGCGCCGGAGCTGGGTGCGCCACAGGTACCCGTATTGCTACCGCCGGTCTGGAAGAACTCGTCCGCATAACAGGTCGCGAAACTGGCATCGCTATTGCCACCGCAGGGGTCGTTCTTCGTGACATGGATACATGACGGAGTCCAGATCGACAGCGGAACGCCGGTTCCACCCGCGTTGGGATTGACGACAATCTCGGCATTGCCAAGGCCCGTCACCGAACCCGAAGCAATCAGGGGCACGTCCGGCGAAGAGCCGATAATGCGGTAGGTGGCCGTGGTGGCTTTGAGGACGACCTGCGCGTTCTCAGTGTCCGCGTCAACGGCCGTTGTCGCTGAGACCAAACGCGAACGAGAAACGAGCGTCACAGCAAACAGGCCAGAGGACGAAAAGTTGTTTGCCCCATAACCCGTGCTGCTGACACTTCCGCTCGTGCTGGGCGTCGTCCCGCTTCCATAAGTCGACGTAAATTCGCTTTGCGTCAGGCACTGATTTCCCGGCGTGACCGTATCAATGAGACACAGCAAGGCGTTGACTTCGTAGTCGACGGGGAAGTTGTCCATCGTCGTCACCAACTGGCCCACCGTGCCGCTGCTGGTTACGACCGGCGACAGGGAAAGATTCAATGTCTTCGGGTCGGCTCCCACCGCGCGGCCGTTGGCATCGCTGTAGTAGAAATAGTTGGAGCGGATAGTCGAATTTGTCGCATTGGCTCCGGTCGGTTCGATTGCGCCACACGGTGTGGTTTGATCATTGGCGGCACAGCGTGTCCAGCGCGCCGTTTCACCCGCAGTGCATTGCGACATACCCGGCCAGATCCAGCAGGAAGCCAGGAGTCCCGTGTTCGACTTGACGAATTCGAGCCCGTGGTCGAGCCCCGTTTCCGCCGTCTGGTAGGCGAGCTTGTAACGCGATTCGTTCGTCGTCGTGCGCGTTTCGTAGACTCCGGCCGCAAGCGAAAACAGCGTCATGACCGTGACGATACCGAGCAAGACGATCGCTACCAGCAGCACGCCAATGCCCCGCTGCCTGCCTATCGATTGCACGGCCTGCATAGTGTTGGGTTTCACTCGAACCTCCTGCGTGCCGCGAATCAAGTGCATATCCCCGGCTTGGTCAAGCTGACAGCGTCGTTCTTGACGCGCACCGACTCATCGAGGGCGCGTGTGGTGATCAACTTTGCTGCGGGATCGGTCCACTTCCCGGTCATCTGGATGCGCACATCCTGCACAACCAGCCATACCAATGTGCTGGACTGCTGAACACAACCGCCACTGGTGACTAACTGAGTAAATGTCAGATCGGTTACGTCGACGACAGTCGGATCGGATACATTCAGCCACGCTGTGTCATCGACCGCGACGGTGCAGTCGGGGGCAGTCGTATTGCCGCTCAGGCTCGCCTGAATGATTCCCACGCCAGAGGCATTTTTCTTGAGGCGAAACCCGTGAAATTCGCCTGCATCGACGGCACCAGCCGTGGCGTTGGCGGAATTATCGTAGCTCACGACCAGGCAGTCGGGACTGACCACGGTGAGCTGGTTGAAAACGCCGATCGGGCACACCCCGCTGGCGCTCACGCACAGCCCGGCATAGCTGAGCGCACTTTCGTTGTACCCGGAGCGACGAATCTCGCGTTCCATGAGGCTCAAAGACGTACGTAGGTTCTGCATCACTCGCACGGAACGGATGTTCGTGGTGCTGCTCTGCGAGGTCGCGATCGTGAAGACGACGACGGCGCCAATTACGACGAGGCCGGCCACCATGGCGACCATCATCTCGATCAGCGAAAACCCTTTGCCGAGCCGGAGCATCTTCATGGGCATGAGGAATTCTCGGAAAGCGGCCGACCACCCGTCGGCGAACACAAAGATGTCTGGGCCGTGCTCGACAGATTGAACTGGAGGCGGAAATCCCAGTTGTCGCTTGGTGAGCGCACGACCAGCGAGCCGCCCGAGCCGAGGTTCCTGATCATTCCCAAGCGCGGATCGATCGTGACGTCGGTGGACCCGGCACCCCCACCACTGGGTATGTTGAAGTCGGCAGCGGCCAGCAACCGTGCGCCATTCAACTGCGTCGCATTGACCTGGTTGATGTCGCACGTCGTGTTGAGGCAATTGCAGCCCGTCGCCCCGGACTGGACGCCGATACACCATGCGGCGCCCGCCGGACCGCGCACCGAGACGGTCACAAAGTCGTTGCGCTTAGCGGCCTCCAGTTTGGCTTGCTGAAATGCAGCAGCCAGATCACCGGTCGCGCCAAGCACAATCGACCGCTCTCTGACCTCCTTATACAGCGGGGCCGCCAACGCTATCAATACCGCCGCGACGAGGATCGTTATCATTAGTTCAATGACCGTAAAGCCACCAATCCGTGCGCGCGGCAAAGTGTGCCCTCGTTTAGAAGGATGCATGGAATTGACCCCGTTCTAGAGCACTCTGGAAGCTACGGAGAAACAGGCGCCGCCGCAACGCGCTACAGGACAGGCGGTAGGGTTTGATTCGTGAACGAGGAGGCCATCCTGACCACCCAGGGATACCATTAGGCTCGGTTAGGCGGGGAGTTTTTGGCCGGGCCTCACTGCTAAATCAAATTCCAATGAGCCTTGCGTTCGGCCGGCGGCCTCGGTCACACTTCGAGCGCCCGCATCTGGATAGCAGTTACCGCTGAGGGGTTTTCATGGCGTCTTCGAAGTCACGTGGTTTCACGCTCCTCGAACTGATGGTCGTCGTCGCGATCATCGCGATTCTGGCGATAATCGCAATACCTTCCTATCTCGCGCAGGTGCGCAAGTCTCGCCGTAGCGACGCCATCGCGACGATGAATACCGTTGTACTGAATGAAGAGCGCTGGCGGACCAACTGTCCAAGCTACGCTGCCTTCAGCGAGGACTACACAGCGACCTGCCCGCTGGCAGGCGCGAATTTCATGGCCACTCCCACAAGTGTTTACTACACTTTTGCCTTGGCCGGCGTCACGGCCACGGGATACACTCTTACTGCAGCACCGATAGGGTCTCAGGCGAAAGACCAGCAGTTCGGCACGACTTGTGGAACGTTGACCATTGCCAGTGCCGGATCGACTTCACAGACACCGGCGGAATGTTTCGGACATTAATCCAATCGCTCGCTGAGTCACCTAATCTGAGAGAACCACCCGCAACTCCTTCGGCAGCGCAAACGTGACGTTTTCCGCGTCGCCATCGAGTTCAAGCGAGTCCTCGGCGCCCCACTCGCGCAACTTCGACACTACGCCCTGAACCAGCCCCTCCGGCGCCGACGCGCCGGCGGTTACGCCGATTCTTGATTTGCCGTCAAGCCATGCGCGATCGATGTCCTCGGCGCCGTCGATCAAGTGCGCGGGCACGCCCTGTTTCTCGGCCAGTTCGCGCAATCGATTGGAGTTTGAGCTGTTCGGTGAGCCGACCACGAGCACGAGGTCGC